>Ga0209515_10004466_pt1 | contig 18875 bp, 15 predicted proteins | sample Subgroupgradi54m_FD_187454 | JGI IMG/M metagenome (GOLD analysis project Ga0209515, IMG submission 187454) | Subsurface groundwater microbial communities from S. Glens Falls, New York, USA - GMW60B uncontaminated upgradient, 5.4 m (SPAdes)... ...
GAACCTTCATCATTGGCGTGACGGTCCGTGAGCCATTCCACATCCCGTTCAAGTAAGTGTGAGCCTGGTCGCCGCGCTTGACCGCGGACAGCAATTGGACGCGACCGGGAACCGGTGCAATTGCCGGTGACCGCGATTCAGTTGCCCCGTCGTTCCAGTGCAGCTCGAAGTTTCTGCCAGAGGTGTTGGACGGCAGCCCGAATCCTTGATTGCCGTCAGATCCCATCTCGAACAAATTCGCGCCCCAACGCATCGGATCGGGGCCGAGGTTCACGACGGCGACAATGGTGAAGTCATTGTTGCCGAGCATGACATCCGCCGCCGTCTCGGTCTTGAGCAAACTCCACCACTCTTGAAAATATACCGTGGGCTTGGCGTTCATTGTGCCCTGCCAGAATGGTGCGACGATCCCCGGATTGGCAGTCAGGTGAAACCCACTGCCGGACACATCCGTCCATTGGTAAATTTGATCGTAGTAGTCGGGATTGCTGATGATGCCCATATCCGCCCGATACCAGGCGCGCAGGCCACTTGCGACCGTCGGCACCGGCCACGGACTGAGGCCTTGTTGATGACTTTGTAAAAGCGTCCGTCCGATGGTCCCTGGATCAGCCGATGCGCCGTAACCCAAAAATCCCAAGTAATGGATCTCCCACGAATCCATAAGGCCGTCGCCATCTTTGTCGTGAGCAGCCGGCGTGGGATCGGTATTCAAGAGGAACTCCTGGATATTCGTGCTTCCGTCATTGTCCGGATCGCCGTCGCGCTCGTCCATCGCCAGGCTCAACCCATGCGTGGCCTCCCATGCATCGTCCATGCCGTCGCGGTCCTCATCCACGAAGAGCGGGTTATCCGGTCCGGAATACAAATCATCCACACTCATGGCATCGGACGCTGTACTGGCAGTGAAGGTGAGGCTCGCGAGTTTCGTCGGCGCATGTTCCGTGGCCCCGATCCGATGAGCGACCAAAATGCCCCACACATATAGATCCCAACGTTTGTCGGCATAATCCTCGCGCAGTGTGATTCGAATCCATTCGGTGGACTTGCCGCTCGCGCTGACCGAGAAGGAAATATCGCTGGACTTCCATTGGCCGCCGCCTTCTCCATCGCCGTCGAGGTATTGCAGCACGGACAAATTGTTCTCCTTCACGAAACGAAAGGTCGCCTGATCGGTGTGGATGACGGTAGCGGTGCCATCGCTCGCCACGGTAGGGCGCACGAAAAAATCGATAAAGCCGAGTGCGCCCGTCGCAGTGTTGGCCAAATCAACTCGAACGCTGCCTGGAGTCGATCCGCCGTCCAGCAGGAGTGACTGGGTGCCCGACGATGCATCGGTGGCGGTGATGCTTGCCGCGCCCTGGACAACCGTCCACCGCCCTTGCGAGGCAAATGGACCCGCAGTATAACCTTCCGGCGTTTCGAAATCGGTAACATGCATCGTCCCTGGCTCCGGCGCGGGATTTGCTGCGAGATCATTTTCGCCAAGGAGATTGATATACGTCAGCATGTTTGCAGCCCGAATGTCAGCGTCGGGCGGGTTTGAGGTCGTGACGCTCCAGGGAGGCGACGGCCAAGGCCATGTGGGGCTATTTTGCCAATCAATCATGGTGGCACCGGATCCTTTTGTTACAGCGAATGTATTGCCGGTTGAGTTACCGAGAAAGACATAGTCCAAGGGGCGCGTTCCTTGGTGCCAGAACTCGACCACGCCTGGTGGGTTGTCGCCCAGCCCAATCCCGGCATGCATCAGGCCGGCTAACCCGGCATAATTGTCAGCGCGAAACACACTGCGGCTCGCCAGCGGATATCCATGGATTCTGCGACCGCCAATCACCGCATAGCCTGAGGGCTGGCCGTCAGCTCCTTGGACGTAGATTTTGTTCATCGTCGGCCCGTAGTTCCAATTGCCGCTGTTTTCGTCGTAATAATCTGCGACGACCACGCTTTGGTTATCCCTCACCTGCAAATTCGACATATTCGCGCAGTGAATTCCGAAGAATCCCTCCCGCGTCGGCTCGGTGCCCCTCCGGATGACCGGACCGCCATTGAAGAAGTCGGCCAGGATGTGGGCATTGCCGCAGTTGGTCATTTCTAAGATTCCATCAAATCGCCCGATATGCACCACATCGTCGCTGAGCCCATCGAGCACTAGGCCGCGGCGAAGCAAGGGCGGATCGAGCACGAGCTCTGATGGGCTCCATGGGCAAAGTATGCGATCATAGGTCACGGAGGAGGATGCCTCGGTGCGGGTTTGGCGGATGACGGTTGTCTGTTCCGGCACCGTCTCAGCAGAGAATTCACCAATTGTAACGTTCTGGGGCGAACGCACGTCGAAGAGTACTCCGGGAATTGCGCCGGCCCATCGGAATTGGGTATAGTAACCGGAACCTTCAAGCCGGTAGTCTGCACCCTCTACGATGATGCTGCTCGTAAGCTTATAGCTACCGGGAGGAAAATAAGCCACCGCATTGTTGCCCGCGTTTTTGGCCGCGTTAATGCATGCCTGAACCGCCGCAGTGTCATCAACGATGGAATTTCCAACTGCGCCGAAGTCGATCTTGGCATCGAACACGGTGCCAAGCGCCGGCACGGTGGTCTGCACAAAACGCCGATGAGGATCGGTGAGCAGCGGCAGGCGGCCGTTGGCCGGTAGCTCCGTGATCTTCGACCCCGGGTTCACCGCATCGTGCCGAATCACAGCTCCACTGCTACCTGGGGTGGAAACGTTGCTGTAGATCGCGTTATGGGGACCTCCCCCGGTTAAATACACGGGGGCGCTGGCAGACGGCGCATTCTGAAATTCCGTGTCCGTGATGAGCAGCGCATCTACGCCGTTGACAGAGTGGATGGCCCCCTCCGTATCGGTCCAGCCCGAGACGCAGCAATTCTCAACCGTAATCTGGCAGTCCCTGCTTACTCCATCGATGAAGCGGCGCGAACCCACGGAAGTGCAGCGACGATACGAGTTCCCGACACTTTCTGCTGCGCGAATATCCGTGTCTGCGCTCCGTTCGAAGTGGCATCGCACGGCGCGAACGCTACCCCAATATTTCGTTTCAATTCCGATTCCGCAGTCGTAAAATTCGCAGCCTCGCGGGGCGTGATTAAAATAATTATGTCCGCCGATGAGAATGCCTACGTCGCAATGGTCGAACACACAGTTGACGTATTCCATCTCCGACGTAGCCAGAACACCACCGGTGCTCATTATGCCGCATCCTTTCACAAAAGGCGGATCAAAATTCAGAAACGCTTCGTCCCAGTGTCGGTTCGCGGCTTCGAACTGCGTGGAAGCTTGATGCACCACACCCGCAGAAGCAACGTGGTTTCCGTCCCAGGTCAGGCCATGAAAAGTCGTTCGGGAAGCGCCATTGCTGTGCAGCATCCAGCTATAGGTGGTGCCTCCCCATTTTATGACAGTATTCCGTCCGTGACCAATCAGCCGGCCACCCAGCACATTCTGAAGGACCAACGTGCTAGTGATTTTGTAGGTGCCGGGCGGAAAGTAGACGGTCTTGTGCGGGCTCGGGTATTGCAGTTGGTTCAGCGCGGCCTGGAGGGCGGCGGTGTCGTCGGCCACTCCGTCGCCTACTGCCGTGGGGATGACATCGGTCTTCACGTTGATCCAATCCGACCGCTCCGTCCATTGCAGGGCGGGAATCTCAAGCGCCCAAACATCTGGGGCTAGAAATAGCAGGGAAACGAGCATGAGCGGCAAACCATGGGGCAGTTTCATAAAAAAAGTGAGAGCAACGCAGGGATGGGGAATACACTATAAAAGCGTATGGGTAATAAACCCCAATCGAATGCTGGGGCTTTAAAGCCAACGCAAGGAGTTTATCCCTGAGGAGGGTGTGAAGGGTGTAATTGAAAGTGAAGTCAGCTTGAGCCATTCCGCCGTAGCGGCAGGTGTCCCTGCCTGCCGAAGTTGACTCGCGCTCCACCCATGCTCTTCCCGATCCCACAGTATCGGAGGCCTGTGGCTACTCCAAGGGCGAAGACTTCACTTTCAATTGCACCCGGGGTGAGAAAGGCGTCCATTCGTGGTTAAATTCATGTCTGTTCTCCACGGCAAACGCCTCGTCATCTTCGGCTGCGGCTACGTCGGCTCGGCCCTCGCGCGCGTGGCGACGTCCGCCGGGGCGAGCGTCGAGGCGCTGACGCGCAATCCCGACAAGGCGGCGGAACTGCGTGCAAGCGGACTCGCGAAAGTCATCGTGGCCGAGCTTTCATCCGCCGGCTGGCACCGTGAGATTGCAGGTGGCGCGGAATTCGTGGTCAATTGTGTCAGTTCCGGCGGGGGCGGAACGGAAGGTTACCGACAGTCCTACTTGGACGGAATGCAGTCGATCCTCGAGTGGGCGGCCTCCGGCGGGACGCCCGCCGGGACCATCGTCTACACCAGCAGCACGTCGGTCTACCCGCATGGCGACGGCGCCGTGGTCGAAGAATCTGCGCCGGCGGACGGGGCCACGCCAAACGGCCGCATCATCCGCGAATCGGAAATCCTCCTGCAAAATGCCTCCGCGGCGGCCTGCCGGCGCTGGTTTATTCTGCGGCTCGCCGGCATCTACGGACCGGGGCGTCACCACCTGCTGGACCAACTGCGAAACGGTGAGACCCGGCTTCCGGGCTCCGGTGGACACCGGCTCAACCTGGTGCATCGCGACGATATCGTCGCCGCCGTGCTGGCCTGCCTCGGCGCGCCGGTGCCGGTCGCCAATGAAATTTTCAACGTCGCCGACACGGCTCCGGCGTTGCGGGAGGAAGTCGTGCGCTGGCTGGCCGGGCGGCTTGGGTGCGCGATGCCCGGTTTTGACGGAGCGGCGGGAGCCCGCCGGGCTGGAGTGCCGATGCCCGACCGGGTGATCAGCAGCGCAAAAATCCAGCGGGTGCTCGGCTGGCGTCCGCAATTTCCGGACTATCGCGCCGGGTTTGGCGGGATTCTGGCCGTGAAGTGATCGATCTCAGGGAGGGCCGAGCTCCCGCGAGGCCGCGAACAAGCCAAGGCCTCGCGGGAGCTCGGCCCTCCGTTTGATGCAACCGTCGGCGGCATTTCAATCTCCGCGTGAAAAATATTCGCGATTAGGGCTCATTAGAGGCTATCCGGATTCCGGGGCATGATTGAATCAGTTGTAGGGGCGCAGTCTTGCCCGTTCGATTAACTCAGGGCCTTGAGCCAGCCGAAAGGCTGCGCCCGGGCTAGATGATCCTTGGGCGTAGCAAGACTGCGCCCCTACACCCTACACCCTACACCCTTGGGCGCAGCAAGACTGCGCCCCTACACACGGCAAACTGTGTTTTCGGATAGCCTCTAGTGTCCATTAATGTCTCATTGCTCGTAGCAACCTTCAACCCAACCACCCAACCATGGCCGGCGTAGGCAAACTCCTCAAACAAGCCCAGAAGATGCAGAAGCAAATCGAGCAGATGCAGTCGTCGCTCGAAGCCCAGGTAATCGACGTGTCGAGCGGCGGCGGTGCCGTACAAATCAAGATCAATGGCGCCGGCAAGTTCGTCGCCCTGACGCTCGATCCGGAATTCCTCAAGGAGGATCGCAAGCTCGTCGAGGACACCATTCTGAGCGCCGTGCAGGAAGCCGCGCAGAAGGCCAAGGAACGGAACGATGCCGAGATGCAAAAAATCTCCTCGGCTTTCCAGATGCCCGGGATGTTCTGAAATATATGATTTACGATGTATGATTTATGATTGGGACGAGCGGATGCCCGACCCGATTGGCAAATCATAAATCGTATATCATAAATCGTAAATCTTGTGACTCCCGCACTCGAACAATTGCAGAAGCAGCTGAAGCAGCTGCCCGGCATCGGTTTTCGCTCGGCGGAGCGCATTGCCTTGCATCTCCTGGTCGAGAAACCCTCGCGCCTGCCGGAGCTGGTCGCGGCGCTGGAAACCGCGGCGAAGAATGTCCGGCGCTGCGCTGTTTGTGGCAATCTTTCCGAGGAGGAACATTGCCCGATCTGCGCCGATGAGAAACGCCGCAACGGTCAGGTGTGCGTGGTCGAATACGTGACGGATCTCGCGGCGATCGAGCGTTCGGGGGCGTATCGCGGCCGCTACCACGTCCTGCACGGAAAACTGTCGCCCATTCGCGGCGTGGCGCCGGAGGACCTCAACCTCGGCGCGTTGCTGGCGCGCATCAGTGCCGGCGAGGCGGCCGAACTCATCCTGGCCCTGTCCAACGACGTCGAGGGCGAGGCGACGTGCCACTACCTGACGGAGCGCTTGCCCAGGACCGGGTTGAAGGTAACGCGGATCGGCTTCGGCCTGCCCAGCGGCAGCGGCGTGCTCTACGCGGATGCGATCACCCTCAAGAGCGCGCTCGAGGGGCGCCGGGATTATTCCTGAGCGCAAACTCGATGCAGTTGCCCGTGGTTTTTCTCTGAATATGCGAAACTGAAAAGTGCGACGGTAGGTCATTTTTGGTTTATATGGACGCATATGGGCGAATTGCGTAGGGGTGCAGTCTTGCTGCACCCTCGAAGGTGCAGCGGCAAAGGGCGCAGCAAGACTGCGCCCCTACGTCAAGGTTCGCGGCAAAGGGCGCAGCCTTTCGGCTGGCTCAAGGCCCTGAGTTAATCGAACGGGCAAGACTGCGCCCCTACGTCTATCTTACGGGGAAATGCTCTAGCTGCTGTCCTGGAATTCGCGTCGATTCGCGTTATTCGTGGGCAATCCACTCTCACGCCGTCGCGGCTTCGGCGGCGGGCGCGGTGATGAGGGCGCGGAGCGCCTCCTTCAGCGCGTGGAGGCGGGCGGTGTCGACCGTTTCCTCGGGCTTGCTGGGTTCGATGTAGAAGGTGTCGATGGCGACGCTGCGCTCGGTGTTGATGCGGGCGAACGTCGTGTCGTAGCCGTGGTCGGAGATGGTCTTCACGAGCCGGAAGAGCAGGCCGATCTGGTCGTGCGCCTGCACCTCGACGATGATGCGGTTGAGCGAGAGCTCGTGATAAACGTCGACGGTCGGCGGGAACGAGACCGGGACGTCCTGATTGGCGGACGTATAGCGGGTGGCGGCGGCGTATTTTTTCGCCTGGGCCGTGATGTCGGGCATCAGATCCTTGTTGCTGACAAGCCCGGCCTCCACGGTGCGCGCGAACGTCTCCATGATCTGCTGGTTTTGCACGACGCCACGACCGGGCACGACGACGTGGAAGGTATCGATGGCAATGTGATCGGAACGGGTGGTGATGCGCGCGGACAGGATGCTGAGGCCGGCCACGCTGAACGCGCCGGCGAGCTTGTAGAACAGGCCGGCGCGGTCCCAGGTGACGACGTGGACGGTCGTGTAGCTGCGGTTGATGTCATCCTTCCACTCGATCACCGGCCGCAGGGCGCCGAGCGAGTCGGCGGCGGAGATGGAGTGGAGGAGCCGGTTGACCATCTGGATGTGCAGCGTGATCTCGGGCGCATCGGTCTGGATGAAATAGCGCTCGGGAAGCAGGTTGAAGTGCGCAGTGATTTCCTCCGGGCTGATGCCGGGAATGTGCTGGGCGATGAGGTTCTGCCGGGTCATTTCCTTGTTTTCGAGCAGGCGGGTGTCGACTTTGTCGCCGAGGATCAGGCGTTCGAGGGTGGTGTCGAAGAGCAGGCGGTGGAGGGAGTCCTTGTAGCCGTTCCACAGGCTGGCTGAGGTGCCGTTGGCGTCGCAGTAGGTGTGCACGTAGAGGTAACGCAACCGGTCAGGGTCGCCCGCGATCTCGGCGAATGCGGCGGAAGTCTTCGGATCATCAAGATCATGCTTCTGCCAGAATCGTGCCATGACCAAGTGATTTTTGATGATAAAATTCACGACGGCTCGCTTGCCGGCGTCGATCTGCAGGCGCTCCAGCACGGCTGCGGCGATGGTGACGCCGGCCTGGGCGTGGCCCTGGATGCCCTGGCCCTTGCCGATGTCGTGGAGGAGGAGGATCAGGTAAAGCAGCGAGGGGCTGGTGGTCTTGTGCAGCTCGGTGCGGTATTTTTCGGCACCGGGCGCGGCCAGGGTGAAAATCGTGTCGAGCTCGCGAATGGCGCTCAGGGTGTGGATGTCCGCCGTGTAACGGTGGTAATACTCGTGCTGGACCAGGCAGGTGAGTGGCTTGAATTCGGGGATGAACCGGCCGAGCACGCCGAGCTCGTGCATCAGGGCCAGGGGCGGGTAGACCCGGCCGGCTTCCTCCATCATGGTCCGGAAGCTGAGGTTGGCGTCGGCGGACGCGATGACGGGCGGGGTGATGAGGTCGAGGGAAGCGCGAATGAGGGCGGCGAGATCGACGTCCGGCGAACCGGCCAGTTGCTGGCAGTGCCGGAAGACGCGGATGAGCCGGACCGGGTCCTCCTGGAAGATGGTTTTGCTTTCGGCCGCGAGCTCGCTGCCGCGCAGCACGAAGCCGTCGAGGCGTTTCGTGCGCTCCGAGCGGCGGGCCAGCAGCAGATTCTTGAGCGAGCCGACGAGGCCGGGACCCGCGGCGATGGTGAGGGCGAGCCGCTGCTCGATGATTTTCGAAATGCGGTAGATGGCCTGCGCATGCCGGTAGTAGTCGTGCATGAACTTCTCGACGCGTTCGAGGAGGGCCACCTGCCGGTAGCCGAGGTTGGCGGCAAGCCGGGGCTGGATCTCGAGATTGAGCACGTCGGTGGCATGCTTGCTCATGTAGTGCAGCTCGTTGCGCACGCGCAGGAGAAAGTCATAGGCCCGCTGGAACTGCTCGAGCTCGGCGGCCTGCAGGTAATTTTGCGCGACCAGGTCCTCCAGCCGGGAAATCCCGAGCCGCACGCGGGCCATCCAGAGGGCGTTCTGGTAGTCGCGGAGTCCGCCCACGCCGTTCTTGATGTCGGGCTCCTGCATGAAGACTGTGTCGCCATGCTGCAGGCGGCGGCTGCCCTGGTCCTCGAGGCGGGCGGCGATGTAGCCCTTGGGGTTTTCCGTGAGATAGTGCTTGGTGTAGGTGGCGGAGAAATTCTCGTAGAGGGTTTCCGATCCCGCCAGGAAGCGTGATTCGAGCAACGACGTCTTGGTGCGGATATCGCGGCCGGCTTCGGCGAAAACCTCGGCGAGGGTGCGGGTCGAGTGGCCGATTTTCAGCCGCAAATCCCACAGCGGATAGAGAATGCTGTTCGAAAGGTGCTCTTGGAACTTCGTCAGCCCGCCGTTCCTGGCCGTGGTCGGGTAGAGGAACATCACGTCGATGTCGCTCAACGGATTCAGCTCGCTGCGCCCGTAGCCGCCCAAGGCGATGAGGCAGACTGGGGAGGGCGGTTCGCCGTGCTGACGGCGCCATGATTCCAAGGCTTGGTTGAAAAGCGGCTGAAGCAGTCCGTCGATCTTGCGCGCGATGGCTGCAACGACCTCCCGGCCCGGCTTGCCTTCGCGATGCATCCGCTGGATCCGCGCGGCTTCGGCCGTCAGGTAGGCCTTGCCGGCCGCCAAACGCTCGGCCGGCGAGCTGTCGCTCGTGAACGCGGGCTGAAGCGGAGCGACCGAGCTGGTGGAATCAGGCATGGGAGGGGCCTACATGAGCAGCGCAACTAGCGAGGGGAAAGCTGGAAATGGCCCAAATTGCCGCGAAACCACCGAATAAATATTCTGGTTGACGGGCAAATCGGGAGTTCAATACTGCGCCTTCTCTCGCGGGAGTAGCTCAGTTGGTAGAGCACCACCTTGCCAAGGTGGACGTCGAGAGTTCGAGTCTCTTCTCCCGCTCCACTTTCAAAAACCGCTGTTCCTCAGCGGTTTTTTTGTTATCCATGCAGCCGTGAAAGCCTCCGAATTCTTCGCTCTGCCGCCGTCACTGGCGCGGTTTGCCCCGTTTTTCCCCCCAACCGCGGCGCCTTGGGAGTGGCTGAAGCGGATTGGCGCCGCCCTGGAGGCGACTCCGTTTGAAGCCAATGAACTCAAAATCCCGCCTGGAGTGCACATCGAGGGCCGGGTCTGGCTGCATCCGTCGGTCAAGTTGCCGGCTCACGCGACCATCATCGGACCCGTTTACATGGGGGCCCGAACCGAGATCCGCCCCGGCGCATTCATCCGGGGCAATGTGATTGCCGGCGAGGGCTGTGTGCTGGGCAATTCGAGCGAGTTCAAGAACTGCCTGCTGCTGGACCGCGTGCAGGCGCCCCATTTCAACTACGTGGGCGATTCGATCCTCGGCAACGAGGCGCACCTCGGCGCCGGCGCCATCTGTTCCAACCTCCGGCTCGACCAGGGCGAGGTGATCGTGAAACTGCCCGACCGGACCGTGCCGACCGGTCTGCGGAAGTTCGGCGCCATCCTCGGCGACAAGGCCGAGGTGGGCTGCAACGCCGTGCTCAACCCCGGCACGCTGCTCGGCCCGCGCGCCCTGGTGATGCCCGCCATGGCCTTCGGCGGCGTGCTGCCTCCGGGTATGATCGCCCGGGCGCGGCAGAGTGTGACGACGATTGCGCGCAGGGACTGAGCGTATTTATGATTTACGATTTATGATTAATGATTTTCAAACCGACGTTTTCTTAGGTGTGTTAGTGAGCCCAACAGATGCCGGGTCTTCCCAATGGCCCGGGGCAGGTTCCGAAAATCGAAAATCATAAATCGAAAATCATAAATTTAGCATGCCCCGCATCCTCACTGGCATCACGCCTTCCGGCACCCTGCACATCGGCAACTACTTCGGCGCCATGCGCCCGGCCATCGAGCTGCAGGCGGGGGGCGACGCCTACTATTTCATCGCCGATTACCACTCGATGACCGCGATTACCGACGCCGGCGAGCGCCGCGGTTACACCCGGGGCATCGCGCTGGACTGGCTGGCCTGCGGCCTCGACCCGGCCAAGTCCGTCTTCTGGCGCCAGAGCGATGTGCCCGAGGTCTGCGAGCTCATGTGGCTGCTCGGTTCGCTGACGCCCATGGGCCTGCTGGAGCGCGCCCACAGCTACAAGGACAAGACCGCCAAGGGCATCTCGCCCAACTTCGGGCTTTTTGCCTATCCGGTGCTCATGGCCGCCGACATCCTGCTCTACGACACCCACATCGTGCCGGTCGGCCGGGACCAGAAGCAGCACCTCGAGATGACGCGCGATATCGCCATCAAGTTCAATCTCACCTACGGCGAGGGCACCTTCGTGGTCCCCGACGAGCAGATCCGCGAGGATGTCGCTGTCATTCCCGGGCTCGACGGCCAGAAGATGTCCAAGAGCTACGGCAACACGATCGAGATCTTTGGCGACGAGAAGGCGCTGCGGAAAAAGATCATGGGCATCGTCATGGACTCGCGCACGCCGCAGGAGCCCAAGCCCGATGCCGACAAGAATCTGGCCGTGCAGCTGCTCCGGCTCTTCGCCCCGGCGGAGGTTGCCGCCGATTTCGAAAACCGGCTGCGGGCCGGCGGGCTCGGCTATGGCGACCTGAAAAAGGCGCTGTTCGAGCACTACTGGAATTTCTTCGCGCCCTACCGCGCCCGCCGCGCCGAGCTGGCAGCCAGTCCCGACTACGTCGAAAGAGTGCTGCGCGACGGCGCCGAGCGCGCCCGCGCCGTGGCCGAGCAGACGATGGCCCGCGCGCGGAAGGCATGCGGGCTGAGGTAGGGGCGGTTGCCCTCAACCGCGCGCTACTCACCATCGTCGCCACCGATACAGTCCGAGGCCGATTTCTCTCTGACTATGAAATAACCGGTTTAGGTCGCTGGCGCAGGAGGTTCACCCAGATTTGCCTCGAAATCGTGTTGCCCAGCCGGGGCGAAATGGGATTTGTCGAAACCGTCCTCCAGTTTGATCGCCCGGGTCCGCAAGGCGCGCTTGGCCCGCAAATCCTCGCAGAACTTGTAGAGACTCGAGGCGTCCTCCGTGAGGACATAGGCAAGAAAAAGGGCGCAGCAAGACTGCGCCCCTACGGCCTACCGCCCGGCCCAGGCGCGGAAAGCGGCGGCGTTTTCCTGGCTGACCAGCACCTCGTTCGCGGGGCGCGGTTGCAATTGCACGGCCAGCCGGCCCTTGCCGACGGAGGAAAAACTTTTCACCGCGGAGGCGTGAGCGAGGTAGTTGCGGTTCACGCGGAAAAAATGCGCGGGATCGAGTTCGCCCGCGAGCGTGGCCAGCGGTTCGTTGACGAGGCATTTCTCTCCGCTGCGGGTGACGAGGAACGTGAGCTTGGTTTCGGAGAAGAAGTAGGCGACTTCGGCGATCGCCACGGGCTGGAACGAAGTTCCGCGCTGGGCGAGGATGCGCTGCCGGCGCGCCGGTTTCTCGAGGGAGGCCGCCAGGGTCGCGAGATTGCCGGCGAAGTGCCGGCCGAGTTCGCGGTATTTCCGCACCGCGGCCTCGAGGGCGGCGGGTTTCACGGGCTTGAGCAGGTAGGCAATGCCATGGGCCGCGAATGCTTCGAGCAGGTAGTCATCGTGCGCGGTGACGAACACGACGGGGCAGGGCACCGGAATCGTGCGAAAAAGTTCGAGCGAAAGGCCGTCACCGAGCTGGATGTCGGCGAAGATCAGGTCGGGCGCCGGGTTCTGCCGCAGCCATTTTTCCGCGGAGGCGATGCTGTCGGCCGTGCCCGCCAGGGTGCAGGGCGGCGTGAGCGCCGCGAGCAGGGCCGCGAGGCGTTCGCGCGCCGGGGCCTCGTCCTCGATGATGAAAGCACGGAGCATTTTTAACCACTAATGGACACTAATGGGGCACTAATCAGGAGACGGGGAATATCGATGCGTAGGGGCGCAGTCTTGCTGCGCCCAGGGGCATTGCCGGCCGGAAGGGCGCAGCGAGTCTGCGCCCCTACGATTAGTGAAAAATCAGTGTGGATTAGTGGTTTCATCTCACACCAGCGGCACCCGCACGCGGAACTGGCCGGCGTCGGCGGCGATTTCCAACCGGCCGGGCGTCAGCAGGGCAATGCGGTCGCGAAGATTGTCGAGGCCCGTGCCGGTGCCGGCGGGAAGTTGCGACTTGGGCCGCAGGGGATTGGTGATCACGAGGGCATCGGATTCCAGCCGGACCCCGATCGAAAGCGGCTCGGCCTCTGAGAGGCGGTTGTGCTTGAGCGCGTTTTCGATGAGCACCTGGAGCGAGGCGGGCGGCAGCCGGCGGGCGTCGGTCTCGTCGATGGCGGGCAGGGTGACCTGCAGGCTGCGCGGGAAGCGCAGTTCCATGAGGCGCACATAGGACCGGAGAAACGCGAGTTCCTCGGTCAGCGGGACGAGGTCGCGGTTCTTCTGGGTGAGCAGGTAGCGGCTGACATCGGCGAGGTGCGCGTTGAACTCGGCGGCGGCCGCCGGGTCGCGTTCGATCAGGGCGGCCAGAGTGTTGAGGCAGTTGAAGAGAAAATGCGGGGCGAGCTGGGCCTTCATATTTTCCAACTCGGCCGAGAGGCGGGCGCGTTCGAGCTGCTCGAGCCGGCGCTGGTCGCCATGCCGCTCGCGGATCAGGAACAGCGTCTCGTAGGCGTGGAGGAGGAAGAGGACGGTGACGGTGTTGTTGGTCGCGATGGTGCGGATGGTGCCGAGCCAGTCGAGGGCGGGGTAGGGGGAATTGACATATTGGAGCCAAAGCCACACCGCCGCGATGGTCAGCGGCAGGGTGCAGGCCAGGTTGGCGGCGGCGAGGATGGCGAGTTTCCAGAATGGCTGGACCAGCCAGTCGAGGTGCGGCCGCAGGCGCAGTGCGAGCGCGCGATTGCCTTCCCAGATCGCGACGGCTGCCAGCAGGAACCAGCCGGTGCCGATCCAGTAGTCGGCTTCGTGCCAGGTGAATTTGTCGAATACGAGGGCGAACCGCGGGATGACCAGGCCCACGAGCAGCAGGCCGAGCAGCCGCATCCACCGGTCGTGCACGGAAGGGCGAAAAGCCGGGTCGGGGGCGGAGCCATCCGGGTTCGGAGTGGAAATATCCCACTTCAGGCGTTGGCGGGTTGAGCGCATGTGACGACGCGCCAATACAGGTGGCGGCAAATCACTCGGCAACCTCAAACCCTCTGTTCCCATGACTGAATCAACGTCCTTCAACTATCTCGCCATCCTCGTGGCCACCGTGAGCACTTTTCTCCTCGGAGGCATCTGGTATTCGCCGGTGCTGTTCGGCCGCACCTGGATGCAGGAAATGGGGTTCACCGACGAATCGCTCAAGGCCCGGGGCGACGCCGGCCGGATCATGGGCGTGTCGTTCGTGCTCGAGCTGATCATGGCTTTCAATCTCGCGGCGTTCATCGGCGCGAAGGCGTCGCTGTCGTTCGGGCTGTTTGCCGGCGCCGCGGCCGGCTTCGGCTGGGTGGCGCTCGCGTTTGGCGTGACCTATCTCTTCGAGCGCAAATCGCTTCGCCTGTTCCTCATCAATGCCGGCTATCACGGCGTGGCCCTCACCATCATGGGCGCCATCCTGGGCGCGTGGCATTAAGAAAAGACGTGCGCGGCGCCACCCGGATCGTTACACGGTTTTAATCCACGAACCTCATGAAAATCCTTCTGAAAATCCTTGGCGGACTGGCTGTGCTGGTCCTTTTGCTCGTTTTGGTGGCCTTCGCTCTCCCGCGGCATTACCAGATTGAACGCTCCCTGGTGGTGAATGCGAAACCCGAGGCGGTGCTGGCGCAGATGGCGGACCTTCGCTCCTGGAAAAACTGGGGCGCCTGGCAGGAGCGCGATCCGGGAATGAAGCTTTCCTATTCGGAAAAATCGACCGGTATCGGCGCCTGGTCGGCCTGGGAGAGCAAGAGCGAGGGCAATGGCAAGATGACGATCACGGAGCAAACTCCCGGCAAAGTAACCTACCTCCTTGAGTTTCCCGACATGGGCATGCAATCCAACGGCTCGATCGAATTGCGGACGCAGGTGGGCGGGATCCAGGTCGTGTGGGTGGACGCGGGCGACCTCGGCATGAGCCCGCTGAACCGCTGGTTCGGGTTGTTCCTCGATAAGATGATCGGCCCGGATTTCGAACGGGGGCTCGCGAACCTCAAGCAGCTGGTCGAGAAGTGAGTGTAGGGCCGGTCTCTGACCGGCCCTACTTCAGATCACCGTGTAGACCGGACGCGGCAGCGCCGCAATGCGATCCATGATGCGCTGGGCGGCGGTCTCGTAGCGGGCCTTGCCGGCCGAGGGATCGTCGTAGGCGCTCGCCAGAATCGGCCGGCCGAAAACGATCGTGATGGGCGTGCCGAAACGCGGGAAAGTCGCGCCCTTGCCAAACGCCGCGAACGAGCCGTAGACCCGGCAGGGCACGACCGGCACCCCGGTCTTGCAGGCCATGAGGCCGACGCCGGCCTTGGGCTTTTGGAGATGGCCGTCGGGGGAACGCGTGCCTTCCGGGAAGAGCACGATCGCCCGGTCTTCCTTCAGGGCCTGCAAAACTCGCTTGATGGCGCCGATGTCGCCGGTGTCGCGTTCCACCGGGATCGTTTCCACCTGATCGAGCCACCAGGCGAAGAGGCGGTTGTTCCAAAGACTCTTGCGGGCGAAGAAGCGCATCTGCTTCGAGATCTGGCTGCCCACCAGCGGAGGGTCCAGGTGGCTGGCATGGTTGGAGGCGATCAGGAACGGGCCTTCGCGGGGAAAATTCTCGGTGCCGACCACCTCGCCGCGGAACCACATCGCGTGAATATTTCCGGCGAGATAGTGGAAGAAGCCATAGAATGGCGTCATTTTCAGATGATCGGGCGTGCGCGGCATGGGGTGGAGAGTGTAGGTCGGGGTTTATCCCCGACATGTCGGGCGTAAAGCCCGACCTACAGGGTCGCAAGCGAACATCATGTCAGCTTCTCCACGATCAGTCCGGCCATTTTTTCCACGACCTGGTCGAGGGTGAGGAAGGTTGAGTCGATGGCGATGGCGCCTTGCGCGCTCTGGTTGAGTCGTTGGCTGTCGATCGTGTCGCGTTTGCCGATGGCGTCCTCTCGGCCTTCGGCGGCGCGGCGCTTGGCGCGCTCCACGGGGTCGGCGAAGAGGAAGAAACGAAAGTCGGCGTCGGGAAATATTTTTGAGCCGATATCCCGGCCCTCCATCACGAGGCCGCGGAAGCCATGCTGCCGGGCGACGTGCACCTGGTCGCGCTGGTAGTCGATCAGTTTCTCCCTGAGTTCAGGCACCGCCGCGTAGTGGGCGACGTGTTCGTTGACGCTCGGGCCGCGGATCTCGTCGCCGGCGGGCTGGCCGTCGATGAGCATGCGGGCGGAGCGGCCTTCGAGGCGGGTGGAGAAGTGCAGGCCGGGCAGGGCGGCGAGCAGGGCGGCGCGGTCGCTGTGAAGCACGCCGCGGCGCAGGAGTTCGGCGGTGATGTGCCGGTAGAACGAGCCGGTGTCGACGTGCAGGAGGTTGAAACGTTCCGCCAGGAGGCGGGAGGTCGAGGACTTGCCGGAGGCGGCGCCGCCGTCGATGGCGACGATGAGAAAGGGCGATTGGCTGGTGGTCATCCGGGAAACGTAAAGTGGGACATGAATCTACTCGTCTGTCATCCTGAGTGCAGCGAAGGATCCAGAACTATTGCCGTTTGCGGACATGATCATGGATTCCTCGCTGCGCTCAGGATGACAGGAAAGAGGGTGTTGCCTGCTCACAGGAATCGCGACGCAGGTCCTCCAGCAAGTCAAAGAAGGCCGGGAAGGTCTTCGTGCAGCAGGCGGGGTCCTTGATCGTGAGCCAGGGTTGGCCGTCGCCGCGGAGGTCGCGGCAGCCGAGGATGCCGAAGCTCATCGCGAAGCGGTGGTCGTGGTAGGTCTCGATCTCGACGCCGGGCACGAGCGGGCGCGGGTGGATCTCGAGGGCGTCCTCGGTCTCGACGACGTGCTGGCCGAGCTTGGTGAGCTCGCGGGCCATGCCGGCGACGCGGTCGGTCTCCTGTTTGCGGGTGTGGGCGATGCCGGTGATGAGTGTCGGGCCCTCGAGAAGCGGGGCGATGGCGGCGAGCGAGAGGAAGGTGTCGGAGAAGTCGTTGCAGTTGGCGATGACGCCGTGGCGCACCGGGGCGTGGGTGACGGTGCGACCGGTGCAGCGGATGAGGCCGCGCGCGGTGAGGAGTCGGTAGAATGCGATGTCGCCTTGCAGGGCGTCGGGCGCGAGGTTGAGGCCGTGGACCTCGACCTCGCCCTCGGTGACGACGGCGAGGGCGGCGAAGTAGCTGGCGGCGGTGGCGTCGCTCTCGATGGCGTAGTCGGTGGGCGCGGCGGCGAACTGCGCCACCATGCGTTGCGTCATCTGCACGAAGGGGCGTCGAACGGTTTCGCCGGTGAGCTGCACGTCGAGCGGGGTGCGGGCGAGCGGGGCGACCATCAGCAGGGCGGAGAGCAACTGGCTGCTCTCGGAGGCGTCGAGCATGACCAAGCCACCGGGCAGGCCGGCGGTGCGCAGGGTGAAGGGGAAGCTGAGCGAGCTGGCCTCGGCGCCTTGGGAACCGAGCGCGGCGAGCAGGGCGCCGATGGGGCGGCGGCGCATGGCCTCGTCGCCGTCGAAGTGGTAGATGCCGTCGGGCCGGAGGCAGACGAAGGCGGTGAGGAAGCGCGCGGCGGTGCCGGCGTTGCCGACCTCGATCTTCGCCTCGCGCACGGGGATCTCGCCGCCGCGGCCCTCGATGGTGATGGTGAGGGCGGTCTCGTCGGTCTCGACGGCGAAGCCGAGTTCGCGAAGCGCGGCGACCATGATGCGCGTGTCCCGGCTGAAAAGCGCGTTGCGGAGCGTGACCGTCGTCCGGCCCAGCGCGGCGAGGATCAGCGCGCGGTTGGTGATGCTCTTGGAGCCGGGCAGCATGACGCTGCCGCGCACCGGTTTGGTGAAGGGTTGGATCGGAAGAGAGGGTGGGTAAGAGGGCATTTCTGGTTGTGGGAGCGACCTCGGTCGCGACTGTCGCGTGCAAGCACGCTCCCACAGGTTAGATCACGGAATGGGGCGGAACTGGTCGCGGTAGTCCTTGCCGCGTTCGAGGATGGCCTGGACCTCGAACCAGTCGCGGTTGGCGAGTGCCCGCTCGAAACCGTGCAGTTCCTCCTGGTAGCTGCGGACGGCGCGCAGCACCTCGTCGCGGTTTTGCTCGAGGATGGTTTTCCAGAGCTTCGGGTCGCTGCCGGCGATGCGCGTGGTGTCGCGCAGGCCGCCGCCGGAAAAATTGCGCCACTGGGGGTCGCGCCGGTTGAGGCAGGCGCACAGGGTGGAGGCGAGGACCTGCGGCAAGTGGCTGATATGGGCGACGATTTCGTCGTGCGCATCGGGTTCGACGGTGGCGACCTCCGCATCGAGCGCGGTCCAGAACGCGGCGACGCGTTCGGTGGCCGTCGGGTCGGTTTCGGTCAGCGGCGTCACGAACACGGTGCGGCGCACGAAGAGGTCGGCCCGGGCGTGCTGCCAGCCGGTCTTTTCCGAACCGGCCATCGGATGCGAGCCCGCGAAATGCGCGCGCGGCGCGAGGGCGGTGTGGCTAAGGCGGCAGATCTCGCCTTTCACGCTGCCGACGTCGGTGACCACGGCGCCCGGGGCGAGGACCCGGATCCATCATCACGGCCCCTGCGAGACGTCGATCTACATCCTGGCCGGTCGGGCCCGCTACACCTGGGGCCCGGGCGGTGTCGAGCGGTCGATGGACGCCGACGCCGGCGACTTCGTGTATATCCCGGCCGGCGAGATCCACGTCGAGGAGAACGCGTCGGCCGACCAGCCGCTGGTGGTCGTCCTGACCCGGAATTGTCCCGACTCGCAGGTGGTCTACCTCGACGACGTCGACGCGGAGACGACTGCGAGCAAATGAGCGAGCCGATCGCGGTCGACCTGCGCCGGCCGTGGGCGAACGTGCCCCTCGCGGCCCTGCTCGATGCCAGCGAGCTGGACGGCCTGGCCGAGGTGCCCTTCGCCAATGACGGCTGGTCCGGTTCCGAGCTGACCCTGATCGATCGGGGCGACCGACGGTTCATCCTCAAGCGGACGTCGGCG
>Ga0209515_10004467_pt1 | contig 18874 bp, 18 predicted proteins | sample Subgroupgradi54m_FD_187454 | JGI IMG/M metagenome (GOLD analysis project Ga0209515, IMG submission 187454) | Subsurface groundwater microbial communities from S. Glens Falls, New York, USA - GMW60B uncontaminated upgradient, 5.4 m (SPAdes)... ...
CATGTGCAACACCTTCTCAACGGCAGACCTCGAAAGGTCCTTGACTACGAAACCCCGTATGAGGTTATTAACAAACTGTTGCGTTAGATTCTAGTGACCGCCTTAGTAATACTCTGGTTGATGAGAGCGTCAAGGAGTCTATCTATCTTGGCTTGTGTCAGATCGTGCTCAGTTCTGATTCGTGAAACTTCTTTTTGGTGAAATTCCGCCTCTTTCTCATTCGTTTTTCTTAGCTCATCTACAAGTCGTCCCTGCACATCATCAGTAATGGACTCAAATGCGTCTAAAACGTCATATACGGGCTTCAGGAGCGTTTTTTCTGGCACATACACACGCTTACACTTTCGCTTGGCATTTGTGCAGCTATAGTAGATAAAGCGTCCTTTTTTGATTTCTGGAGTATAGAGACATCCACAGTGTTTGCAGGTTAATAAGCCCTTCAAGATAAAATCATTTGAGATAACCTTGAATGGAGCCTTTTTTCTGCCATGACGCACATTCTGGCACTTCTCAAAGAGGTCGACAGTTATGAGTCTCGGATAGCGATGGGGGTATGGCTCGTATTTTTTTGGTCGAGCTATTCCGTAATAAAAGGTGTCTTGCAGTATATTGTCTATATTGCTTCTTGAAAGCGGTTGCCCTTGTGGGCTGCGCAAGCCAAGTTTTTCCATCTCATCATGGATCGAGGATAGGGAGTGGTTTCCAGTTGAATAAAGCTCAAAGATTTTGAGAATAAGGTGAGAGCAATTAAGATCAAGGACAATATCCTTTTTGCCACTCCCAAGCGTGATGTTCTTATAGCCGATTCGACATTTACCCGTCGACTCGCCATTTCTTCGCTTTTGTTCAAATGCTCTTTTGACGTTGTCGCTGATAGCGTCCGAATAATACTTTGCAAGCCCAAGACTCATGCTGAATTGAAATTTCTCGGTTGCAGATAATGAGGAATTGATAATCTGACCATCAGAAACAAAGTGTAGTTCAATCGTGCCTGCAACCGCTTTTTCATAGAGTTCTGAGACTCGCTTATCGAATACATTGCGTGAGAGGCGATCAACCTTATCAAAACAAACAGCAATTTTTTCTTTAGCGTTTTTGAGATAATCTAGGATTCTATCAAATTCATCTCGTTTTTCTTTGTAGGCACTTTCATCGAAACTGAATACTTCCGCAACATGAAAGTCCTTGCGTTTACAATAATTTTCAAGACGGGCAATTTGAGCTGGCAGTGAATTGCCAGCCTCTTTTTGCTCTTCTGTTGATACTCGGGCAAGAATTATTGCTTTCATGTTAATTCACATTAGATCTGATAATTTCCTTTTCTTCATCTGTAAGTTCATATAAGTTCATAGCAAGATCGTCAACTTGTTTTTCAAGATTTGTAATGTTTGCCCTAGAATCCATCTTTTTTATTTCAATGATTTTATCAACCACAGATATAATTTCTTTTTGTTGTTCTATACTTCCAACAAATACGGGAATTTCTAAAATGGGTTCCTTGTCTATTTGATAATTGCTACCTTGCATCTTGCCCTTATTTTTGAGCCAGAAAGCAATTAATACAGAGTTTAGAATACCAGTAAGATATTTTTGATTAAGTCGACTGGTTTTTATTACATAAAAAGTAGCCGATACGTAGGCGTCAAAATCTGTGTAAGAAAAAGCCGGGAATGTGCATTTTCTGGCAACAATAATTTTTTCTCCTTTGAAAAAAAATTCGTCTCTTGCGCGATGCAATCCATAAGGTTTATTATCCGACGTTATAATCTTCCTAAATTTCTCAAGATGTTTTTTGATTGCTGGATAGTCGTTTATTTTTTTATTATTTTTAAAACTTGAGTCAGTATAAATAACCCATTCTTTATTTATGGGATCGCCGAACCATTTGTGCAGTTCTTTCGTTGTGTATAAAGGTTTAATTAGATCAAGCTCTTTCTTGGTTAAAGCTAAACTTATTTTTTCTTTGTCAGATAAAACAAAAATTCCATCTCCTATATTAAAAGCACTATTTAATATATTTTTGTTGATCCTGTTCAAGCTATCCTGAGGATATACAATGCCCTGCGCGACCTCTTTTTTAGAATCAAGGCTAAAGTTCGATCTCGTAAATATTTTTTTTAAAATATTTTCATTTTCTGATTTATTGAAGACCAATTTTTTATCTAAAAGAGCATCTCTGTTTATTTCTGGTTCCAGATATTGAATATTTTTGTTTTTTATTTTGTTCAGAATGGAAATAACATCTTCAAAAATAGGTTTTTTTGCGATGATATTTCTTAGTTCAAAGCTATATTTTTTTTGACTTGAAACTTTTTTAATCAATAGAATCATTGTTTGTATTCCAGCAGTTTCAAAAATTTTATAATCTCCAAAATCAACAAGACTTATTATTTGGGCATCTTTCATTATTTTATTTCTCATTTTTGATGCCCCACTGCTGGTTACCCAATTATTTTGTGCAATAAAACACTCAATCCCATTATTTTTAAGTAAATCAAGCGATTTACAAGAAAATATATACCAAAGATCCATTTTCCCTTGATAGTAAGGTGATTCTTTTATTTCGGCAAAAGCATTCTTGTTAGTATATTCTTTTATATATGGAGGATTTCCAATCACGACATTAAAAGTCTCCACTCCATGCATTAGCTCTGGATCGTAGAACGATGCACTTTTGCCATTCTCAAATGGTTGGTAGCTTTTGAGTTGACGAGTTTCTTCTGCATCAAGAAGACTGTTCTGATGGGGATGCGTTAGTTTAATGTATTCTTTCTGGAGTTTTTCCTTTTTTGTTTTACTGCTGGTTGCATAGTATTCATCACGAATATGTATAAGTTTTGATTTTAAATCAGAATCATATTTTCCAATTGACATCTGCTTCGAAGAGTTGAGTCCAATCAAACTATTGGCGCAGACGAATTTGAAGTCGAGGTTTGGAAGAGGTTTGATTTTTTTTATATCCCTCACATCAACAATAATAGAAAGCCATGCGCGAAGGCGAGCTATCTCGATAGCCGTTGGGTCGATATCAACGCCGTAGATATTGTTCTTGAGAATCGAAAGTTTTATCTCGTAAGAATCAAAGCTTGGATCAAGACGTTCAAAAAGGCTAAGAATCTTGTGTAGTACTCCCATGGGGAAAGCCCCAGATCCAACGGCTGGGTCTAAAACTTTTATTGCTCGTAGGGCATTTATAATACGCCCACGATCTTCCTTGGCGACTGTATCACGCTTGCTATTGGTTCCTGCCAGCGCCCATTCGCTGTCGGAACGATCAAGGAGCTCATCAATGCTACTTCTAAGGGTTAGGCTTGCATCAAGCGCGGTATAGAGATACTGCCGCAAGCTCTCACGAGACATGTAGCTTACGATCTCTCGTGGTGTATAAAAGGCACCATTGGCTTTTTTTGCTTGAGCACCTGTCTCGGTTGTAAGGGTTGCAAGAAAACTTTCAAAAATACGCCCTAGCATCTCTGGATCGATGGCTATCTGCTCATATTCTGGAGTAGACTCGTCTGTAGTGAAGTTGAATGAATCAAAATGATCATAGAGTGACTTAAAGAAGCCAATCGGGAATGTGGGTTTGTGAGTATTCCAGTATTCGCCATCAGATTTTTGATCAAAGAGCCCGCCATTAAGATAGGGGGTTACTGAGTCTACAACAAAAAGAGATGGATTTTCTTTTTCTACACCAAATAATGTGTCTTTAGTTTTTTGAATATGGTCACGATTTGAGATCTCAGTATTTAGAACATCAAAAAATAGGTAACTTAATTTCTTGCTATAATATTCAGTATCATTCTTATCACCAAGAGTGAAATATTCTCTTGATTCATTGATAATCTTTTTCCTACGAAGGAACCATAAAAATAGGATTCTGCCATGAAGTCTGTTTGCAAATTGATTGGCTAGCTGTTCTTCGACGCCGCCATTATATAAGTGTTGAGTGAGGATAATAAAGCTATTTGAGATTCCTTCATAAAATTTCTTATTGAGACTAGAAAGTTTGAAGCTCTCCCATATCGTTGCGTGGAGCGCATTTTTTGTTTCTATCTTTACAACGCCGTCCCATAGTGTAAGTATTTCTATTTGAGTATTTGTGAGCCTCCCTGAGAGTTCAACGAGTCTGAGATTGCCCTTGTTAGACAATACTACAATGAGAGATTCTTTTTCTGGTGTGAGGAAAAAATCAATGCCGACTCGCATGTTTGGGTCATTGCGTGTATATTCATGATCCTCAAAGTTTGGAGTGAATCTTACCGTTCCTGCGATAAAGAGCCTAGATCTTTTTTGAAGAGCGTAGAACTTAGCGTCTAAGGGATCATTTTTAGATGTAAGGTCAAAACATGCACGGTCTCCACGGAAGTGTGGATGCTGATCAAACCACCTGTCATATCGTTCAGCATTTGGGAGCTTTAGTTTTGAAAGTTCGATATCCTCAACATTTTTTGTCTCAAGCCCCATGTATTCGAGCAAAGCATTACATACTGAAAGAGCCGAGGAGATGGTCTTGGTGGTTGCAAGCTCTCTGAGGGCGACGTTAATGGTATTTTGATTACTTTGCATAGAATAACAATGTATTGATTTCATCAACTATTTTTTCGGCTTTTTTCTCTTTTGTAAGTTCTTTTACGAGTGTTGTAAATCTATCTAGCGTGATCGGGCGCAATTGTTCGTAGGTCTTAATATCTTCTTTTGCGTCAGAAAAAAGCTTTCTTGTTTTTTTGAGTTCGAGCTTTGAATCAATACGGTCAAGGGCAGTGCTTAGTTGAAGGTCGGGAAGATATTTGACTACTACATCAAGGACAACATCTATCGATGGCGTTCGTCTGAATACTAACGTTTCGCTCGTTGCTTCTTCCGCGGCTTGGCGCTCCATAAGCTTCTTGATAAGTGGTCGATCTTTATTGGTTTTAATTGCGTCAACAGCTCGTCTTGAATCATTGGACGTTGTTTTTATGCACGTTAAGGCATCAATAGTATCAAGTATACCAACCTTACCGTCGAGTCCTTGATATTCTACAAAGATATCGACTGGATACAATGCCTTATTCTCATCTTCTTTAATCATGGTTTGAGTTAAACCAATCACATCAGGTATATCAACAAGCGCTCTCTTCGTTTCTGGTAGATAACCCCATTTTCCAATCGCAACATTCTTTATAGTATTGATTTCTTTTTCAGTACTATTTTTAAGGAATGTCCGAAGTTCAAAAATGTATTCGTCTTCAGTCAAAAAGTCTGAATCGTCTTCGAGTTCAAGGAGCGCCTTACTTGCTGTTGCTTCGTTATAATGCTCAATGACTCGGTCTACTTCTTGTACTGCATCAACTTGATCAATGTATTCAAGTGGGTTTTCTTGTTCGCCAAGGATTGATTGGTCGGTGCCGATAGTGTGTGCGATTTTATTAATTTTTTGTTCGAGTCTTTTTACTAGCTTGAGGTATGTCTCAAGTTGTTTTTCGGGCGCCATATTGTACACATATACTTTTTCATATTGCGAACCAAGGCGATTAATACGTCCGTTACGTTGAATCATGCGGACAGGATTCCAGTGGAGGTCAAAGTTTATAAGTACTGGGCAGTCTTGGAGGTTTTGACCCTCAGAAAGCACATCGGTTGCGAAAAGATAGTTGATTTCAGGATGAGCCTCATTAATAGTAAATCCTTTTGATAATGGAGAAAAACGTCCTGTGATTTCCTTAACATCAAGAGCATTTGCACCAGTGACAAATGAGGATTTTTTTATTTCCTCCTCACTTAAATGAGCACCGAGATTTTTTTCAAGATATTTGATGGTGTCGGCATAAAAACTGAAAATAAGTATTTTATTCGTTCCTATATTCTTTTTAATTTCACGCATCAACTCTACAAATCGCGCGAGTTTGTCGTCTTCACTTTCGATAGATTCGCAAAGATCAATAAGGACTTTTGCTATTTTTTGATCACGTACAATGTCATTTTTGAGAGCATTGATATTGTATACATTTGGATCGGCGGAAATTTTTTCATCTATTATTTCTTCGGGTACGTCATCAAGGTCATCGCCGTACTCTTTCACGAGCTCAGCAATGTCCTTAAATGAAAGTATGTAACCCTTTTCAAGCCATTCACTAAAAATAGAGAGCCTGTTTAGGTAGTTTTCAATAGATTTTTTGAGAGCATATGGAGATGATTCAAGGCGTTTCAAAAGACTAACGCGAATGATATTATGAATGCCAACCTGACTCAGAAGAGTAAAACTTTCTTTTGGTTTAAGTTTGTATTCTTTGATCTGTTCAGGAGTTTTACCATAGAATCTATTGTCATAGACACGGGCTTTGTATGGTGCAAACCCAAGTGTCAAAATGATTTGGAAAAGGTTGGTGAATACTCCAGTTTGAACAATTTCAGTTGATAAAGTATTTGTCCTTATCGTATCGAGGGGGTGTTCTGTGCGTTGAGTTATAGATACAAGTTGATCTATATCAATTGAGCGAGGATCAATATCTTCAAAATTTATTTTGACTGATGCAGAAATCTGATCGGAGACAATGGTATCGTTTTTTGCTGAAAAATTATATTCAGCAAGCTTCACGATGCTCGTGGGGAACGCTCGCATGACGCCATCATTTCCAAGCAGACCACCATTGAAGTCTTTCATGATTCCGCTGCGAGTCGAGCGGACAAGAAAATGTTTAAGTCCTTGTCGCATTACTTTATTTACTCGATCCCAGTCAGGTGCTTCATTCGCGTTTTCTTTTATCTTGATGTAACTTACAAGACGTTTTACCGCTTCGAAAAAATCAATTACCTCATGTTTTTTACTCGTAGCATAGATGATTGGGAATGAGTCGAGCTTGCCCTTACTTGCGAGTTGGATTTGATTTACAAAGTCAGTCAGCTGGTTGTTTACTGGAGTTGCAGTGAGGAGCAATACTTTGCTGTCGGGATTATTGCTAAACCATTCAAGGATTTGTATGTGGCGAGTACTATTGTCATTGCGAAGGTTGTGCGCCTCATCAATAATAAAAAGATCGACATTACGATATTTGTCTCGTGACATTTCATCCTCAATTGTTCGCATGTCTTGCATGGAGATGAGTTCGTATCCGCCATGAATATCATGCTTATCTGCAAGGTCATCTTTCCATTGGGGAATAAGACGAGCGGGGACTATGGCATATATACGACGTGCACCTTGTTCGAGATAGTGTTTAATGACAGCACCAGCCGTGATTGTTTTACCAAGACCAACTGAATCAGCAAGCATTGCCAGACCCGTTTTTTCAATTTTATTTATGAGTAGCTGGGCATTTCTTTGTTGAAAGGCATAGAGATTTTTCGATATATCATTTGAGAGCGTGATCTCTTCGGTAACCTCATTTTGATAAAGATGCCATAGTGTTGCCATGTACATTTCATATGGGCTGTATGTAATGTGACCAATAGTAGACATCGAAAGTATTTCTCCAAATTCTTCGTTCCATTTTTCAGTAGTTTTGTCGTTCCACAATTCATTGAACCAGAAGAGATGCCCAACTTCTTGAGATGCCGTCTTTGGCTCTGAGAGAACGACGCGATGATCTGATTCAAGAGCATTGAGCTCGATATTTTGCGTTAAACCATTTTTGGTAAAATTTGATGAACCAATAATACCGACCGCTGTGTCTGACGTATAAGAGCCAAAAATATAACATTTTGCATGTAAAAAGTTTTTGCGATAGACACGAACTTCGAGTGTGCCTTTTTCGATAAGTTCTTTTATCAAAGCAACTGTTTCAGTAAGCCCCGAGTCGGGCTTGAGCATAGAGAGGTCGCATTTAATGTCGTAATCTGGATAATCAGGTTCTGGTTCGGGGATTTCTAGCTTATAGCGCGAGATGACAGGTTCACGACCAATGAGGAGTCGTATTTTTGAGTAGTTTTGAATTTCTGGAAGGATCAGTTTCATGCCTTCAAGATCCCAATAGCCAGTAGCTATAGATATTTCGGAATAGTCCTTTGAAGCATCAATAAGGACATCATTTAGGAATTTGCGATTGTTATCAATAATTTTTGGTAGACTCATATCTATTTCGTTTTTACGCTATTAAGAAATCTCTCAAACTCAGCCCAATCAATCCTGAACTCCTTACCTATTTTATAGGCATTGAGCTTTTTTGCCTTGATGTAGCGGTAGATGGTCATTATATTCAGACCGAGTTTATCCGCTAGATCTCGTGCTGTGTAAAATTCTTTCTTTTGTTGATTCATAGTACCATGTATTATACTTTACTATTCTTTACATATCAAGGAATCTATTTATTCGATAGGGGATAAAGTCATTTAGTTGCTGTTTTACCTGATCGTACCATTCACGGGGGCGTACATTTTGCATTTCGCTGGCAACTTCTCGGAAATCATCGTTTATTCTCTGCCATGTTCTATTAACACTCCTTTTCTCAAGAAGACCCCTTATATCTCTTAAACCACCGCCATCACGAGCAACGTTAAGAAGACCAACGGAATAAAGGAGTTGCTTCGGCTTTGCTTTAGGTCGAGCAATAGAAAGTTGTTTAAGAATATCTTGAGGAGTCATGGAATAGGCAAAAAGGAACATAGCATTTTTTTCAATAAACTTGCTCCAATAGTGAAGAAGAATCGTCTTGCTTTTTTTTGAAGAAAAAACGTCTCTGAATGTCGGTTTTTCTGAGAAGCCCAATTCCTTGAACAATGAGATCATTTTTCGTTTTTGTGAAAGACGGACTTCTAGTCGCAATATCTCGGCACCTTTTCCAAAGTGTTTAACTAGATTTTTTTGGTACTCTGTCTGATCTTTGTCGGTAGCTCTTTTTTTGCCGCGAGATATGTCCGCAATTTTGTCATAAATGACGAAGGAATGGGATGTTGAATAAACATAGAGAATCTCCCCGTCATTTGTGTACTTCGCCTTTGTTAGATCGAAGCGTTTGTTTGGGTTTATTTTTTTGAGCTCCCCAATGACAAATTGCGAAGTATATCCTTGTGATAGAATAATGTTTTTTGAATAATGCACGGCGCTAACAGAAGCATCGATCAGCGTTTCCTTATCTATATTGAAACCCATTTCTTTAATCCTTTCTTGGAGTATATTTACCGTCATCTCAAATTGGTTTTCCGTCGATTCATCAACGTTATTGAAGTAGATAAGCTTTGGAGCAGAAAATTCGATATTAACTCCCGAAGAGTCCATCCGTCTATATCCTGTAAGGCGAGGGAAGTAATACCCACTGCGTAGCTGCTGGGCTGTAGGGTTTTTTTTGTATTTTTCGTATCCCTCTGATTTCGCCTGAAGATCCCATGCGGATTCGCCCTGCCGTGGAGCCACGATGGGTGTTATTTTTTCTTTTGGAATATGAAGTATAACAGTATCGATCATATTCATTTGTAGTTTTCAGGATGAATCCGTTTGTCTACTTTCAAAAGAAGATCAAAAAAACCGACCAGATTTGATCGAGATTCGAAGTCGTTAAAAATCTCACTCAGTTTTTGGGCGGAACTTTTTTCTTCTGCGACCTTTGTTTTTTCTTCTGAAAACATAAAACCTGAGGTTATGTCCTCAGGCTATCAGGGTATGGAATTGTCGTATAAGAAATTACTGACCTACGGTAAATTTCTTTGTTCTTCGCTTTCTTTCTTGGCTGATAATTTTGTGGATTTCATAGTATGCCAATCTATTATCTGAGAAGTTTTTATCTAGGAGTTTTTTAAGTTCAGAGCTATTGAGTTGTCTATTGTCCCAAAGGAAGTCAGCGATTTTACGTGGAATTTTTCTGCTACGAAATCTAATCTTACCCTTTCGGTAATTTTCCAGATATTCCTCAACAAGACTCCACCTTTTTTCTATGAAGTCCAATACATCTCTTTTTGTAGCAAATTGATGAATGTCGATACTTACAGGATAGGCAGCTATATGGCGTTGTTTTCTATAGTCTATTGAAATTGGGAGTGGAGGGTAATTTGCCATGTCATACTCGTCATTAAGCTTATCAATAACTTGGCAGAAATCGGCATAATCACCAAGTTGAATATCATCCTTCCCTCGTATCTTATCAAATTCTATCTCTTGGAATAAATCGTTATCTAAACCATAAATTGAAGCCATTTTTTCATAAATTCTTGTGGATCGAGTTCGCATTCGTTTATCAATAGCTCTCATTAATTTTTCCATTTCAATATAGTCCCCATAGAGGTCGCTCATTAAGCCACTCAGTCTTTCATCTCTTTCGCCAATTTCATCTGATCCGAGTTCCTTTCGCAGCTTATTAAAATTTTTGAGAAAGTGTTTGTTTCTCATTAAGTCTTCAATGTATTGAATCATTTTTTTATGTCCCTGAGTTTCTTTTTCCATTTGAGTAGAGATAGCTTTTTTGCTATTCTACCGCCACTGTAAAGCAAAGTAAAGAATCAATCACATTTAGCGTTTAAAAAATTATATTTTCACAAAAAAAAGAACTTGCCAATCGACAAGCTCTTTTAATGTTATTTTGTTATTTCACAAGATTGTCCATCTTTACATTCAAAATATACAGTAAAATTTTTAATTAAGCCCCCCTTTCTAGCAGTTGATACAAAGACATCTACACCAACATTTTTATTTTGGTTAAAAAGATCAATAATGTTGAGATACGCTTTATCGGTTGACCTCAACTGTTTATAAGGGAGACTATCGGCGCTATATAAAAGCGTTGATATATCGCTGGGCGGAGTCGGCAGACTATCCGTAGGAAGTATATGTCCGCCCTTATAGTTAAAAGTCAAATAAATATCATCATAAACACTTAATGGTTTGCCGTTGTCTACAGATGCCTCTATAAATAAATACATCCTTTGAATTTGTCCTTTAGTGAATAGTTTTTTTTGAGCCATGCCCTTGATGTCATTTTCACCGGCAACGTAACTAGGTGTGTTCTCTAGTATAGTTATTGATTTGAATGATTTTAGTAAATCGTAATCAGGAAAAGCAGATGGTTTATTTTTATTATTCTCAATTTCTTTTTGTATCTGGTCGGTTATTTCTTTTTTTGTTATGGTCTCATTTTTTTTGGGGGTAATTCCTGAAAAAACAAAAATTGTTGCAACGCCAATCGCAACGATACTAATAAAGCTGATTAAATTATTTATTGTTTTTTTATCTATCATAAGCTATGAGATTATCATCGAAATGCACTGGCTCATGTTTTATAAACGAATATAGGACTGGTAGAATATATTTAATGAAGTATATCGAAATGCCACTAAATAAAATGAGTATTAGGTGTTTTGGAACAGATAGGTCGCACCAATCTTTCATCAGGGCATTTTTTATGTCTTCCCCGTTAGCCTGCGCCACATTATTATAATGAAAGCCCAAAGCTGCAATAACTAAAACAACAAATGATAGGGCAATATATTCTTCAATGAATAAATTGATAATCTTATATACGGCGATTGAGCATGAGAAGGCGCTAATAGTTGCTAATATGCCCCGCCATCCTATGGTCTTGATAATACTTCGCGTTCTATAGAAGTCTTTTTTCATGGTCGTCGAGGATGTGATAGATTTCATTTACTATCTTATAGCATACTTGAAGGTTTTATCAAATAGCAAATATCAGACCCGCTCGCTCAATTTCGCCAATAAAATTATCCCATTTTATTGTTCTGAACGCGTCCAATATCGGGAGCCAGATAGGATATAACGCAAAAACGAGGCAAGACGCCTCGTTTTTGTTATAATTGGTATGTGAGGAATATATGAACAAGTACATAATATCCTTTCTTTCGTACGTCAGTTACAGATTTTTTTGATATCACTTATGATTTTCGCTATAGCCGGATTAGTCATTTCGTCTTCACTCCTATCTATTTATTCAAAAAAAGTTTTAAATGGCGGCATCCCTCCAACTCTGCTGCTTTATATCTCTGCAACTATTGGAGGACTTCTTTTTTTGCCTTTAGCGGTTCTATCACCCCTCCCTCCCAGTAATACTGTATTTACGCTTATTTTGGCAGCAATCTTAAGATTTTTTGCCGCTCTTTTGCTTAATTATTCGATTAAACTTACTGAAGTATCATTCATTGCTCCGTTTTCGAGTTTTCATTCAGTGTTTGGTATATTATTTGGAATTCTTTTTTTAAGTGAATACCCGACGTTCAGCGCAATAATTGGAATCTTGTTGATTATTATAAGCTCCTTTTTTTTATATAGATTTGATGTGAAAGAAAGACATGTGAATGCGAAGGCTATTATTTTAAAACTAGTTGGAATAGCGTTAATCGTTCTTAGCGCAGTCATTTTGCGAAGCGTACTACTAGGGATTGGTTTTGCCATTTCAGTTGCATATATGTGGATTATTCTTGGAGTAATGTCTTTACCTTTTCTCACTCACATTTATTTTAGAAATCCTGTAGTAGTAAATATTGTTAAAGAATCAAAATCAAATCTTATTGTCTTACTTATTTTCGCTTTATCAGTTAGTTTACTGGAAATCTTTCTTTTCTCAAAAATTCAGGTTGGCTATGTGTTCGCCTATACGCAGGTTGGGCTTTTGATGACCGTGATTCTTGCCGACAAGCTTCTGGGGGAGAAGAGGGCATTTAAACGAATCCCTACAATTATCTTAAGTATTGTTGGGGCTGCATTTATTTTTTTTGGATCAAAGTAGCTAAAATAGATTTTTGAATTGTTGATTTGAATCTTACCATCTTGCTGTTAAATAAATTCTCACATCCTCCACGACAGAGAGCCAGATAGGATATGACGCATTCGCGCTCCGATGACCATCGGAGCGTTTATGCTGTCCGGATTTTTCCCGCCAGAATTCAAAAAAGAATTGAAATTGTATATAATTTTGATATACTTTGAGTCATAATCCGAAGGTTAAAATTTATACTCCAAATAATATAATAAGGGCTATGAAAAAACAATTAAAAAATAAAGCAATCGCTATTTTTGAAGGAAAGCAGATTCGTCGGCACTGGGATGAGGAAAAAGAGCTTTGGTATTTTTCGGTTGTGGATGTTGTAGGGGTTTTAAGCGCAAGCGACAATCCGAGAAAGTACTGGAATAAACTTGCAGAACGGCTTCGTAACGAGGGCAGTGAGGTGGTGACAAGATGTCACCAACTGAAAATGCGGGCTAGCGATGGCAAATATTATCTGACCGACGTGGCAGATACTGAAGCCATGCTTCGTCTTATCCAGTCCATTCCCTCGCCAAACGCCGAACCGTTCAAACTTTGGCTTGCCAGAGTCGGGTATGAACGTCTGGAAGAAACAGCAGATCCGGAGCTGGCTATCAATCGCGCGCTCAAAACATATTTGCAAAAGGGCTATAGTCGAGAGTGGATAAATCAGAGATTGAAAAGTATTGAGATTCGCAAGGAGCTTACGGATGAATGGGAGAATCGAGGCGTTAAAGAGGGACTTGAGTTTGCCATTTTGACCAACGAAATTACCAAGGCATGGACGGGTATGACCACGAAAGAGTATAAGAAGCTGAAGGATTTGAAAAAGGAAAATCTCCGAGACAATATGACAAACCTAGAATTGGTTTTGAATATGTTGGCCGAAACCGCCACGACGGAAATTTCACAGAAGCGCGAGCCAAAAGATTTTGATGAGAATAAAGCGGTGGCACGCGAAGGTGGAAGTATAGCTGGCAATGCACGAAAGGAAATTGAATTAAAAACAGGGAAGAAGGCGGTGGGTAAATATAATTTTAAAAAATTACAAGAGCAAAAAAAGTTAAAGAGTAAGTAATATGAAAAAAGCAGTACTCCTTTACGGCCTATTTGCAAAAGAAATCGCCACGCTCCCTGAATGTAATCCTAATGATGAGAGGAATTGGATGGGTTGGACAAAAAAGCAACTCATCGAGCTGGGTTATGAAGTTGTGTGTCCGATTATTCAAAAAGTTTGGGAGGCTCCACCGTATAGTGAATGGAAGAAGGTGTTGGATGAAGCCAAAATTGATGACGACACTATCTTGGTGGGGTTAAGCGCCGGTGGTGCTGTCTGTGTGAAATATATCGCCGAGGAAAATAAAGTTATTAGCAAACTTATCCTTGTTGCACCGGCGTACTTGACTAAGAAAATTGACCATTTTCCTATCACTGACGATTTTGATGGTTTCCGGATTCCTGACGATACTAAAAATCAAATAAAGAACGGGACAACAATTTTTGTTTCGGATGATGATCCTCTCGCTGGAATTCAAGAAGCGGTAATAAAATACGAAAGGGAGCTCGACGCAAAGGTTGTACGATTTGCGGATAGGGGTCACTTCTCATTTCTCATTAAGACCTTCCCGGAGCTACTGACTGAAATATCTCATTAATATGACAAAAAAAGTAATTTTTATTTCAGGTCTCGGTGGTACGGGAAAGTCAACGATATTTCATTATTTCTTGGAACATCCAATTCCACATTTTTCGTTCTTCGATTTTGATCATGGAAAATTTAGAGTTCCGCCATATGGTGAGAATCACCTTGCGTGGAGAACAAAACAAAATAAATGGTGGTTGAAAGTGGCAAGCAAAGAATATGATGTAAAAAATAACATCCCCGTGATTGTGGGTCAGTGTCTTTATCCAAGTCAAATCATTAAACTTCCCGAAGCAAAACCTTTTGGCAAGGAACATATCTATTTTGTTCACTTACTGACTACGCCAAATGTCCGTAAAAAAAGACTCTATGCTCGCGGCGACAAACATCATTGGGGGGAGCATAAGCATTGGTACGATGATTTTTTTAATGAAATGACAGTAGCACGAGCATTCGAAGTAGAAACATCGCGAGAAAGCGTAGCAAGCTCGGCAAAACGCATTCAAGGTTGGTTGAAAAAAATATTCTAAAACTGTATACATAAAATGACCGTTTACGGGGCATGGTAATTCAACTGGTGATTAAACGGGTTCTCACATTCTCCACGACAGAGAGTTGTCTAAAGAATCCTTGTAAACGCAAGGATTTTTTAGTAAGGTAGGCATATTGTTTGAATTACTTTTATTTATGTACAATCACACCCCAGAAAATTATACATGCCCGATTTGTCTTGCAATCAAGGGGGTTGCAAGCAATGAAACCATGATTAGGCAGGAGGATATATTTTACCGAGATGATTTCGTGGTAGGATTTATTGGTTCTAAATTCATTGAGGGTAATGAGGGGTATCTGATGGTAGTTCCTGTCAACCATTTTGAAAATATTTACGACTTACCACCTGAATATGCACACCATATCGTTGATATCGCTCGGGACGTTTCCATAGCATTGAAGAAAATAAGAAATTGTGACGGTGTCAAACTTATCCAAAACAATGAGCCTGCAAGTGGTCAGCATGCATTTCATTATCACCTACATGTCATTCCACGATTTGAGGGTGACGATTTCCAAAATCAATGTATATCGACAAGGGTCTCTACTCCCGAGGAAAGGATTGATTATGCGGCCGCGTTGCGTGAATATTTTTTAAGATACAGTGAGTAGTGGGGTGGGGTAACATTCACTTGCTGCTCACTACAGCGCTTGTTGGTAAGAATAGCGCTTGCAAGAGAAGTCGGGTATGTAAATATATTCACTCTGACACTGAATAATAGTTCTCACGTCGTCCACGACAGAGAGCCAGATTGTATTGAAGCGAACTTCCCGTTCTCGAAAGAGGCAGGATTTTCGTTTTTAAGGACGGGGCAAACGTTACATCTCCTTGACAGATGTAACGATTAATACTATAATCATTACATCTGAATTAAAGATGGTATGGATCTTGGAAAATTTATAAAACAATCGCAAGGATATACGGCCTTTGTGCCGGGGAGATTCCCTCCAAAAGAAAAGCTCATACTTGATGATCAAGCACTAGAGCTTCTTTCTCGCGCAACATTGTTGGTTGGTCGTCTCGACGGTATTACACAGGTTCTTCCTGATGTCGATTTCTTCATGTTCATGTACGTACGAAAGGAAGCAGCGCTTTCCAGTCAAATTGAAGGTACTCGGGCGACTATGGCAGACTCTATAAAAGCTGAGAATGATATCGTTACTGATTTGCCCGAGGACGTCGATGATATCCAACACTATATTAAAGCAATGAATTTTGGTCTGAAAAAACTCGCATCGCTGCCGCTGTCTGTTCGGTTGCTTCGCGATGTCCATAAAGTGCTTTTGACGGATGGGAGGAGCAGCCACTTTGCAGCACCAGGTGAAATTCGGAGGTCGCAGAATTGGATCGGTGGTGGATCACCAGCTACGGCCAGTTTTGTTCCACCCCCGCACCATTTTATTGCAGATGCACTCGGGGATCTTGAAAAATTTCTTCATGCCTCGGATGGGGTGCCTTCACTTATTAAAACGGGGTGGGCGCATGCGCAGTTTGAGACAATACATCCATTCTTGGACGGAAATGGGAGAACTGGTCGTCTATTGGTAACGTTTTATCTTTGCCAACAGGGTATATTGCAGTTTCCGGTGCTTTATATCTCAGAATATTTTAAGAAAAACAGACAGAGCTATTTTGATCTCCTGGAAGGATATCACAATAGAGGCGAGGTACTGCTATGGCTTAAGTTTTTCCTCCAAGGAGTGGCGCATGTTTCAGAAGAGGCGATTGAGACAGCAAAAAAGATAACCATATTGAGAGATCAAGATATGCAGACAGTATATGCGCTTGGCCGCTCAGGAAAGACGGGGCTTCTATTGCTTCAAAATCTTTTTAGACTTCCTATTGTTATGGTAAAGAAGGTTGAAGAGTTCACTGGTCTTTCACGTCCGAACGCTAATAAGCTTGTAGATAGGTTTGTGCGGGTGGGGATTCTTGAGCAAATTGACAAAAAAAAGGAATACGGTAGAAGCTTCGTGTATAAGAAATATTTTGATTTGTTCAAATAATCCCTATGTATGCCCTACGCAACTCATGCTAGCCGAAAAAAGAACGTTTATTATAAATGCACTCATTGCGGAGATGAGATTTTTTGGAATACCCATAAAAAGCTTATCGAATGCACCTGTAAAGCTATCTTTGTCGATGGGTGTGAGGATTATGTTCGGATCGGCGACAACGAGGGAGACTATACCCAAGTCAAAAAGTGATTGCCTTCGAAATCCGATTAAACAGTTTGTACTCCAGATAGCAGTATCGAACAATTCTTTATATCGAATGGAAACAGCAAAATATAATAAGTAAACGAAATCCACGAATATCGGTTCTATGAATACCTTTGACTATCCATCTGATGCAGATGTAGAGGGCGGTGGACCCATTGATTTTTCAGCGTTGCGGTTCAGTGATATACTTGTACTCCAGGGAGAAGAAGAGCAGCACATTGATAGTCGCACGAAGTCAATTGTTACGTCACGCATCGTTGGGAACGCCGTACACCTAAACGATCAAATTCTCCTATTCACCGTGGTACATCAGCAACGCGCAGATCAAGTAACACGGATAGTGAATTTGGAGAAGTATGAATTTTGTCTGCAGGATAATGAAAATGAGGACGAGTTTGTCGATTGCACCATTGCGGTGCAGTATAAAGCTGCGGAAGGAAAAATTGTCGAAGGTTTTTCTGAGGCGCTGCTTCATAAGCAAACAAAACATAGTCAGGGAGTGTTTTCGAAGGGCATCGGTATTCAGTTCTACAGGAAAGCGTTGGATTTTATTGCTTCGCTAGCGAAAAAAAAGGGTGTTTGCATCACTGATACTGTTCAGCAGGGTGCTACCGCGTCTCCCCATGGTCAAGGTAGATTGACGAATGAACAATGGGAGCGAACGTTCACGTCAGTGTTGACCGACTACGGATATACTCAAACTAATGCGGTGAAGGGTGAGATGGTTTTTAGGAAACGACATGAACCAGTCGCCACTCAATAGGGAGTACATGACACAAGAAAATAAAAAAGAAATAGCAGTATTTGGTGGAGGGTGCTTCTGGTGTATCGAGGCCGTCTTCAACCAGCTCAAAGGCGCGATTTCCGTCATGCCCGGCTATGCGGGAGGGACGACGAAAGATCCGACGTACCAAGACGTCAGCAACGGAACGACCGGACACGCTGAGGTTGTGAGGATAGAGTATGATCCCGAGAGTACTTCATATGCCGACCTCCTTACCGTATTTTTTGCAACCCACGATCCAACGACAGTGAATCGTCAGGGTGCTGATGTTGGCACTCAATATCGCTCGGTTATTTTTTACACGACGCCTGAGCAGGAGAGGGACGCAGAGAAAATGATTGAGACGCTCAATGAATCGGGCTCACGAGTCGTTACTGCCGTCGAACCGCTTGATGTGTTTTACGAGGCAGAGGAGTATCACAGGGATTATTTTGTGAAGAACACGTCGGCACCCTATTGTCAGGTTGTCATTAATCCCAAACTTGATAAGCTAAAAGCGCGCTTTCACGAGCTGTTAAAATAAACTATATCACTATGATTCTTAAAAATGCCTTGATTAATGCGTTTGCCACAGCACTCTATGTTATCTGTGTTGCCTCCCTGTTGTTTTATGCGCCCCATCTCGCCGGATCAAAAGACACGGTCCTTATTCCGATAGCGATCCTCCTCCTCTTTGTTTTTTCGGCACTGTTTACGTGTTGTATGATGGTGGGTCGACCGGTGTTGTGGTATATTGAGGGAAAGAAAAAAGAGGCACTGTCGCTTCTCGTTTTGACACTTGTCATATTTTTTACAATCACAGCATTGGCACTTCTCGCACTTTTTGTGTTTCGTACGGGTGTATAAATGGAATCACGTCGTACGGATATAACGATCTATGATTAGGTGATAGAATACAGCGATATGGAAAAAGCAACCACGCCACCACGACGCGAATCGCTCGGCGCATGGAGGGAGTACATGAAAGAGAGGGGGAAGCTCGTAGACGCCCCATGGATTATTGAAGAT
>Ga0209515_10004469_pt1 | contig 18870 bp, 20 predicted proteins | sample Subgroupgradi54m_FD_187454 | JGI IMG/M metagenome (GOLD analysis project Ga0209515, IMG submission 187454) | Subsurface groundwater microbial communities from S. Glens Falls, New York, USA - GMW60B uncontaminated upgradient, 5.4 m (SPAdes)... ...
CCCGCATACCCTGCCCCCCCCCGCCGGCCGCGGCCTTGACCATGACCGGATAGAGGATCCGGCGCGCGATTTTGAGCGCGTCCTCCTTATTCTTGACGGCGGACATGCTGCCGGGAATGATCCGGATGCCGGTCTTGCGCATGAGGTCTTTCGCGGCGATCTTGTCGCCCATGAGCCGGATGGCATTGGAGGAGGGGCCGATGAAGGTGATGTTGCAGGACTCGCAGATTTCGGCGAAGTGCGCGTTCTGCGAGAGGAAGCCATAGCCCGGATGGATGCCTTCCACATCGGTGATTTCCGCCGCGCTGACGATGGCGGGAATGTTGAGGTAGCTCTGCTCAGCCTTCGGCCCGCCGACGCAAATCGCCTCATCCGCCAAGCGCACATGGATGCTGTTGCGGTCGGCTTCCGAATAGATCGCGACCGTCCGAATCCCCAGCTCTTTGCAGGCGCGGATGACGCGAACGGCAATCTCTCCACGGTTTGCAATCAGGATCTTCGAGAACATGCGTTGTGGGTCGAAGCGAGTGGCGAGGGCTCATCAACAACCTCGCGCTCGCCTTAGAGCACCTTTCATAACCTCGCGCTAGCCGCGTTGCGCGCGCCAGGCGGGCCACCGCCAAGGCGCGACGACGCTGGCGTAGTCGCAGCACTACGTCAAGGAGGAGCAACGACGGCGGGGCCGCCTGCCGCCGCAACCCTGTGTTCGACGAGGGGCTGGGCCGATCTGCGTCGCCGCGCGGCGGCGCTCGTCGTTGGCGTAGCGCTTATCCGGCTACGCCGGCCTCCTCGCTTCTTGCGCGGCTCGCAGCTAGGCCCAGCGCGGCCGCGGGAGGTTATGAAGGGTGCTCTTAGACTCCTCAGGGGTGGTCGCGTTACGCTGGGGGCTCAACGCTGAAGAGCGGCTGGCCAAACTCCACGGCCTCGCCATTCTGCACGAGGACTTCGGTGATCTGTCCGGCAACTTCGGATTTGATCTCATTCATGAGTTTCATGGCTTCAATCATGCAGACCACTTGATCCACCTCGATATCCTGGCCGACTTCCGTAAATGGGGGCGCGTCAGGGGCCGGCGCGCGGTAGAAGGTGCCCACCATGGGGGATTTGATGATGATGCGGCGGCCTTCCGCAGCGGGTTTCGCCGCTCCGGGCGATGGCTGCACCTGTTGCGGCACGCCAGTGACATACTCGACCAACTGGGGCGCAGGGCTGGAGGTGGCTTTCTTCAGCCGAATGCGCAAGCCCTGGTGTTCCATCTCCAGCTCCACGAGGCCGCGGCTTTCCATAAGCTGAAGCATTTCTTCAATCAGCCGGAATGCTTCTCGTTCGGACGACTTCAGGCGTTTGTCCACGGCAAGTCCTCTCGGCTACACGCGGGAGACGTAGGCCCCGTTTCGGGTGTCGACCCGGATGACGTCTCCCGTTTCCACGAAGAGCGGGACTTGAATGGTCGCACCGGTTTCCAGGGTCGCGGGCTTCATGCCGCCCTTCGACGTGTCGCCGCGCACCCCGGGCTCGGTCGATTCGATCCGCACGTCCACGAACATGGGCGGTTGGATGCCGATCATCTTGGCATCATGGAATTGCCCTTCCATCTCCATGTTCTCCTTGAGAAACCCCGCGCTGTCGCCAATGACGTCAGCCGACACTTGAATCTCTTCATACGTCTTGGTGTCCATCAGATGAAAGCTGTCCGCGGTGCGATAGAGATACTGGAGGGCGCGCTTTTCAAGATATGCTTCCTCGAACTTCTCACCGGCCCGGAACGTCCGTTCGATGACGGAGCTGTCTCTCAGTCTCCGGAGCTTGGTCCGGACGAAGGCCCCGCCCTTGCCCGGCTTGACGTGCTGGAACTCGACCACGATCCAGAGCTGGCCGTCCATGACAATCGCAATCCCGTTCTTGAACTCGTTGGTGGAAATCATCGACATGATGCGCGCTCACTTAGAGTGGTGACTGCATGCAGTTCCGTCTATTGTACCGAGCGGCTCGCGCCCGGGTCAAGCGAAGCTCATGCGGGGTGCTGTCCTAATATGCAGTTGACACCGCGAAATCGCAAAAATCCGCAGAGACGCGAAACGGAATCTCGACGGTCTGCTTTGCGGTTTTGCGGCCCCTTTGCGGTTTCGCGGTATGCTCATGGTGCAATTGGGACACTATCTCATGCGGCGCGGTGGCGGACCCGCACAGATGGGCGGGCCTTCGCTGCGTGCACGGGCGCAAGGAGGGTCGCCACCGCTTCAAGACCCAGCCGGTAGCTGGTCGGGCCGAACCCGCTCACCTGCCCCTTGCAGACCGGAGCGATCAGCGACTGGTGGCGGAAGGGTTCGCGGGCGTAGATGTTTGACAAGTGCACCTCGACGGCCAGAAGGCCGGCCGCCTCGATCGCATCGCGGATCGCAACACTCGTGTGGGTGTACGCGGCCGGATTGATCAGCAAGGCATCATGGGTGCGTTTGGCTTTGCCGATCCGGTCGACAATCTCGCCTTCATGATTGGACTGCACGATGTCGAGGCGGACCTTGTGCTTGGCGGCTACAGCTTTCAGGTCGCGATTGATTGCGGTCAGGTCCGCGGTGCCGTAGATCGAAGGCGCACGCTGTCCCAGCAGCTGCAGGTTTGGTCCATGGATCACCAGAATCTTTTTCATCAGCAGAATGTGGAATGTGGAATGTGGAATGCGGAATGAAATTCCGCCGCCGTCCACTCCGAATTCCGAATTCCGAATTCCGAATTCGTCATTGTTGCCCCGATGCTCGCTGCTCCGCCTCTTCAATGAGCATGACCGGAATGCCGTCGCGGATGGGGTAGCGGCGTCCGCATTGCACACACACCAAACGCTCCCCCTCCAGCTTCACTGCAGTTTTGCAGAGCGGGCATGCCAGGATCTCAAGCAGTTGAGGATCAATCATGGGCTCTCCTGTTTTGTTAGGACTGGCGCCACTGGTGGCAATGCCTCGGACTCGGCAGCCTCTTCAGGAATCTGATGGCCTTTCCGGTATCCTTCAATCTGTTGTAGCCGCTGGTCCAGCCGCTTGTAACTGGTGGTCGCAATCTCTTGATATTTCTCCGAGGTCTTCGTGAGCCGGTCCCCTAATTCGGCGAACCGCTCCCTGAATTTCCCATAGTCCTGTAGAAACCCATTGATTGATTTGATGATGTCACGCAGCGCCAGCGAGTAGTTGTAGTTCTGCCAGGCCTGCCACACCACGCGCAGGATGGCATACAGCGTCCATGGGCCGCAAAGGATAATGCGCTTCTTGAGGCATTCATCGATCAGCCCCGGGATCCATTCGTTGGCCGCGCCGTACACTTGCTCATTGGGGATGAAGATCACGATATAATCGAGTGAACCGTCTTCGTATGTGACATAGTCGCGACGTTCCATGGCCCGCAGATGCTCGCGCACATCACGGATAAACTGCTCCCTCGCGGTCCGCTGCGACTCGGTCCCCTCCGCCTGCGCGAACCGTAGGTAGTTGTCCAGGGGGAACTTTACATCCATGAACAGCTTGTGGTGGTCCGGTAGCAGGAAGGTGTAATCCGGACGGCCGGCGGCGATCTCCTTCTCTTTCACGTACTGAATGCCTTCCTGCATGCCGCACGCGATCAGGATGTCCTCGGCCATTTTCTGGCCCCACTGTCCGCGGACCCTGGAGTTGCCGAGTACGGCAGCCAATCCGGTCGTGGTTTGGCTCAGTTTGTCAGTTTCCTTGATCACGCGGGTGAGTTCAGTTTTGAGCATGCCGTATTTTTGTTCTCGGTCTTTTTCTAACCCACTCACGAGGGTTGTGTACTCAGCGAGCCGGGTTTCTAATTTTTCCACGGTATGCTCGATCTGTTGTTTCTTGAGATCGAGTTCATTGACGTCTTTTTGTCGAGCCTGTTTGAACTCCTCATGGGAACGTTGCACGACAGCTTCACTGGCGCGCTGCACAAGGGTCTGAGACAACCGCTCCAGCCATCCACGAACTGCCCAGGCGGCCCATCCAGCCAGCGCAATAGTGACTACGATAATGAGTGCGGGGAGCAAGAAGGTCATGACGCCAGCGCGACGCCCCCGGATTTGCTCAGGTAGCGCATGCGCAGCTGATACAGCACGTCTTTCAGCATCTTGGCCTCATCAACGCTGAGGTTCCCTTTGGTTTTTTCCTCGAGGAGGCCGATCAGGTCGATCAGATACTTGGCCTGCGACAGGTTGACCGCCTGCTTGCGCGTGACCGGGTGCGCCATGTCGCCCAGCCCGATCAGCGCTTCAACGGCTAGCCCCTGAACAAACAGATCAAACCGTGCCTGCAGCGATTCTTCTTCATGTTCATGCGCGGCGGGGAGCTCTGCGGTGTCCTGTCCTGGTGTTGGACTCGCCGCAGATGGAGCACTACTCACCACTTTCTTCTCGCGCTCGGCCTGTTCCTTCCAGGACTCATCGACGCGCTTCTTGATCGATTCTGTCATGGGGTCATAGGTCGGTCTTTAGGACGATCGGCTTCGACAATCTTGTCCTTTGGTACATCAAAGAATGAATCTGAGACTTCATCAAATATAACATTGATCACCTCGGAGACCGTGGTATTGCTCACACCATGCTGAGCGTCTACCAGAGTTGATTCGCTACGAATTGCCAGACCCCAATCAGGTTCAAGCCAGACCTTGCCGGTGATGTTCGGATATTTGACACTGCGGACCTCGAACACGGCGGCCTGCCGACCGTAGAAAATATCCGGTCCCAGGAACGTGATGACCTCCACAGGATCCTCGGGCATCTTGTCTGGCCCACACTGGTCGGACCGGAGGTATGTGTCAGCGATCGACTGGTATTCGAAGATACCATCCGGTCTGCAGATCAGAATGTGTGTTGACCCATCCGCATCCTTCCACTCGGTGCGACTATACTCGCCCTTCTGCCACACAGTATGTTTGTTCCGGTCAAGCTCGAGCCGCAAATCTCTCGGATGGCCGAGCACTTCGGGTCCCATCTCGTTAAGGTTTGTGATAATCTCCTCTAGGCGGTGAGGTTGGAGCGTTTTCGACCGGCTCTGCAGAATATCGAAAAGGCGCTTCGATTCTTCCCCAGTCAACACTTCTCGATGCATCATCTGCATCTGCCGAGACACAAACTCTTCTTCCTCGGTCATCACCTTCTTGCCAGTTTCTTCTGCGGCGGTTGGCAATGCCACAGTCAGTAGGATTACCCAAAGCGTGCAACCTAGCCAGATCCACCTCACGCCATTTTGCTTCATAAAATGACGACCCCTGCGTAGCCGATGGCGGAATGCGGATCGCCTCCGGCCTCGGCGCTCGATTGGTGGGCCACCACCTCGGTGCGCGTCGCCCCCAAATGCCGCGCCGCGTCCAAGACCGTCGCGACGGCGCCATATCCGCACATGAGGATGGAATCCCTCCGGACGCGCTCGATCAGTGCAGCGCCTTGCAGCGTGGCGATGGCGTCGAGCAGATGCTGATCGTGCGCGGTGGCCTCAAGCTGCGGCACGTAGTGCGATAGATCAGAGCTGGCGATCAGTAGGACCGGCTCTTCCTGCATGCGGATGACTTGCGCCAGCGCCATGGCAAGATGACTGAAGGCCTCTTCGTCATCGGACCCGGTGATGATGGGCACGATGGTCAGATCGGCCGGGCCGAGTCGCTGCAAGAACGGCAGGACGACCTCAATGGCATGCTCGCCCCGCTGGGACCAGGCATCGTGCTCAAGGAACGCACAGCGATTCATCAGGGCTTCGGCGCATGATTCATCAATCGGCACCTCGCCAAGCGGGGTGCGGTAGGCTCCGCCGGCCATCAGGCTCCACGGCATCCAACTGCCGGTATGCGAGGGACCGAGGAGCACGCAGCGGCGGGGAATCTGTAGGCGGCTGAACGTGGCCCCCAGCACCGCGCCCGCATGCCGGAGGCTCCCATGCGGCACGATGGCCGCCAGCGCCTGTGCCGGGTCGGCCGTGTGGGGCGTCAGCGATGCGACGGCCTGCTCCAGCGATGTCCGGTCCGAGGGGTAAAAATAGCCCGCCACCGAGGGGCGGCGGATGACGTACGAGTTAACGAGGGGCGTGGACATGGCCATTGGGTCCGATGATGATCTGCGCGCGCCGCTGCATGGTCAGGTGTTTCCGGGCGGCCTCATGGACCATCGAGACCGTGACGGCGTTGATCTGCGCTTCATAATGCGTCCAGGCGTCGAAGCCGACTCCGTAGAGCTCATCAATGGCGGAGCGTTTCGCCAGTCCGACGAGATGCTGGAGTTCGAGCCGGTGCGAACCGATGAGCATGCGTTTGGCCTGGTTGACTTCCTCCTCCGTGAATCCCTTGGCAATCGCGAGCTGGAGCTGTTCCTCGACGGTTTTCAGGACTTTGGCCTGCTCATCCGGCCGCGTCGCGGCATACACCAGCAAGACACCCGGGTCCCACCCTGGAACGTGCGGAGCCCCAAGCGTGTACGACAGGCCCTGCTCTTCCCGCACCGACTGAAACAGCCGGCCGGCCATGCCGGAGAGCACCGCGCTCAGAACATCGACGGCGTAACGGTCGGGCGCGACGTACGTGCTGCCGGGAAATCCCAGCATGATGAGCGCCTGCTCTTTCTGCATCGTGCGCGAGGCTTCGCGGATATTCTTCGGCAGATCCTCGGGCAGTTGCGCCGGCCAGGGGGATGTGGCGGCTGGCATCGCGCCGAATGTCTGCGTGAGTTGCTGGGTCACCGCCTCCCGGGCGGCGTCGCCATACACCGCCATGACTGTGTTGGATGGCGTGAGCCACCGTTTGGCGAAGTCAAGACACTGCTCGCGCGTCACGGAGGCGATGGTCTTTCGGTCCCCCAAGGGATTGAACCGGTAGGGGTGCTTGCCGAAGAGCGTTTGCCGCAGCAGAATCCCCCCGGCGTCGAAGATTTCATCATCCTGGGTTTGCAGTTCGCGGTCGATGAGCTGGCGCTGGACGTCCAGTTCCGCAGCCGGAAACGTGCACTGGGTCACGAGCTCGTGCATCAGCGCAAGCCCCTCGTTCAGATCCGGCGCGAGCAGCTGCAGGACAAGCCCAAACCCGTCCCGCCCGCTGAACGGTTCAAGCGAGCCGCCCAACGACTCCACCTGTTGGGCGATCTGGAGCGCGTTCTTCGTCGCGGTGCCTTTCGTGAGCATCTGGGACACGAGGTTCGAGATGCCCTGCGTGTGTTCGGTTTCCGCCCGGACCCCGCCGCGGAATGCGACGACGATGGCCGCGATGGGCAAGCCATGGTCGACGCCCGTGAGCACCGTCGCCCCGTTCTTCAAGACATCTTTGTGCAGCTGGATCGGCGCCTGTGCCGCCGACGCGGGCGTTTCAGCCTGCGCGGCGGTGGGGCGGATGATGGCCGTGGTCATCTTCGAGGCGTCGCAGTATCGCCGCGCGACCGCCTGCACCTGCTCAGCACTGACCTGCTCCACTGCCTCGACGTAGCGGCGGGAAAACAGCGGATCGCCGGTCGAGGCCATCGAACTGGCCACATCGCCCGCTTTGGATTCGACCGTCTGAAGACCGAAGAGATAATCCGCGCTGACGGATCGTTTCGCTTTATGCAGCTCGGCATCTGTCACCCCGTTGCGCTTGATCTCATCGAGGATCGCGAGCGTCGCCTCCGTGGCTGCCGCGACCTTATCCGGGTCGGTGCGGAACTGGATCATGAAGATGCCGGGATCGTAGGGCGTATAGTTCGATGCGTGAATCGCATGGGCGAGCTGTCGCTTGCGGATGATCGTGTCATAGAGGCGCGAGCTGCGTCCTTGTCCCAGGATGTTGGCGAGCACGTCCAGCGGATACAGGTCCGGGTCGGACAGTCTCGTCGAGGAAAATCCGAGCATCACGTAGGCGGCCTGCACTGGCAGCTCGACGGTCGCGTCCTTCGCGCTGGCCGTGGGCGGTTCAGCCGGCACGAGCTGTTGTTTCGGATCGGTCACGCCGCGCGGCCAGGACCCGAACAATTCCTTGGCCAGTTGCGGCAGCGACGCCCCGTCCACATCGCCGACGCAGCTCAGGACGATGTTCTGGGGCTGGTACTCGGCGGCGTAGAAATCGGCCATGTCTTTCACCGTGAGCCGCTCCAGCAGCGGCTGGTAGCCGAGGATCGGATGGCGGTACGGATGCTCGAGAAAATGGCGGCTCCAGAGCAGCTGGTAGATCCGCCGGTCAGGATCATCAAGGTTCATCTGAATTTCCGAGATGACGACTGCGCGCTCCTTGTCGAACTCTTTCTGATCGAAGACCGCATGCTGCAGGATGTCCGCGAGCATGCCCAGGGCATCTTTCAGGTATGCGGATTCGACGAAGAGCGAGACGCCGGTGTTGTCTATTGAGGTGAAGGCGTTGATGGAGCCGCCGTAGCGGCGGACTTCCTGGTCGATGGTGCCTGGGGGGCGTGTCGGCGTGCCCTTGAAGAGCATGTGCTCGATGAAATGCGTGATGCCGGTGCCGACGTACGAGCCTTCCCCGCGCAAGCCGCCTTTAATGCGCGCTTCAATGGCGACGATCGGCTGGCGGTGGTCTTCCTCCCAGACGACTTGCAGGCCGTTGTCGAGCAAGAGCTGCTTGATCTGAAGCCGGCGATCGGTCGGTGTGGCGTAGGCTGTGGACATGATGGCAAGGCTCGCGATATAGGCCGTTAGAATGCCGACGAAACGACGGAAATGGTCAGCGTGTTGTCCACGTGACGGCTGGTGGGAGAGACTGCGACACTGCACAACGCGCCGAATGATCGAAGCCCTCTCGTTTTAAGCAGAATGAGGCGGGATGAACACTCAAGCGGAGCTACTTGTCCGTGCGCGTCGGCTGATCGCTTGCCGCATTTCTCGGCGCTTGCGCTCGCTGGGCTTCTCGTAGTGCTTCTTCGCTTTCAGCGCCTTGAGAATCCCTTCGCGTTCCAGCATGCGCTTGAAACGCCGCAGCGCCTTTTCGAGCGACTCGTCATTCCGGACTTCTACGCGTGGCATGTGTGATCCTTGTCTTAGGGTGAAATTATACGTATTATAGGCTCACGTATCGGCGCTGTCAACTGTTTCCAACGCCCTGCGCGGCTAGAGGTTAAGGTGGGATGATTTTTCTAGACTTAAGACGCCGACTGCCCCGGCCAGCCGTATTGGCCGATCAATGGAACAAACGCACAACTGGCGAGTTCTTTCTGGTGCAACGCGCCGTGCCGCTTTTCGATGAGGGTGAGCATCTGTGCGTGTTGCGGGCCGACGGGCAGCACCATGCGGCCTCCTTCCGCCAGCTGGGCGATGAGCGGATCAGGGATGCCCGGGGCAGCCGCGCCCACCAAGATGGCGTCATAGGGGGCATGCTCCGGCCAACCGAGGGTGCCGTTGCCAACGCTCAACTGCACGTTCAGGTAGCCGAGCTCCTCCAACCGCCTTGCGACCGTCTGCATCAGCTCGGGCAACCGCTCCACGGAAAAGACCTCCAGCGCCATTTCCCCAAGGATGGCCGTCTGGTAGCCGGTGCCGGCCCCGATCTCGAGCGCGCGTTCATGGCCGCGCAGGCGCAGGCAATCCGTCATCAGCGCGACGATATAGGGCTGGCTGATGGTCTGGCCGGACTCGATCGGCAGCGGGTGGTCGGCATAGGCTTCGCGGCGGAACTCCGCGGGGACAAAGAGATGGCGCGGCACCTTCCGGAACGCGGCCACCAGTCGCTCATCAGCCAGGCCGCGCGCTTTCAGTTGCCGTTCGACCATCTCGGCTCGTTGCTCGTCGAAGGTCATCCCACCACCTGGCTGGCGCCGCCGTAGGCGGCGCGTCGCAACCATAGAAGAGAAAAGACCATCGCTGCGACGGCCTCGGGCCAGCAGACAGGTGGTGGGATCATGGCACCACTTACGTCCGCGGGTTGAGGAGAAACCGCAAGAGCAGCATGAAGAAGCGTACGGTATCCTGCAGAGGACGGATGTAGCTGACCGCCCCGTTGTTGTACGTCGCCTGAATCGGGACAGAGATCGTTTTCCACCGCCGGCGGGAAGCGGCCAGCAGCAGCTCGGTTTCGATTTCATAATGGCGCGAGCGCAGCGGCACGGTGGCGAGGACCTCCCGGTGGATGAGCCGGAAACCGCACTGCGAATCCGGGATCTCCTGGCGGCTGAGGGCGGAGATCAGACGCGACATGACGCGGTTGGTGTGCCGCCGCATAAACGGCATGACCGCGCTGCCCATCCGATTGCCGACCACGATGCCGGCATGCTGCCGCTCGGCGGCCTGGATGAATTTTGGGATGTCCTCCGGGTGGTGCTGCCCATCGCTGTCCATCGTCACGACGGCCTCGTACGTCGCGCGCAGCGCATGCTCAAAACCGGTCCGAAGCGCGCGTCCCTTGCCTTGATTGCGCAAGTGGCTGATGACCAATGCGCCGTGTTGGGCTGCGATGGCCGCCGTGTTATCCGTCGAGCCGTCATCCACCACCACCACGGGAAGGCCCTGGCTCTTGATGGACTGCACGAGAGGACCGATGGTCTTGGCCGCGTTATACGCCGGGAGCACCACGCAGTAACGGCCATTGGCGCCGGCGGCTCGTGGCAGGTGCTGCTGTGCGTCGTGGTGAGTCATCTAGCGTGTTTCCATGATGGGCCGGAACAGCAGCCATTGGCTTGGGAACCGCTTGATGTATCGTTCCAGCGCGCCGGCGTATCCTTGCGCGAGTGCGCGCAGCGAGGTCTCGATGGGCTGGCGCGATGCTGGCCACAGCGGCGGCTCAAAGCAGAGGCGGAACTTCCATGCGCCTTCTCGGATGAGAAACGTCGGCAGGATGGGGGCGCGTCCGCGCAGGCTCAGGAGCGCCGGGCCGCGCGGCAATGACACGGTCTGACCCAACAGCGTGGTCCGAATGCTGTTGCCCGTCAGTTCCCAGTCGCCCAGCAGCCCCAGCAGCCCGCCTGCTTTTAAGACGGCGAGGCAGCGGTGCGTCGCCGTCTGACCCAGCGGGATCACCGTCATGCCGCAGCGTTCCCGTTGCCGGTTAAACAGCCGGTTCATGCCTGGATCCCCGTGCGGGAGTGCAACGGCAGCGACCGGAAACCCCAACCGCCGAACGAGAATCCCGCCCAGTTCCCAGTTGCCGAGATGCCCCGTCAACATGATGGCTCCCCGCCGGTCGCGTTGAGCCTGGAGCAAGTAGTCGTATCCTTCGATCTGCACCTCGGGCTGCGGCAGCTGGTGGGCACGAAAAAACTCGACCAAGTAGCGGCCGAAGTTGCGGAACACGTCGCGGATCAACGGCGAGGTGTCAGGGACGGATGCGCCAAGCGCCACAGAGAGGTTGGATTGCACGGCGCGGCGGTCCGTGGCGGCGCAGCGCCACTGGACATCCGAGGCGATGTCGGCGACCTGGAGCGCTGTGCGCAACGGCAGGTGCGCGCTCAACCATTGGACGAGCTGAAATCCCAGGGCGCGGGGTCTCATGAGGGCGCGTCTCCATTGCCCAAATGCGCAAGAAGGTCGGTGATCTCGGAGGCCGCATGCGGGTGCGCCAGCTCCGCGATGCGCGTCCGCAGTGCGGCAAGCCGTTCCGGGCTGTCCAACAGGTCCCGGACGGTCTGACGCACCATCTCCGGCGCTCCGGCCTGCACCGCCGCGCCGTGCGAAAGCAGATACCGCGCGTTGTAGGCTTCTTGTCCCGGAATCGGGTTGACAATGATCAGCGGCAGCCGTTTCGCCAGCGCCTCTGATGTCGTCAGCCCGCCTGGTTTGCTGATGAGTAACGTGGCGATGTCCATGAGGGCGGGCACCTCATCCGTGTAGGAGAGGGAGAGGACCCGGTGGCGAAACCGGCGCTGCTGGAGCCAGGCTAGGAGCGCTCGATTGGATCCCGACAGCACCACGAGCTGACAGGCGTGCGGCAGGATGTCGAGGCTCTGGACCACGTCGCGCAGGGGGCCAAAGCCGCTGCCGCCACCCATGATGAGAATGACGGGCTGCGCGAGATCCAGGCCGAACCGGCGCGCGGTCTCTTCGCGGTTCGTCGCTTCGGTGAAACGCTGATCGATGGGAATCCCCATGACGCGCACCCGCGAGGCGTCGATGCCCCGCGCCAGAAACCGCTGCTTCACCGATTCCGATGGGACGATGTACATATCGACGGTCTCATGGAACCAGTAGAGATGCGGCGCGTAGTCCGTCAAAATACCGACGATGGGCGCCTGCAGGCCGTACTGTTTTTTGAAATCCGCGACCATCCCGCACGGATACGCTTGCGTGCACGCGATGGCATCCGGACGGACGGTCTCAAGCAGCTGGCGCAGCTTCGCCGCTTGATAGCGGTGCAACAAGACGCGAAGCTGCTGGACGTGGTGGTGCACGGCGGGGTTGTCGTACAGGTATTCCCAGACATCGGGTTGGTGGCGGATCAGCGAGAAGTACGTGCGCGAAATCGCCCAGCGGACAAAACGACTCGTGTATTCAAACGCGTCGACGCAGGTGACGTGTGCGGAAGGATCCTGGCGGAGCAAGGCGTGTTCAATGGCTTGGCTGGCCCGGTGGTGGCCAGAGCGAGGCGTGACATAGAGCAACAGGAACCGCCGTCCTGTCATGGTTGGTCTTTTAGTCTTCCATCTGCAGGACCCTCTGGATACGCTTGACCGCTTCGCGAAGCCTCGGTTCGGGCTCAACCAGCGCGAACCGCACGAAGCCTTCCCCATATTCCCCGAACCCGCTGCCAGGTGCTACGACCACGCCCGCCTCCTGCACGAGCAGGGTGGCGAATTCCAGCGAGGTCAGCGCGCTAAACTTCAGCGGGATCTTGGCCCACACATAAAATGTGCTCTTGGGCATGGGGATGTCCCAGCCGATCCGTTGGAGTCCCGGCACAAACACGTTGCGCCGCTTCCGATACGTCTCAACCGTCTTGTGCACGCAGTCCTGCGGCCCCAGCAATGCGGTAATGGCCGCCCACTGCACCGCACGGAAAATCCCGAAATCCACATAGCTCTTCGTCTTGGCCAGCGACGCCAAGATTTCGGCATTGCCCACCGCGAATCCAAACCGGATGCCCGGCAAACTGTACGACTTCGACAGCGTGTGGAACTCGACGGCGACATCCTTTGCGCCCGGCACCTCGAGGATGCTGGGCGCGCGGCGGCCGTCAAACACGAAATCGGAGTACGCAAAATCATGCACCACCATGATCCGGTGGGCTTTCGCCCAGGCCACGACGTCTTTGAAAAACTTGAGGTCCGCGACCGCCGTCGTGGGGTTGTGCGGGTAGCTGAGCACGAGCATCTTGGCCATTTTCAGCACGTCCCGGCTGATGGCGCGCAGGTTGGGCAGGTAGTGCCCTTCCGCGTTGACGGGGATATTGTAGAGAATCCCGCCGGCAAGGATCATCCCGTTGAAATGCACCGGGTAGGTCGGGTTCGGGACGAGTGCGATATCGTCGTGGTTGAGGAACGCCATCATCAGGTGCGAGAGCCCTTCTTTCGACCCGAGCAGCGGCAGGACCTCGGTCTTCGCATCGAGTACCACGCGGAATTTGCGGCGGTACCAGATGGCGATCGCCTCATTGACGCGGCGTTCCACCTCGCCGTCTTTCCGGGAGTATCCGTGGTTCTCCGGCTTGCGCACCTGCCGGACCAGCTCGTCGACGACGTGCGCAGGAGGCGGCAGATCCGGATTGCCCATCCCTAAGTCGATGACATCAATGCCGCGGGCCTTGGCCTGCGCTTTTAATCCATCAAGAATCGTGAAGAGATACAACGGCAGCCGCTTGAGGCGGTTCGCTTCCTGGAAGGTGCGTTGGTTCGCCCGTTGCTGTTCCATCTTCGTGCGCTGGCGCAACTGTGCTTGAATCTGTCGGATCGATGGATGCAAGAGTTGTTGCGTCTTAGCTGACATGCGTGAGCAATCCCCCGACGGTGGTCGACGCCTCGTGCGCGAGCGCATCAATCGCATGGTAGGAACTGCGGACAAACGGCCCGGCTTTCACCCAGGCAAACCCGGCCTCGTACGCCAGCTGTTCATACTCCTGAAACCGCGCCGGACTGACGTATTCCATCACCGGCAGATGCTGCGCATCCGGGCGCAAGTACTGGCCGATGGTCAGATGCGTCACGCCAGCCTCGAGCAAATCGCGGAACGCCTCCGCTAATTCCTCGCGCGTTTCCCCGAGCCCCACCATGACGCTGGATTTGATCAAGCTGCCCGTCTGGCACGAGGCCGCGAAGCGCAGGACATCGAGCGAGCGACGGTAGCTGGCTTGCGGCCGCAGCAGATCAGACAGCCGCTCGACCGTTTCAATATTGTGCGCGAACACCTCGGGCCGGCCTTCCGCAACGACCTGGCGGATCAGGGCGTGCCGGCCGTGAAAGTCAGGGACGAGCACTTCAATCGTGCAGCCGGGGTTGTGCTGGCGGACCATCCGGATCGTCGCGACAAAATGACCGGCGCCCTCATCCGCCAGGTCGTCTCTCGCCACCGAGGTGATGACCGCATGCTTGAGGGCGAGCCGGCTGACCGCCTCCGCGATGCGCCACGGCTCATCGGCGGCGACCGTCTCGGTCTTTCCATGGGGGACGGCACAGAACGTGCAGCTGCGCGTGCAGTGGTCACCCAGAATCATGAACGTGAGTTGACGCTGCGAGTAGCACTCGCGCAGATTGGGACAGAGCGCGCTCTCGCAGACCGTGACAAGCTCCAGGTCGCTGACCAAGCCGCGCACCTCTTGCGCCGTGTGGTCCGGCGAGAAGGTCTTCTTCATCCACGCGGGATAGCGGTGCATCAGGCCACGCGCACCTTGACGGTCTTCATCTTCTCAATGACGGCGTCGGCCATCTCTTTCGTGCCGACGGCTGTGGGATCATTGCGTTCCGCTTTGAGGTCATACGTGACCCGTGTGCCTTCCCGCAGCACGGCGGCGACGGCCGAGTCCAGGCGCTTGGCGGCCTCGCGCTCGCCGATGTGCTCCAGCAGCAGCACCCCGGAGAGAATCATCGCGGTGGGATTGACCTTGTTGAGTCCCTGGTACTTCGGGGCGCTCCCATGCACCGCTTCAAACAGCGCGATGCCGTCCCCGATATTGGCGCCGGGGGCGATGCCCAGGCCCCCGATCAGGCCGGCGCACAGGTCCGAGAGAATGTCGCCGTAGAGATTGGGCAGCACCAGCACGTCGAAGTCTTGGGGCCGCAGGACCAATTGCATGCAGGTGGCATCCACCAACCGGTCTTCAAATGCCATGCGGCCCTCATAATCTTTCGCGATGCGCCGGGCGGTCTCCAGGAACAGGCCATCGGTGAACTTCATGATGTTCGCCTTATGGACCGCGGTGACCTTCTTGCGGCCGTGGGCGAGCGCGTACTCAAAGGCGTAGCGCACGATGCGCTCGGTGGCCGTGGCCGAGATCGGCTTGATGCTGATGGCGGCATCGGGCTGGATCGGCTGCTTGGTCCATTCTGTGAATTGCGCGATCAGCTGCTTGGTGTGCGCATCGCCGGCAGCAAACTCGATTCCCGCGTACAGGTCTTCGGTGTTCTCGCGCACGAGGACGAGGTCCACGCGTTGGAACGGCGAGCGCACTCCCGCATACGTTCGACACGGGCGCACGCAGGCAAACAGGTTGAGCTCCTTGCGCAGGGCCACGTTCACCGAACGAAACCCGGTGCCGATCGGTGTCGTCACCGGCCCCTTAATGGCCAGCCGGTTCTCGCGGACCGACGCCAAGGTCTCTTCCGGCAGCGGCGTTTTAAACTGGCGGATCGCCGATTCCCCTGCCAGCCGCTCATCCCATTGGAAAGACAGCCCGGTCGCATCAAGGCACCGCCGGGCCGCCCAGGCGACTTCCGGGCCGATGCCGTCTCCAGGAATAAACGTCACGCGATGCGCCATGCGGTTAGCGTTTCTGTGACAGCCACGTCCCGATGCGCTTGAGCCCTTCGTCAATGGTCTCAAGCGAAGCGGCAAAACTGAAGCGGATGAATCCCGGCGCGCCGAAACCCTCGCCGGGCACCGTCGCGACCAACGCGTCCTCAAGCCAGCGCGCGGCAATGGTCTCGGATGACTGGCCAAGCCGACTGACATTGCACCACGCGTAGAACGCGCCGCCCGGCGTCGTGCAGCTGAGTCCGGGCAGCCGGTTCAGGCCGCTGACAATCCGGTCACGGCGTTGCTGGAAGGCCTTGAGCATCTCACCGACCGGACGCTGATCGCCGGTGAGCGCCGCGAGCGCCGCATACTGGCTAATTGACGTCGGGTTTGAAGTGGAGTGGCTCTGGATGTTGATCATCGCGTCGATCCACGGCTGCGGACCGACGGCAAAGCCGATGCGCCAGCCGGTCATACTATACGTCTTGGACACGCCGCCGACAACAATGGCCTGATCAATGATGTCCGGGGCGACGCGGACGATGGAGTGGTGGCGTGCCGGCGGATAGACGAGCTGGTCATAGATCTCATCGCTGACGATGATGAGGCCGCGCTCTTTCGCCAACTGTGCGATGCCGGCGAGGCACTCTTCCGTGAGAACCGCACCGGTCGGATTGCTCGGGCTGTTGACGATGATGGCTTTTGTCGCGTCGGAGACGGCCGCGCGGATCTGGGCAAGATCCGGAATGAAGTGCCGGTCTTCCCGGGTTTCCACGATCACCGGCTTGGCCCCGGCCAACTGGACCAGCGAGGGAAAGCTGACCCAGTACGGCGCAAGGAGGATGACCTCATCGCCCGGCTGGCACAACGCTTGAAAGATATTATACAGGGCGTGCTTGGTGCCGCACGTGACGAGCGCTTGGGAGCTCTGGTAGGCGGTATGGCGTTGACGGTTGACGCTGTCGGCGATCGCAGCGCGCAGTTCGGGAATGCCGGGAACCGGCGTGTAGCGGGTGTGATTGGCTTCGATGGCTGCAATGCCGGCCCGCTTGATGTGGTCCGGTGTGGGAAAGTCGGGCTCCCCGGCGGTAAAATCCGCGACGGATTTGCCGGCTTTGGCAAGCGCCTTGGCTTTCGCAGCCAACGCGAGGGTGGGCGAGCCTGCAATGCCTTGAAGGCGGTCAGCGAGCGTGACGGACGTCATCCCACCACCTGTCCTGGGCTGCGAAGAGCAGCCCATAGAGGGTGCTTCGTCATGTCTTGGCCGGCCTTGCTCTGTTGGGAAAGCATGTCATAAAGAACACCACCGGTCCGCGGCCGAAGCAAGGCCGGCGGACAGGTGGTGGGATCAAGACGCAGCACTCCACTTGCCTTTGCGAGTCCACAGCTTCCGTAGACCCTGGAAGAGGCCTTTCGATTCTTTGTCCTCTTCTTTTTTCTTCGCCTTCTCCGGAGCGGGTCGCGTGGGAGCGGTTGGTGCCTTGGGCGCCTGCGCCGGTTTCGGCCCTTCAGGAACCGACGGCTGGATGGCCGGGAGCCGGCTAAACGCCAAGAGCGCGATCTGCGCGCCGTCGCCGCGCCGGTTCGAAAGGCGCATCACGCGGGTATAGCCGCTGGGCACATCCAGAAACCGTGGGGCGATGTCGGAGAACAGCTGCTTCACCAGGGTTCGGTCCCGCAGGACGCGAAAGGCCCGGCGCCGGGACGCAATGCTGCCGTCCTTGCCGAGTGTCACCAGCCGGTCCGCCACGCGCTGCGCTTCCTTCGCGCGAGCGTGCGTTGTGCGAATCTGCCCGTGAATCACCAGATTCCGGACCAGGCCGCCCAACAGCGCGTCGCGCTGGTCCGTCGGGCGAGAGAGCTGTTGCGTGCGTGTGCTGTGTCGCATGAATGCTTAGGAGGCCTCGCTCTTGCCGGCCGTCTCAGCCCCCGAGCTGGATCCCAGTGAGAGCCCCATCCCCTTGAGCAGCTCTTCGATTTCAGTGAGCGACTTCTTGCCGAAGTTGCGGTACTTCAACAGCTCCGCGGGACTCTTGTCCACCAGTTCACCGATTGTCAGAATCTTGGCTTCCCGCAAGCAATTGGCCGAGCGGACGGACAGTTCCAATTCAGCAATCGGGGTCTTGAGTTTTTCTTGGAGCTCTTCATTGACCGCCGCCGGCTGCTCCTCTTCAGGCTCTTCCGGCAAGCTGCCGTAGTTGACAAAGAGATCCAGGTGGCGCTGGAGGATGTTGGACGCATACAGGAGCGCGTCCTTGGGGCTCATGCCGCCGTTCGTCCAGACCTCGAGCAGCAGGCGGTCGTAATCCGTGACCTGGCCCACACGGGTATCCTCGACGCTGAAATTCACACGCTTGACCGGAGAAAAGAGCCCGTCGACGGGAATCGTGCCGATGGCCTGGCCTTCCTTCTTGTTCTTCTCCGCGGGCACGTAGCCGCGGCCGCGGTTGACCTCAAGCTCCATGCGGAACTTCCCCGCTTTGGTCAGGGTGCAGAGCTGCAGCTCGGGATTGATGACTTCAATCGTCTCATCAGTTTCCAGGTCCCCGGCGGTCACCGGGCCCTTCTTGTCCTTTTCAATCACGATGGTCTTGGGCTGGCGGGAGTGGGACCGCAGCACCAGCTGCTTGACGTTGAGGATGACCTGCGTCACGTCCTCCAACACCCCGGGGATGGCGCTGAACTCATGCAGCACGCCGTCAATTTTCATCGACGTGACCGCCGCACCCTCAATCGAAGAAATCAGGACGCGCCGAAGCCCATTGCCGATGGTCATCCCATAGCCGCGTTCAAACGGTTCGGCGAGGAACTTGCCGTACGTATCGGTCAGCGTGTCTTCGTCACAAATCAGCTTTCGCGGAGTCGCAAAATCACGCCAGAGCGTTCCCATCGATTCCTCCCTTTGTAAAAACGATTACACAGATTATGGTAATTATCAATGATTTGACACCAGCCCTATACTGGTGTCATGGATCCGGTTGATGTGTTCCACCGACGGATACAGAGCGAGCGTAAGGCCCGAAAATACCTGCGCAAATGGGTGTGGAAAAAC
>Ga0209515_10004470_pt1 | contig 18869 bp, 13 predicted proteins | sample Subgroupgradi54m_FD_187454 | JGI IMG/M metagenome (GOLD analysis project Ga0209515, IMG submission 187454) | Subsurface groundwater microbial communities from S. Glens Falls, New York, USA - GMW60B uncontaminated upgradient, 5.4 m (SPAdes)... ...
ACTTCGATTCTGATTTCGCGCCTGATTTCGCACCCTTCAAAAGCGCAGGCTTCACCTTCCCCGAAACCTTGCGGCCCACCCCGATCTTCGCCGCGGGACGACCTTCCGTTCCCGCCGTCGGCCGGGCTTCCGATCCTGCCGTCGGCAACGGTACGCTGCCGGTCTCGGCCAGGCGGGCCTTGCCTTCCGGGGTCAGATGCAATTTCCAATCGGCGTATTGAAAGGTCTCGCCCGGAGCCGGATTGTTGTCCGATCCGGAGATGGCGATCAGGGGCTTGGGAAGCAGGGACAGGTCCAGGACGTAGCGGGCCACTTGCAAATCGCCCAGCCCGAGCGGACGCACCAGGGGTTCGCTCCAGACGCGGCGCAGGAATTGCCCGAAGGTGACATTGGCATTCGCGCCGGAAGAGCCCGCATGACCCGAAGCGGCCGACCGTAACAGGGCGGTTTCCATGGCGTTGGGCTTGCCGTTGGCGGAGGGCAGGCGTCCGAGATGGGAGCGCAGGCCGCTCTTGAGCAGGGGCCAGGGTTCGAAGCCCTTTCCGGAGCGGGCCCATTTCAGGAAAGTGTCCCACCCTTGGGACGAAGACGCGGCGTAGGCGGACCAGACCTTGGAGGCCAGGCTGAGCAAAGGCGCTTCCAGGGGGATGCGGCCTTCGAGGAGCTTGGGAAAGGCAGCGGACAGGCGCACGCCCAGCGGCTTTTCCGGACAGATGACGGACGCGCGGCCCTTGCGCTTCAAGGCTTCCGGCAGGTTGGCGAGCAGATAGATGAGATGGATCTGGCAGAAGAAATCCTCCTCGAACCAGAACACCACTTCCTCCTTGCCCTTGGCGGCCTTGTCCAGCGCCTTGAAGAAAGCGGCCATGCCGGCCAAGTATTTCTTGCCGTCGATGCCGTACTGGCGATTGAGGAAGGCCGCGCGCGCTTTCCAGTCAACACCGCCGTCCTTGGCGGATGCAGGCGGAACCGGCCCTTCCATCAGCATGTCCTTCCAGACGAGGAAGGTGCCTTTGACTGAGGATTCCTTGATCAAATCGCGAGTGGTGTCGCCGTTGAGGATGTGCAGCATGGGTCTATTATAATGCTTCGCCGGGTTGCATGCCACCGACTTCGGGGCGGGGTTGCGGATCCCGCCGGTTACCGGAACCGTGCGGTTGCGCAAGCGAGCGGACGGCCCCGAACGGATCCCGCTCCGGTCCGGAACGGCGTCAGGTTTTTCCGGATGTGCCGAGCAAATCCCGTCGAAGTTCCTGGTACCGCGACGAATAGAACGGCTTGCCCAACGCCTCCCGGTGATCGAATCCGAAGGCGCGGGAACTGACAGCCAGGATGGGCGGAGCCTGCACGCGCTTGGCCACGGCGATTCCATTGTACAGGTTCCACCACCGCTCCAGATCCTTGACGAAGGCCGCCGCGCCGGAAAACAGTTTGTGTACGTCAACGCCCTGCAGGCCCAATTCCTTGTTCAAGGTGCCGGACACGTACCATTCCAGGATCTCTTCCGGGGTCGCGCGGTTCCAGCGCTGCACCCAGGAGAAGAACAGGCGGTCATGATAGGGATAGATGAGGGGGTCGCCCTTGCCTTCGTCCACGGCCTGGCTCTCGCTCAACTCGGCGCTGGGGACGATGGTGAAAATGCCTTCCGGAATGACCTCGCGCTTGAAAACGTCCTTGTTCAGGTAACGCCCGAGGGCGTAGACCTCGTGCTTCCAAAGATCGCCGAGCAGGACCAGGAAGCCGCCCAGATCGCCGTACAGGGTGCTGTAGCCGACGGTGATTTCCGCCTTGTTGGCATTGCAGGTGAACACCCCCGCGAAGGAGGCCGCCAGCGCCGCCAGGATGCGGCTGGAGCGATCGCGGGCCTGGACGTTTTCCATCACGAAGCCGGCCATGGAGATGAATGCGAAGCGTTCGCCGTCCGGGGAGCGGATTTCCAGGCCGTCCAATTGCGCCCGCGTCAGGGCCATGCTGTCCTCGATGCCGATTTCGGTGTACAGGCATCCCAGATTGGCGGCCAGATCCTTGGCCAGATTGCGCGTGGTGCCGCTGTTGAACCGGCTCGGCATGTTGACGAGGAGGAGGTTTTGCGGCAGAAGGATGTCCCGGAACAGGGCCGCGGCCACGGCGCTGTCGATACCGCCCGATACGCCGATCACGACGCGATCCTGGCCGATGGAATCCAGGAAGGCCTTGGCCCCATACCGCAGGGCCTGATGATATTCGCGGATATGCTTATCGAAGGCGAGATTGGGTTTGGCTTTGTCGCGGGACGGCCCCTTGGCTTCCCGCGCTTGAGGGGCCACCGCAGCGGTAGCGTGTAGCGCCGCGGCAGCCGCCGCTTCCGCAGAACCAGGTGTCGCCATGGCCGCGGAGCCGTCGCCCTGGGCTTGCGGCGCCGCAACCGGCCTCTCCGAAATCGAAGCCACATCCAGCTTCTCCGCGCCCCATTCCAGCCTTACGGCCTGCAGGTCCGCCGCGAAGGCAGCCGATTCCGCGCGCACCTTTCCGTCCGCACCGTAGGCCGTGGAGCGGCCGTCAAAGGTGTAGATGGTCTTGCCGTTGTTCTGCAGGCTCACGCAATTGACATAGAGAAGCGGGATGCCCAACTGCCTTACCCGGTAGGAGAAGACGCGGTTGCGTTTCTCGTTCTTGCCGCCCGTGAAGGGCGAGCAGCTCAGGTTGAGCAGGAAATCGCAACCCTTGGCGCCCAGAATGGCCAGGGGCTTCTGGGCATAATCATCTTCCCAAGCGTCCTCGCAGATCAGGATCCCGGCCCGGCAGGAGCGCCCCCCCAAGGTCAGGACCATGGGCTCGATCAGGGAATCCACGGGCTTGCCGGACTCCAGCGCCAGCTTGCGGGTATCATAGAAGTGACGGGGATCCTCGAACTCGCGGTAGTTGGGCAGCAGGGTCTTGACGCCGTGATCGCGATCCAGGCCGGGATGGCGCAAGGCCTTGCCGCCTTTGGCAAGAATGTACCCGTTGAACTTGCGCGGGCGGCCGTCTTCGCCTTTCGCGTCCCAATCCGGGATCACGGTTCCGAACGCCACCGCGATGCCGGGCTCCCCGGCGGTAGCGGCGATGATACGCTCGTTCCAGGCCTCGCACTCGCGCAGGAAGGAGGGGCGCTCCCACATGTCCCCGAGCAGATAGCCCGGCACGCACAGTTCCGGGAAGGCGAGCAGATCAACGCCCCGGCCGCGCGCCTCCGCGATCATGTCCAGTATGGCCGCGCCGTTGCGCGCGGGATCGCCTGGGAAGACCTCGAGTTGGGCCATGCCTAGGGTTATCGTGGCGCCAGCCTGTTCGAGTGGTGATGTGGTCATAAGGCTGTCCGGATAGAAGGCAAAATGAAAAATGAAAAATGAAAAGGGCAAAATGGAGAACAGAGTGGCTTCGCTATTGAATGTGAGCCCCTTGGAAGCGGCTGCGGAACGCTCCGCCGTTGGCCCGAGCCGCCCCTCTTCAACTTTTCATTTTTCATTTTTCATTTTCATTTTGAGCTCTCTCTTCACTTAGCCCTTACCAAGCTTCTCCGCTAAACTCAACCGGTGGTTCCTCCGGATCAAAGCCTCATCGTACCGGCGCTGCTCCACATCGTTCTGGGGCACCACGGGCGGGATGGTCTTCTTCACGCCCTTCTCGTCCAGGGCCACGAAGGTGAGATAGGCCGTGCATACATGCTGGGGCTCTTCCGATCCCGGCGGCAAGGTGTTGGCCACCACGCCCACTTCCATGGAATGGGCGAAGGCGCGGTTGACCGAGGCGCGGATGGTCAGCACCGATCCGTTCGTCACCGGCTTCTTGAAGATGAGGTTGTCGATCGAGACCGTGACCACGATGCCGCGCACGTGCTTGATGGCGCTGATGGCTCCCACCTTGTCGATCCAGGAGACCAGCTTGCCGCCGAAGAGATAACCAAGGCTGTTGAGATCGCCGGGCAGGATGAATTCCGAGGATTCCGTAATCGTGTGCGCTACCGTGTGTTCCATATTGCTAAATTTACATCCGTGTCCGGATCTTACCACCGCCGCGCTATGCGATTGTCCCTGGCCGCCTTCGCCTTCGCCGGCCTCTTCACGGCTATATCGACCCCCGCCTGGGCCAAGTCCTCCGTGGCCGCCCCCGCCTCCAAAGGGCCGAAAGCGGCGGGCCGCCCCGCGATGAAAGCCGCCGCCGTCCAGGATCCGGAGTCCGGCGCGGTCGCATTGGACAAGGCCCCGGCAAAGCTTTCGGATAAACCCACTGCCAAAGACCCCGAAAGCGGCACCAACTTCTACTTCCCCCGGGAAGCCTTGGTCGGCTGGGCCTTGCGGGATGTTTCCGCCCCCGGCGACGCCCTGTTGGAATCCCATGCCGCGGACCTCAACCTCACCCCCGGCTCCACCCAAAAACTCTTCACCACCTGGATCGCCTTGGAACTGCTCGGCGGGGACAGGACCTACGTAACCGAACTGTTACGGTCGGGCACGATCGAAGGCGGCGGGCTGAAAGGCGATCTGCTCATCCGGGGCGGCGGCGATCCCGCCTTCGGCAGCCAGCAGGCCGGACCGGAAAACGGAGCCGATGTCATTTTCGCCCAATGGTTGCAGGCCCTCAAGAACGCCGGCATCACGCGCATCGAGGGCTGCGTTGTCGGCGACGGAAGTTTTCTGACCGAAGAAGGGCCCCATCCCGCCGGCCTGTGGGAAGACGCGGGCAACTATTACGCCGGCACCGTCTCCGGCCTCGCCTTCAACGACAACCTCTACCAGGCGCGTTTCTCCGGCGCCTCCGCGCCAGGCAAGACCGTCGCCTTCCAAGGCACCGCGCCCAGCCACTCCGGCATCGCCCGCTTCGACAACCGCCTGATCACGGGCCCCGCGGACGGCCATGACTCCGCGTTCATCATCGGCGGATTCCCCTCAGGTCAACGCGCCTTGCGCGGCACCTACCCGGCGGGACGCATGCCCTTCAGCATCAAAGGCAGCCTTCCCAATCCCGCATGGACCTGCGCGCGCGAATTCCGGGACTACTTGGCCGCCAAAGGCCTGGCTTTTTCCGGCAATGGTTCCGGCAACGGCTCCGCTTGCGGCGACTCCCTCTCACTTCCCAACCATGCCGCGGTCATCGGCGCGGAAGCCGTCCCCGGCGCGCGCCACGTGTCCCCGCCGCTCAGCGAGATCATCCGACTCGTCAACCAGAAAAGCGACAATAACTACGCGGCCCAGGTGCTGGCCCTGCTCGGCAAAGGCACGGGCCGCAGCGGCGACTGGCGCGGGGGCCTGGAAGCGGTCGACGCCTGGCTGGACACCCACGGCTTTGATCGCAAACGCATCCATCTCAAGGACGGTAACGGCCTCTCCCGCTACAACTGGATCGCGCCCTCGCAAACCTCCCTGCTGCTCGCCTACGCCTATCGCCACAAGAAATTCCCCGAGTTCCAGGCCAGCCTCATCGGCTCCCCCGGCGCGGCCAACAAACTGGATCGATACGGCTCCGGCTGGGAAGGCAAACTCTACGCCAAGACCGGCACTTTGGAAGGCGTCAGCGCGCTGGCCGGCTATCTCAAATGCGCTTCGGGCCGCTGGATCGCCTTCGCCGTCACCGCCAACAATTTCGAAGCCCAGAACGGGGATGCGCAAAAGTATTTCGCGCCGCTGTTGCGTAAGTGGGCCGCGAAATATTAGGCCGGTCGTTGGGGTAGAAGTCAAAAGGCAAAATGCAAAAGTTAAAAGTCAAAAATAAGAGGGGCGGCTCGGCACCACGGCAGGGCGTTCATTGCCGCTTCCAAGGGCCTTCAATCTAATGGCGAAGCCACTCTGTTTTCCGTTTTGCATTTTGCATTTTGACTTTTTCATTTTGAATTCTCTCCCCCGGTAAGCTATTCTAGAACCCATGCTCCCCCTCCTCATCTCAACTCCCCATTCCTCCGGACACGTCCCGTACTGGATCCTGGCGCGGATGCTGCAGACCGGGGAAAGCGAAGCGGGCCTTAAGCGGCGCCTGTTCAAGGAAGGCGATCCGTTCACGGATGCGCTCTTCCACATCCCGGATGCCGACACCACCCTGAACGCGCCGGCTTCGCGCTTCGTCGCGGATCTCAACCGGGAGCGGAACGAAGGCGGCGAGAACGGCGTCGTCAAGCTGACGGATTTCGAGCGGCGGCCCTTCTATCCCACCGGCTACGCCCTGTCGCCGCAGGAACGGGAGATGCGCCTGTCCCTGTACTACGATCCCTACCATGCCGCGCTGGACAAGGCCTTGCGAGGCGGGGGCGGGGGCGGACGCATCCGCTTCTTCATCGACGGGCATTCCATGACCGCCCAGGGACCGGCGATTGGACCGGATCAGGGCGAACCCCGCCCGGCCCTGTGCATCGGTAACTTCGGCGATACGGAGGGGGATCCGGTTTCCGGCCCCGTCTCCTGCGCTCCGCCGCTGGCGCGCGGCATCCGCGACAAGCTGGCCGATTTGCTGAAAGGCCCTTTGGCGGAATGCGGGCTTCCCGAGGGCCCGACCCTCAACCATCCTTTCGATGGCGGGCACATCCTCCGCAAATATTCCCAGGCCCCGTACAGCGTGCCCGGGGTGATGATTGAAATCAACCGCGCCCTGTACCTGGACGAGGATACGCAACTTCCCGTTCCCGGCCGCAGCGAAGCCATCTCCAAGGCAATGGCGCGCCTGTCCGCCTGGATCATCGAAACCCTCCCCTGAACGTTCGCGGTGGCGCTCCCTGGAACCACCCAGACGCTCCCGGAGCGGCCGCCGCCTCGCGGTCCCCAAACACACGACACGCTCCGTAAAACCCGAAATCCAGCCTACCCCCCATCCGCCGCAAGCATTCCGCCAAAATGACAAAATTGAAATTGAGATTCAGTCTTGATCTTGTACACCTCTGGATTTAACTTTGCCTTTCCATCAAAACCCCTCCTTTAAAGAACCGAAAGGCAACCATGTCATCCTCCCGAGTGAACCGCGCGGCCCGCAACCTGCTGATCCTGTCCGCGGCCTTTATCACCGCCACCTTCTCAATCGTCTCCGCCAACGAGCACCGCTTCGGATACGTCTATGAAACCGGCGTGCTGGCCCCCGGCGCCAAGGAACTGGAATCCTACACCACTTTGCGCGCGGGCCGCGAGGAGTACTATTCCGCCCTCGACCACCGCCTCTCCTTTGAAGTGGGCGTGGCTCCCAACCTGATGACGGCCTTCTACCTCAACATGAACAACACCACCTCCGCGGACACCGTGGGCAACATGACTACGCAATTCGAGTGGCAGGGTTTCTCCAATGAATGGAAGCTCAAGCTGATGGACCCGCTCGCCGATGCGGTGGGCTTGGGGCTTTACGCCGAACTCACCTTCAACACCGCGGGCATGGAACTGGAGCCGAAGATCCTGGTCGATAAGCAGATCGGCAAATGGATCCTGGCGGCCAACCTGATCACGGAGTTCGAGTACGAAGCCACGGCCAACGGAATGGAGCTCGCGGAAATCGCCCCGGACGCGTCCTTGGGCGCGACCTACGCACTCGCGAAAGGGGTCCATCTGGGCGTGGAAGCCCGCAACCACAACGCCGTCCTCAAGAACGATTCGGGCCGGATGGAGCATGCCTTCTCCGCGCTCTACGCCGGACCGGTGATCGCCTATGCCACCGAATCGTGGTGGATGACCTTCAGCGTCCTCCCCCAATTGCCGGCCTTGTCCAAGGCGGAGGGGGGTTCTATACTTGAGCTGGACGACGGAGAGAAAATCAATGCGAGACTGCTCTTTTCCTTTCATATCTGATACCCTCGGCCTGGCCGCGATGCTTTCCTTCACCTGCGCGCTTACCTTCTCCGGATGCGCCGGGGCCGGCGCCGTCCCCGCGCCCACCGCCAAGAACGTGGAATACGCGGGACGTCACGGCCAGGTTACCACCCTCCCGACCTTGAAGGTGGGCCGCAAGCTCTACATCGGTCGCTGCTCCGCCTGCCACGGCCTTAAGGACCCCAAGTCCATTTCCCCGGAAGACTGGCCGGACATGGTCCAGCGCATGGCCGACAACGCCAAGGTGACGCCGGATCAGCAACGCGCCATCACCCAGTATCTGGTGAGCGTTTCCGCCGCCGCCCGGGATACCAGCAGCTCCGCGCCCGTCGCCCACCCGTAACTCCCGCCGCACCCCGTATTCACATTTAATTGACCGGCCCGCCGCGGGCTTTCCGACCCTTCCATAGGGTATATTATGGACTGAAGGAAGCCCGGAATGACCGGGCCGCCGCTCCGCGCGCCGGGCAAGGCGCAGGTCGGCCAACGCATCATGGGTTCCTCCCCGTCGCACGAACATCCACACTCCCGCGATCCGCGTCACGGACACGATCATGGCCATGATCATGGAGCCGGCGCGCCGCACGTCCATCACTCCTCTTACGGGAAACTGCTCGCGAGCTTCTGGATCATCGCCGGGTTCATGAGCGTCGAGATCGTCTGCGGCTGGTGGTTCCATTCCCTCACCCTCATGTCCGACGGGTTCCACATGCTTTCGGACGCCGTGGCCCTGGGCCTCTCCGCGTACGCGGTCTCCCTGGGTTCGCGTCGCGCCACGGAAGCCAAGACCTTCGGCTTCAAGCGCGTGGAGATCCTGGCGGCCTTCGGCAACGGCCTCGCCCTGATCCTGCTCTCCATCTTCATCGCGATCCAATCCGTGTCGCGACTTTTCCATCCTGTCGCAGTGCAGGCCCAATCGATGTTGTGGGTGGCGGCCCTGGGCCTGGTGGTGAACCTGATCGTGGCCTGGTGGTTGCATCAGGGGGATCATGAGAAAACGCTCAACGAGGAAAGCGCCTTCTGGCATGTCATCGGGGATCTGGGCGCCTCCGTCGCCGCCATCGTCGCGGGCGCGCTCATCCTGTTCAAGGGTTGGCTGTGGGCCGATCCCGCTTTCAGCCTGGCCATCGCCGCGGCCATATCGGTGGCGGGCGCGCGGGTGATGCGCCGCAGCGGGCATATCCTGGTGGAAGGCACTCCCGAAGGCGTGGAACTCGAAGCCGTGCGAGGCGCCATGCTCGCGACTGGCCAGGTGCGCAATGTGCACGATCTGCATATCTGGTCCATGAACGGCCGCGATCTCTATCTGAGCGCGCATGTGGAAGTGGAGACCGGGGCTCCGGAAAAGGACGTCACCGCCCGGCTCACCCAGGCCCTGAGCCGCGATTTCCGCATGGACCACATCACCCTGCAGGTGGGCCAATGCGGCGACGACGATTGTTTGAACAACTGCGAGGATCCGGCCCGCCCGGCCTGAGCTTCCCGATTCCCGCCGAAAAGCACCCTTCCGTCGGGCGTTTTCCCGGCCCACACCTTTGCGGCAGGGTCGGGATTTTTTACAATATGATCCCTCGGGGATCTTATCGTGGCCGGCGGCTCATGCTCAAGCATGCCGCGGCGACGACGGGTCCTCCCAACCGACTCGGGAGCGCTCATGGGATTCATGGATTTTTTCAAACCGGCCTGGAAGCATAGCGAGCCCGGAGTGCGCGCCGCGGCCATCCGCTCCTTGGAAGAAGATCAACAACCCCTGCTGTTGACCCTGGCGCTGGAAGATCAGGACGGGGCCAACCGCCTGATTGCGGCAAGAAAGCTAAAGGATCCGGAGCTTCTGAAAAAGCTGCGGGATCGCACGACCGATCGCGGCATCAAGGATCTGGCGCAAAAAGCCTGGGTGGAAGCCCAGGTCCATCTGGCCAAAGTCTCCGCCGGGGATCCCAAGTCCGTGGAGCAGGCCCGCGAAGCCCTCGAAGGCATCGGCGATGATCAGCGCGCCCTGGAAGACATCGCCAAGAACGCATCGACCCTGGAAACCCGCAAGAACGCCTTCGGCAAACTGGTGCATGCCGGCGCCTTCCACGCCGTGGCCATGTCCGAAGAAGACAACGGCCTTGCCCTCAAAGCCCTGGACAAGGTCGCGCGCGAAGGCCAATTGGAAAGCCTGGCCAAGAACGCCAAGAGCAAAGCCGTGCGCATCGCCGCCAAGGAACGCCTCAAGTCGCTGAACGTGGTCAAGGGCCCGGACGCCGCCACCGTCAACCGCGCCAAGCTGGGCCTGGTGCTGGCCGCCGTGGACAAGCTCGCCGCCATCGTGGAAGAGACGCCGCCCAAGTACGATTGGGAAACCGGCAAGACCCATCTCGACGATGCGGAAGCCGCGCTCACGGAATTGATGGACCAGGGCGCGCAACCCGATCCCCAGAAACTGACCCGCTTCCGCGACGGCGCGTCGAAGTACCGCGCGCGTTACGCCCGCTGGCGCCACGAGACCGCCGAGAAAGAAGCCCGGGAAAAGCAGGCCGCCGAGAACCGCCGCCTCAAGGAAGAGCTCTGCGCCGAATTGGAAACCCTGTGGACCAAGGGCATCGATGAACCCGTCATCGCGCCCGAAGCCGCCCAGACCTTAGCCCACCCCGCCGCGTCCCAGATTTCCGCGGACGCCGGATCCGACGTCGCCTCGGTTCCTGGCACGGGCACGGAAGGCACCGATTCCGCCGACGCCCCGGTCCCTCCGGCCGCGCTCGCTGCGGTTCCCGTTGAACCGCCGGTCAATCCCCAGATCGCCCTCATCCGTTCCCTGAGCGACCGGTTCCAGAACGTCGGCCCCGCGGCCGAAGGCGTGGAAAGCGAGTTGCGCAAGCGCTTCCGCATGACCGTGGACAAGATCGAACGCCGCACCCGCGATCGCGAAACGCAGGCGCGCCGCACCGCCGAAGAGAAGGAACACGGGGGCCGCCTAGGATCCTTGTGCGAACAGGCCGAAGCCCTGGCGCAGATTCCCGCCGGCCAGGCCGCGGACCGCTTCCGCGATCTCCGCCGCGAGTGGAACAAGTCCCTGGCCGCCGCGGGCAACTTCGCCGGCAAGGAAGGCTACCGCCTCCGCTTCGAGAGCGCCGTCGCCTCCACCCAGGCTTCCCTGGATCAGATGCGCGCCGCCAATCTCGAACGCATGAAGGACCTGCTCCCCGCCTTAGAAGCCCTGCTGGAAAGCCCGGACATGACCGCGGCCGAGCGCCGCTTCAAGGAACTGAACAGCGAATGGCGCGCCCTGCATCCCGCTCCCGTCGGTCCTGAGGCCGAACACGTGCTGGGCGGCTATCAGGCCTTCCTCGACCGCTTCCGCGAGGCTTCCGATTGGCTGCGTTGGTCCAATCTGCGCGCCAAGACCACGGTGTGCGATCGCCTGGAAACCCTGGCCGCCCAGGAAACCGGCGAAGGCCAGGAAGACCGCAAGGCCATGGTCATGCGCTTCAAGGAATTGCAGGCCGAATGGAAATCCCTGGGACCGGTTCCCTGGGACAGCTCCGAAGCCCTATGGGAACGCTACCACGCCGTGTCGGACAAGCTGTACGAACGCTGCCGCGAATACTTCGCCGAGCTGGATGAAGAGCGCGAGAGCAATCTCAAGGCGAAGGAAGAGCTGTGCGCGCGCATCGAGGCCCTCGCCGCCCAGGACGATCTCGATTGGCGCGAGGCCATGGAAACCGTCAAGGAGGCCCAAAGCTCCTGGAAGGCCCTGGGCGCCGTGCCCAAGGCCCAATCGGACGCGATCTGGAACCGCTTCCGCGGGGCCTTCAACGCCTTCTTCGAACGCAAGGACAAGCACAACGCGGACAACCTGACCCGCAAGCTGGAGCTGGTCCTGGTGGTCGAGTCCCTGCAGGATTCCACCGAGTGGAAGACCGCCGGCGCGCAAATCAAAACCGCCCAGGAAAGCTGGAAGACCATCGGCCCCGTGCCCCGCGATCAGGCGGACGCCATCTGGGCCCGCTTCCACGGCGCCTGCGAGAAGTTCTACCAGGCCCGCCGCGCGCACATCGAGAAGATGGAGCAGGAGAAGCCCCAGAACCTGGCCAAGAAGGAAGAGTTGATCGCGGCCGTGGAAGGCCTGGAAGCCCTCCCCGGCGATCAGGAACGCTTCGAACGGATCAAGGAAGCCCAGGCTACATGGAAGGAAGTCGGCCCGGCCGGCAATCGTGAAGCCGACGACGCCCTGTGGGAACGCTTCCGCAAGCCCATCGACCTCTACTTTGAAGGCCGCAAGTCCCGCATGGGCGAAGAGCGCGCCGCGCGCGAAGAGAACGCCAAGGCCAAAGAGGACATCTGCGTGGAAGCCGAAGCCATCATCGGATCCACCGAGTGGAAGGCCACCATCGAGAAGATCAAGACCCTGCAGGAACGCTGGAAGGCCTCTGGGCCGGCTCCCCGCGAGTTGGATCGCGAACTCTGGAAGCGCTTCCGCACGGCCTGCGACGCCTTCTTCGATCGCCTGAAAGAGAACTCCGCCAAGCGCGATCAGGAACGCGGCGGCAACCTCAAGCGCAAGACCGATCTGTGCTTCCTGGTGGAATGCATGCTCTCCCGCCCCCTCACGGACGAAGAGACCAAGGCCCGCCGCGAATGGGAACGGGAAAGCCTGCCCGTCGACCTCGCCCGCTTCCGCGTGCAGGACGGCCCCATGGACTGGAACGCCACCACGGACAAGGTCAAGACCATCCAGAAGGAATGGAAGAACATCGGCCCGGTGCCGCGCGACGTGAGCGATTCCCTGTGGGAACGCTTCCATGCGGCCTGCGACGGCTTCTTCGAAGAGCGCCGCCAGGCTCTGGGCCTGCGCCCCGAAGACCCGCAAGCCAATCTGGAGAAGAAGCTCGAGCTGATTGCGGACGCCGAGTCCCTGGCCCGGAATCCCGGACCGGAATCGGCCCGCCATGCCGCCAATCTCCAACGCGAATGGCGCCGCATCGGAGCGGTGCCCCGCGCCCAGAGCGACTACGTCTGGCGCCGCTTCGTGGACGCTTGCGACGCGGCCATGGGTCGCGCTCCCGGCGGCCCCCGCCAAGAGGGCGACGATCATTCCGAATCCGAATCCGAGGCCGAAGCCGCGGCGAATCCGTAATCCGGATCTTGGGCGGGGTTTTACCCCAGTCCAATTGATGGACGCTTACCGGAATCGAGAACCGACCTTCCCCGCTTGGTTTTCAGCCTGCCTTCCGGCGGGCTTTTTTCATGCCCCAACATTAAAGTCCTGATGCCCCGAGGTTGCCCGGCGACTTCCCGTATACTCACGCAATTCTGCTGATTTTGGGAGGAAGTTCTCCGGCAATCCTGTTTCTCCCGGGGTATATTCGACCCGGAGTCCAAGATAGGTCGGGGGGCCAGGAGACTCAGGAGGAATTGTATGCGCGGGATGGTCGTGTCGTTCAGGAACCTATTCATCATTTCAGGATTGCTGGCCTTGGCGGAAACCGCCGGAGCCCAATCCATCACCGGCCGCGTCGTCGGACCGGGTCCGATCCAGTTGTCGGGAGTGCGCGTCACTCTCCCCCGCTTGGGCCTGACCGCCACCACCGGCGGGGACGGCTCCTTCGAATTGAAGTTGCCGAATACCGGCCTCATTCCCATGATCCACTCCGGTTCTTCGCAGGTGGCGCTGAGCGGATCCGCCGGGGAAATTTCCCGCGGCCGCGATCTTCTGGGCAAGTCGACCCAGGGTTCCCTCGCCTACAACCGCGTCCTTTTCGTGAGAGGCATCGACGGTCGCGCCCAAGTGCCCGCCACCGCTGATGCTTCCGCGCATGTTTCCGCATCCGCCCTGCTTCGTTCCGGCGCCGCGGTCCCGGACACCATGTCCTTCTCCAAGACCGGCTGGTTCCCCAAGAAGAGTGAAATGGCCTCGGTCAACGCCCAGAACATGGGCGACATCCCCCTGAACCGCGACATTGTGGCGGTGGGCAATACCATCAACGACAAATACGATCAGCAAATCGTGGACGCGTATAAGAACCAGGGGATCGATTCGTCCTTGGCGATGGTGGTGAAGGCCATGATCCAGATCGAATCCTCGGGCAACGCCAACGCCATCAGCATGTGGGATACCCAGCTCCCATGCGGCACCCACAGCTACGGTCTCATCCAGGTTACCCCAGGTTGCGAAAAGGGCTACGCTACTTTGCCCGGCGGCACCAAGGTCACCGCCACAGTCTCCGGCGGCCTCAACGGCAACGCCGCCGTAATCGCCTGGAACGATCCCGCCGACAAGACTGCCGGCAACACCGTCGTCCAGGAGGCGGGCATCATCATCAACCTGGTGACCAACCCGGCCAATACCTTCTGGCCCACCTCCGCCTTCAACCCCGCATACAGCATCGACAACGGGGCCAATGCCCTGAAGAACGTGATGAACGAGATGAAGGGGAGGTTCAACGGCTGCTCCGCCTCCAACTACGTGCAGATGGGCCTGGCAGGCTACAACCAAGGCTCCAGCACCGTATCCGGCTGCACCTCGTTCAGCGCCAACGGGAACAATTACCAGCAGGCGGTGCTGACCCAATACCGGAAGTATTGCACCTCCGCGGGCATCACGGCGATCTACTAGGCAGCGACCCAAATCGAGGTTGCGGGCCCGAGGTCATTCAGACCCAAGCCCGCGCCTTTCAATCCGGCACGCAGTGATCCCGGCACCACCCTTCCTTCGGACAGGTCGTGTCTTTGGCCCCATTGGCCCCCATGGTCTCCACGTTCACATAGTACTCGTCCGTTTCCGGCCTAAGGCCGGATAAATCCCGCATACTCCAGAACTCCAAGTAAAGATGGTCACTGAAAAGAGGCGCGCAGTTATGGATATTTGAACCGGAATGCACTTTACAATGCAACTTAAAAGCTGTATATTGAAATGACCGGCAAAGAACTGATAAGGCTTTTTCAAATCCATGGTTGGGAATTGGATCGTATCCGGGGCAGTCACCATATCATGGTGAAGCCGGGCAAAAGGGCTATTCCGATTCCGGTGCATGGAAACCGCGAGCTTCCGATTGGAATCCTTTCGGCAATCCTAAAGCAGGCCGGCCTAAAAAAGGAAGGGTAGATGGAATACAGCGCGCGCATCACCAAGTCCGGTCCGGATTACTTAGTGGCCTTTCCGGATTTTCCGAACATCAATACCTACGGCGGCAGCCTGGAGAAGGCCATGGAAGCGGCCCGGGAGGCCTTGAACGGGACTTTGGAAACCGAATTCGAACGCGGGTACGTCCTTCCGGTTCCCGGGAAGTATTTGCACAAGCGCTCCTACCATGCGATCCCGGTTTTGCCGCATATCGAAATCGCCTACGCGTTGAAGCGAATGCGCAACGGTCATTCTCAGACCGAAATCGCACGCCGGCTGGGAATCACTTACCAGTCTTACCAGAAGCTGGAGAACCCGCGCAAGTGCAACCCCACGGTAAAGACCCTGGAGAAGATCGGGGAAGTGCTGGGAAAAGAGCTGGTGATTTCCTGGCGATGACCGCCGCCGCGGTGGCCCGCCTGGAAGCGGCGGAGGCAAGCTCTGCAGTATTTGTAGGTGCCTACACCGATCGCGAGCGCTCGCTCTGTGCGGCAGTAACCGTTCGCTAGCGCTCACTCCCGTCTCGCAGCCCACTGGGCTGCTCGATCCCGGCTCACAGCCCGTTTTGGGCTGTTCGCTGCCCGCGCCGCCCCTCCCCGCGTTCAGGGCACCAGATCCACCGCCCACTGGGCGCTTTCCCAGGCGTCGTTCACGGGGCCGTACTGGGCGAAGCCGTTGTTGTTTTCGATGTGGATGTACTGGCCATTCCAAACATTGCGGAAGCGCTTGTAGGCGCCCCAAGTCTCCGGCCACCACTTGGCGCTGTCCCATACGTCCTGGATGGGTCCGGCCTGGACCTTGCCCGTCAGGTTTTCGATATGCATGTAGTCGCCGGTCCAGCGGTTGCGGATGCGCACCCAACCCTGCGGCGAAGTCTCCAGAGTCCACTGGGAGCTCCACCAGAATGCGGGCGCGGAACCGTTCTGCATGAAACCCGTCTTGTTCTCCTCGTGGAGGTTGGTGGAGAGCCAACGGCTGCGCAGGCGCACCTGGCCCGCGTTAAGGGAATACTCTTCCACCGTAAACTGGGCGGCGTTGTTGCTCAGCACCCCACCCAGGGCGTAGATGCGCCCGCCCACTTCGGCGTCATACAGGCCGTAGCGGCTGGTGTTCATGGAGGTCTGGGTGGACCAGGAGTCCGCCGTCGGATCATAAGCCAGCGTGGCGGGACCGAAGCCGCCGAAGACGGTGTTCGCGCCGCCGGTCACGAACAGCCGATCGTTCAACACCGCATAGCCCGCGGCGGTGGTATTGTTGGGTAGGTTGGCCTTGGTGGTCCAGGTGGTGGTGACCGGGTTGAATTCGACCAGGCGGTTTGTGGTTGCCATCCCGATATAGGTGCCGCCCGCGATGTACACCTTGCCGCCGATGTACCCATAAGCTGCATCATCGTACCAGAGCACTTGGCCAGAACCGGGCGCGTTCAGCGTCCAGTTGTGGGTGGCGAGATCGTACATGTCGATGTAGGTGTAGGGGTACTTGTCGCCATTGGACTTGCCGCTGAAGATGTAGATCTTGGCGCCGATGGTTACGGGCCGGAAGTTCCCGCCGCTGTAGTAATAGTCCGGGGACGCGCCGCCGCTGAACCAGGTGTTGGAAGCCTCGTCGTACCAACGCGCGCCGTAGGCATAGGTGCCGGTGCTCGCCATGGCGAAGGCGTAGATGTGGCCGTCGGCCGAGACGGCCTGGATATTGTCGCGGGGCTGGCCGCCGAAGTCGACCGTGGCCTTCTGGGTCCAGGCGTTGGTCAGGGGATCGTAGGCTTCCAACTGCGGCAAGGCGGAGCTGGATTGGAAGGTCGCCTTGCCGCCGACGACGTAGAGTTTGCCGTTGAGCGGGACCGCGGAGGCGCGGATGCGCGCGGTGGGAGCGTCGGGCCGGCCGGTCCAGCCGCCCTGTTGGGCGCGGGCGGCGGGAATGAGGGCGAGCAGCAGCGAACCGAAAACGGCCGCCTTGGATGGGGTGATTAGCATATGAGTCCTTTCCCGTAAGCGTGGTTGTCCGCCGCGCGGTAGCGATGTCCGTGGCCGCCCGCGCGATCAAGGGGGAAAATAATCAGGATGATGTACGGGAATCGATTCCAGGATCACGGGAAGGGGCGAAAGGGTTCTTTGGCCGGAGAACGGTTTCCGGTTTGCAACGAAAAGCAAACACCAAATAACTTGGTGCGCCCGGGACTGGAGCGAACAGCCCAAAAGTTGTAGATATCGCCTGGGTGGCTCAAAACCCTTGACGAGTTTTTCGCGGGCTGCGAGACGGGAGCGAGGCTCCTACCGAGCGGTTACTGCCGCACAGAGCGAGCGCGCGCGAGCGGTGTTGATTTCTAAAAATGGCGCCGGGCCCACGGATCCGGAAGTTCCCCGACTTTCAGCGGGGTCACCCTTTTCGACGAGCTCTTCCCCAGAGGCTTGAAAGGTTTGGAAAGTTTGGCAGGCATGGCGGGCCACGACAAGGCGTGCGCCACCTTGCCGCGCACATGGATGATCCTGGCCTTTTCCGGGTGCCCGAGCGATAAAAAGATTCCCAATGCGATACGATTACCCATAGCCACTTTCTCCAGGAATGGTTTCCAGAGACATTGAATGAAAGCTAAAACCGGGTTCGAGCTTTACTTCGGCAGCTCCTTGAGCAGGATGTCCTTGAATTCGCAGGGCTGGCTTTCCGATTGCAAAGAGAGAAACCCGCCCGTGACCGGTTGTTTGTTGTACATGGGCCCGTTCATGGTGAAAACCGGCTTGGTCGAATCGGGCCATTGGTAAACCTTGGTCACGTCATTGACATGCACTTCGGCCTCGACCGTGGTCCAGGTCCCGGCGGCATTCGGGGGCTTGGCGGTATGGTTGTTGCCGCAATCCGCCGTGTGCGAGCTCATCGTGATCCCATTGGGCTCGCAATAGTTGGGCGAGGTCGTACCGCCTCCGCCGGGATCGGAGGGACTGCCGAGCAGCTGGATTTCGATGAGCGGGGGGAATTCCGGATCGCCGGTGACCTTGGCGGGATCGATGCCGAAGATCATCAAGCCGGAATTGTTATGGCCCCAGCCCACCGGATTCTTCGCCTGGGGCTCTAGGAAGCGATAGGTCACCCGGATACGGTAGTTGGTGAGCAGCTTGTTGTAATAGAGATTCCCGCAACGATCACTGAAATCCAGGTTCGGATACTTATCGTACGCAACCCTAATAACCTTATTCACCGAATCGGCCCTGAACGTATCCATGTAGTTTTCCCCGACCTTGGATTTGTGGATCAGCGGGACCCAGCCGGTGAGGTCCTTGCCGTTGAAGAGATTGACCCAGCCGTCCGGGGTCGTCAACGAGGTCAGTGTCAGATCGCCCAGGTTTCCTGCCGTGTAACTTGTGATTTCCTTAACGAAATCCTGGTAACCGGCCTTGCGGATCCGCAACGTATCGGCGATCGCGGCCTGCTTGGCGGCGGTCCCCCGAAACGGCGGCGCTAGTGCCGTCCCTACGGAGCGGCTTCCGGAACGGAAGAACGGATGAGTGAAGGTTTCCCCGTTCAGCCGCAGCCGCACGAAGGACAACCCGGCGTTCCAACCGGAAGCGGGCATGGCCTCGGCCAAGGCGATACGGTGGCGTCCCTCACCCAATCGACGGGCCAAGCCGCCCTGTACATGGCCGACGCCATCGATAATCTCAACCCGCAATTCCAGGGGAGTCCGGAGTTCGATCGCCAGGAAATCGGGATCCAGTCGATATGCGAATGCCGGCCCGCGGCCTTGCCCCAGGGAAACATTGCCGCCCAAGGCGAAGGAGCCGTCGGCACCGGTTTTCGTGGAATCGCCCTTCGATTTCAATACCACCACCGCGCCTGGGATGGGGGTGCCGTTCGCTTGCACGACGCGGCCCTTAAGATCGAGAGTCTGCGCCTGCAAGACCTCGAACAGGGTAAAGGTGATAATGGCCAATACTTTTGCACGCATCAAGACACCTTTGGAAAGGGTAATCCTA
>Ga0209515_10004474_pt1 | contig 18856 bp, 20 predicted proteins | sample Subgroupgradi54m_FD_187454 | JGI IMG/M metagenome (GOLD analysis project Ga0209515, IMG submission 187454) | Subsurface groundwater microbial communities from S. Glens Falls, New York, USA - GMW60B uncontaminated upgradient, 5.4 m (SPAdes)... ...
CCAAGCGCCGAGCACGACGGCGCTGAACCTCGACGAAGCGCGCAAAGCCGCGGAGGCGATCGGCTACCCGGTGCTCGTGCGGCCGTCGTACGTGCTCGGCGGCCGCGCGATGGAGATCGTCTACGACGATGAGCAGCTGAGCATCTTCGCGAAGGTGGCGTTCGAAGCCTCGCCCGGGTTCCCGGTGCTCATCGACAAGTTCCTCGAGGACGCGATTGAGGTCGACGTCGACCTCGTCGGCGACGGCGAGACGTTTGTCATCGGCGGCATCCTCGAGCACATCGAAGAGGCGGGCGTGCACTCCGGCGACAGCGCGATGGTGCTGCCGCCCTACACGCTCGGCGAAGAGATCCTCGTCGAGATCCGCCGCGCCACGATCGAGTTGGGCAAGGCGCTGAAGATCGTCGGCCTGATGAACGTGCAATTCGCGGTCAAAGAAGACATCGTCTACGTGCTCGAGGTCAACCCGCGCGCCTCGCGCACGGTGCCGTTCATTTCCAAAGCGATCGGCGTGCCGTTGGCGAAGCTGGCGACCAAGGCGCTCGCGGGCGTGAGTCTGCGCGAGCAAGGCTTCACCGAGCCGGTGACGATCCCGTTTACCGCGGTGAAGGAATCGGTCTTTCCGTTCGCGCGGTTCCCCGGCGTGGACATCATCCTGGGGCCGGAGATGAAGTCGACCGGCGAGGTCATGGGCATCGACGAGGATTTCGGCCGCGCGTTTTTGAAATCGCAGCTCGCCGCCGGGCAAAATCTGCCGCGCAGCGGGACCGTGTTCGTGAGCGTGAAGAATAAAGAAAAGCGCTCCGTCGTGTTCATCGCGAAGCGGCTTGAGGAGCTCGGCTTCAAACTCATCGCGACGCAGGGCACCGCGAAAGCGCTGCAGCACCACGGCGTCCACGCCGTCGCCGTCAACAAAATCCACGAGGGCCGGCCGAACGTGCTCGACCGGATCAAGAACGGCGACGTGCAGCTGATCATCAACACCCCGTCGGGCCGCCTGCCGCGCGCCGACGAAGTGCACATCCGCTCGGCGGCCACCGCCCTCGGCATCCCGTGCGTGACGACGATCTCCGGCGCGCAAGCGTTGTTGACGAGCCTAGAAGTGTTGCAGAAGCAGCCGATCCAAGTGAAGCCGATCCAGGCGTATCACCAGGACGTCGCGCGCGTGTGAGCGACCGAGCCGGCACGATCCATGCTAGCGAGGAAGTGCCGCACCCCGAGGGGTGTGCGGCCGACCGAGCCGGCACCATCCGCGCTGGCGAGGCACCGAGGCGGGCACCACGCCGACAGGCGTGGTCGCCGAGGAAGTCCCCGGAGCGCGGCAGCGCGGAGGGGGAAGTGCCGCAGCGCGCTGGCGCTGCGACCGGGCAAGGAGGACGCGATGAGTGAGGATGATCGTCGTCGGTCGCCGCGGATTTCGCGGCGCTTCATGATCCGCTACCGCTGTCCGGCGAGCAACCAGACGCAATGGATGGTCTCGCCGATCAAAGATTTCAGCGGGACGGGCGCGCGATTCATCAGTGAGTGCGCGTTTCCGATCGGCACCGTGCTGGACCTGGAGCTGCAAGTGTCCACTTGCCCGTTGCCGATCCCGCTCCAGGGCACGGTGGTCTGGTCCAAGCTGGGGCCCGGCCAACTGACCGAACACGGCGTGACATTCTTGAATCCCGACGCCGTGGCACAGCAAGAAATCCTGAAAGTGACGCGCTTCTTCCTCGAGAAAAATAAGCCGTGACAATGGGCGAATCCAATCAGCGTCAATTCGATCGGGCCGGGATGGAAGTCTGGATGCAGTTCCGGACGTTCGGCACGCTGTCGGAAATTTGGCACCTCGGGACGATTTTGGATTTGAGCGCCGGTGGGCTGCGGTTCGACACGGAAGAATTGTTGGAGGACGAGACGCAGCTGGAGTTTCAGGTGTACCTGCCGGTGCGGAAAAATCCGTATCAGTTTGCGGGAAAATTGCTCTGGGCGAAGCCGGGTCAGTCTGGGCATACCGAGTACGGCGTGGAATTCGTTCGCGTGAGCGATCGTCAGCGAATCGACATGGACCAGCTGGTCGAATTCTTGAATCGGCCCGGGCCGTCGAAGAGCTGATGGACTCGACGGTGCGGCGCGTCGATGCGCACTCGCGCGACAGCGCGGCGCCAACCGCTTCGCGTGTGGTCGCGCATGCCTGATCTCTCCGTCACCATCGGCCGGCTGGCGCTCGCGAACCCCGTGCTCACCGCGGCGGGTACATTCGGCTACGGCGTCGAATTCCAAGATGCCGTGCCGCTGCAGCAACTCGGCGGCGTGGTGACCAAGACGATCTCGCGGCAGCCGCGGGCCGGCAACGCGCCGCCGCGGCTCGTCGAAACCCCGTCGGGCATGCTCAACGCGGTCGGGCTGCAGAACGCGGGGTTCGACGCGTTCCTCCGCGAAAAATTGCCGCGGCTCGGCGCGCTGCGCGTGCCGATTGTCGTCAGCATCCTCGGCGAGTCGACGGGTGACGTGGACGCGATGTGCGGCCAGTTGGATCAACAAGCGGGTGTGGCGGCGATCGAACTCAACCTCTCGTGTCCGAACCTGCGCCGCGCCGGGCAAGCGAGCGATGCGTCGCGAGGATGGATGGTCGCGCAAGACCCGGAGTCGACGGCGGAGATCGTGCGCGCCGCGCGGGCGCGGACGACGAAGCCGCTGATCGCCAAGCTGACCCCCGACGTGATGGACCCGCGGCCGGTGGCGCGCGCGGCGATGGAAGCCGGCGCGGACGCACTCACACTCGTGAACACGTTTACCGGCATGAGCCTCGATCCATCGACGCGCCGCTCGCGGCTCGGCGCGCTGACCGGCGGTCTCAGCGGGCCCGCGATTCGGCCGCTGGCCGTCTACCGCGTGTGGCTCGTGCACCAGGCGCTGCGATGTCCGATCATCGGCCTCGGCGGCATCGCGACCGCCGAAGACGCGCTGGAGTTCATCGTCGCCGGTGCCGCCGCCGTGGCGGTGGGCACGGCGAACTTCGCCGACCCGGCCGCGGCCGTGCGGATCATCAGCGGCATGGAAGAATTTCTCTCGCGCCACCGCATCGCGGCGGTGCGCGATCTCGTGGGAACCGTCCAGGAGGACCGACATGGCGCGCCGCTCGCCATCGCGTAACGTGAGCGCGGCCTCCCGGCTGATTGTCGCACTGGACGTCGCTGACTTGGACAGCGCGGTCGCGCTGGGCCAGCAGTTGCAAGGCCTCGTGTCTTCTGTCAAGATTGGAAGTGCGCTCTTTACCGCGGTCGGGCCGGACGCGATCCGCCGGTTGCGGGCCATGGGCTTCCGGGTGTTTTTGGACCTGAAGTTCCACGACATTCCCTCGACCGTCGAGAAAAGTTGCCGCGCGGCCGTGCGCCACGACGTGTGGATGTTGACGGTGCACGCCAGCGGGCAGCCGGAGATGTTGATGGCGGCGGCGGCCGGCGTGGCCGACGAAGCGGCGCGCCGAAACGTGCCGAAGCCGATCGTCGTCGGCGTGACGGTGTTGACAAGTGTTGAATCTGTCGATGCGTCGTTGACGCGCCGCGTGGTGGCGCTCGCGACGCAAGCGAAACAATCCGGGCTCGACGGCGTGGTGGCGTCGGCGCACGAGGCGGCCGCAATCCGCCGCCGACTGCCGGAGCCGTTTGCGATTGTCTGTCCAGGCATCCGGCCGCTGGCCAAGCAGGAAGCGGACCAGCACCGAGTGGCATCGCCTCACCAAGCGATCGCGCGTGGCGCCAATTTCCTCGTCGTGGGACGTCCGATCACGGGAGCGACGAACCCGCGCGCAAGCGCCGAGGCAATCCTCAGAGAGATGGAGGGTGGATGAATTTGACGCGAGACCAGCTGCTAAAAATTTTCCGCAAGACGAATGCGTTGCAACGCGGTCATTTCGAGCTCGCCTCCGGCCAGCACAGCGGCCACTATTTCCAGTGCGCGCAATTTCTCCAGCATCCTCAGCTTGCCGCGAAAGTCTGTCGCGAATTGGCGCTACGCTTCAAATCCAAACGGCCGACGGTCGTCATCGGTCCGGCCATCGGCGGTATCATCGTCGCGTATGAAATCGCGCGTGCGTTGCGGCTGCGGGCCTTCTACGCCGAGCGCGTCGACGCGGAAATGCAGCTGCGCCGCGGCTTCAGCGTCGGCAAACACGACCGCGCCGTCATCGTCGAGGACGTGATCACGACCGGCGAGTCGGCACGCAAAGTGGCCGAAGTGGTCGAAGGCTGCGGCGCCAAAGTCGTTGGGATCGGCTCGGTGGTGGATCGCTCCGGCGGAGAAGTGAAGTTTCAAAAGTGGAAATACGAACGGTTGCTGGTGCTCGACTTCGAGAACTTCAAGCCGCACGACTGCCCGCTGTGCAAGGAGCGCGTCCCGCTCACCCATCCCGGTGGCCTGCGCCGTCGGGCCGTGGTATAATCAGCGTTTCGTCGTCGGTCATCGTTGATTGGAACTATGCCAACCTCGCTTGGATTGCACATCGCGGCATGGGGCTGCTCGTTGGTCGTGCTCTTGGGTGCCCTGGCCGTGGTCAGCCTCGATAATCTGTTTCGCGCCGCCCTCAGCCTCGGCGTCGTGCTCCTCGGCGTGGCCGCGCTCTTCGTGCTCCTCGAAGCGGATTTCCTCGCGTTCGTCCAAATCCTCGTCTACGTCGGCGCGATTCTGACCCTGGTGGTCTTTGCGGTGATGCTCACCGCGCGCGCGCACGCGGCGACCTCGCCGGACGCCGCTCCGGTGTCATCCTCGAGGCAGCAGCTCCCGGCGGCGATCGTGTCCGTCGGCCTGTTCGGCATTCTGATGCTGGTGACGCGCACGCTGTTGCTGACCGTCCCCATCCAATCCGCGACCCCGGTTGATTTGCAGACGCTCGGCCGAGAGCTCATCACGAAATTCGTCTTACCGTTTGAAGTGGTCAGCCTCGTGTTCGTCGCCGCGCTCGTCGGCTCCGTGGCCGTGGCGTTGACCAAGCCTCGTCCGGCCGGAGCACCGGTCGCAGGGCGTCGGCCGTAATGGTTCCGACCCTGCTGATCGTCAGCTCCGCACTCTTCAGCCTCGGGGTCTATGGCGTGCTCACGCGGCGCAACGCGATCGCGCTGCTGCTGTCGATCGAGCTGATCTTGAACGCGGCCAGCCTCAACTTCGCGGTCTTCAGTCGGCTCTACGGTCAGGCGCAGGGGCAGGCGTTCGCGCTGTTTGTGATCGCGCTGGCGGCGTGCGAGGCCGCGGTCGGGCTGGCGATCATCATCGCGCTCTACCGGACCGCGAAAACCGTGCTGGCCGACCAGGTCACCCTCTTGCGCGGATGATGTTCTCTCACGATTCGTGCCGGTCATGAACCATGCCGCCGCGAGCGCTCCCATGCTGTTCCTGATCCCCGGGCTGCCGCTCCTGTCATTCCTCATTCTCATTTTGTTCGGACGGTGGCTGGGGAAATTGAGCGCTTGGCTGTCGGTCGCGGCATTGGCGAGCGCGTTCTGTCTGACGATGAGCCTCGCGGGCCGCGTCACGCACGGCGACCCGGTCGGCATTCGCTGGGCGTGGCTCTCGGCCGTCAATCCGCGTTGGACGATCGGATTCTTCGTCGACGGGCTGAGCTGGCTGATGCTGTTCATCATCACGTCGATCGGCACCATGATCCAACTCTACTCGATCGGCTACATGCACGACGACCCGCGCTTCTCCCGCTTCTTCGCCTACCTCTCATTGTTCTGCGCCTCGATGCTCGGCCTCGTGATGGCCGACCACTTTGTCCTGCTCTACGCGTGTTGGGAGCTCGTCGGCCTCTGCTCGTTTCTCTTGATCGGCTTTTGGTTTGAGAAACCTTCGGCCGTCGCGGCCAGCCGCAAGGCATTCCTCACCACGCGCTTCGGCGACTGCGGCTTGCTCGGCGGCATCATGCTGCTCGCCTGGGCGACCGGCCAGCTCGGCTTCGCGAATCTACCCGCGATCCGCGCCGATCTCGTCGCGCAGCATAAAGAAGGCTTGCTGACGCTCATCAGCACGCTGATCTTTTTCGGTTCGGTGGGGAAGTCCGCGCAGTTCCCGCTGCACGTGTGGCTGCCCGATGCGATGGAAGGTCCGACACCGGTGTCGGCACTCATCCACGCGGCCACGATGGTTGCCGCGGGCGTCTATCTCGTCGCGCGCACGTTTGTGCTGTTCACCCCGCAGAGCCTCGCCATCGTCCTCGCGATCGGCCTCATCACGCACATCTTCGCCGGCACCGTGGCGCTCACGATGACCGACATCAAGAAGGTTCTCGCGTACTCGACGATCAGCCAGCTCGGGCTGATGATGACCGCACTCGGCCTCGGCTCGCCGGCGATCGCCATGTTCCACCTGACGACGCACGCGTTCTTCAAGGCGCTGCTGTTTCTCGGCGCGGGCAGCGTGATCCACGCGACGCATCAGCAAGAGCTCTCGCACCTCGGCGGCTTGATCGACTCGATGCTCATCACCGGTATTACGTTCCTCATCGCGTCGATGTCGATGAGTGGGGTGTTTCCGCTGAGCGGGTTCTGGAGCAAGGACGCGATCTTGCTCGAGGCGCAGTATCGCGCGCCGGTCGTGTTCGCGTGCTTGCTCTTCGGCGCGGTGATGACGTCGTCGTACATCTTTCGGCTGTACCTCCGCTGCTTCCACGGCCGCGCGTCGCACGACGCGGCGCACGCGCACGAGTCGCCGCCGATCATGGCCGGCCCGCTCGTTGTCCTGGCCGTGGGTGCTGTGCTCGTCGGGCTGCTCGGCTCGCCGTTCGTGCACCACTGGTTCTTCCACTTGGTCGGATCGGAAGAGACGCACGAGGGTCTTGACCTGGGCATGCTGGCGATTTCAACCGGCGTGGCGAGCTTGGGCGTGTGGCTGGCGTGGGACATCGGGATGCGGCGGCGCAACTACGTGCCCGCACCGCTGCGACCGGCCGCGACGGCGATCTATCGCGTCGTCGCGAACAAGTATTACATCGACGAGCTTTATCAAGCGGTTCTCATCCGTCCGTTCCTGGCGACGACGCGGTGGCTGTCGAAGTTCGACAGTGTGGTCGTCGATGGGATGGTCAACGGCGCGGGGGCAGGCGGCTGGCAATTGAGCCAGTGGAAGGCCGCATTCGACCGCGCCGTCGTCGACCGGGTCGTCAACGGTCTGGCGGAGTGCGTACGCGCCGTGGGCTCCGCCGGCCGGCGGCTGCAGACCGGATTGGTGCATCACTATTTGCTGGCGGTGACCGTGGCTGTTGTGGCGATCGCGGTGTGGTTGCGGTAATTCACGTTGAGACGTCTTCGATGGTCGAGTCGCGCAGGCCGATTGCTGGGCCAATCGTCATGCGCTCGTCGGCGATCGGCAATCTGATGGTGATGCGATGCTGTTGACGGGTTTGCTGCTGATTCCTCTGCTCGGGATGCTGGTCATCCTGGCCATGCCGAAGACGGCGGCCACGTCGATCCGGCGCGTCGCCACGGCCGCGACGGCGCTGACATTTTTGTTAAGCCTCCGCATCCTCGTCGGGTTCCAGCCCGGCGCCGCCGGCTTCCAATTCGAACAGCAGCTGACGTGGATCCCGCAGCTGAGCGCGTCGTACCACGTCGGCATCGACGGCATCAGCGTGCCGATGATCCTGCTGACGACGCTGCTCGCGTTGCTCGCGAGCATCTCGTCGTGGACGATCGGCGAGCGCCAGAAGGAATACTTCATCCTCTATTTGCTGCTCGAGGTCGGCATGCTCGGCACGTTCATCGCCCTCGACCTGTTCTTGTTCTACGTGTTTTGGGAACTCGTGCTCGTGCCGATGTATTTTCTTATCGGCATCTGGGGCGGCGGTCGCCGAGAATATTCGGCGTTTAAATTCTTCGTCTACACGCTGGCGGGCAGCTTGTTCATGCTGCTGGGCGTGCTGGCGCTCTACTTCCACACGCACACGTTTAACCTGCCGATGCTGGCACAGCTTGGCCCGAAGCTCCCGGTTGATCTGCAACACATCCTCTTCGTCGCGTTCTTCCTCGGGTTCGCGATCAAGGTGCCGATCTTTCCGTTTCACACGTGGTTGCCCGACGCGCACGTCGATGCGCCCACCCCGATCAGCGTGTTGCTGGCCGGCGTGTTGCTGAAGATGGGCGGCTACGGATTCTTCCGCATCAGCTATCCGATTTTCCCGGCCGGCGCGCAATGGTTCGCGGTCGCGATGGGCACGCTCGGCGCGATCAACATCGTCTACGGTGCCTTCGTGGCGATGGCGCAGACCGACTTCAAGAAGCTCGTCGCGTACTCATCGGTGTCACACATGGGCTTCGTGCTGCTCGGCCTGGCGAGTCTCACGCCGGAAGGCATGAACGGTGCGATGTTGCAGATGTTCACCCACGGTATTATCACCGGCGGCATGTTCTTGCTCGTCGGTGTGCTGTACGACCGCGCGCACACGCGCCAGCTCGACGCCTTCGGCGGCCTCGCGACGCGTATGCCGGTGTACGGCGCGTTCCTGATCTTCTTCAGCCTCGCGTCGCTCGGGTTGCCGGGGTTGGCGGGGTTCGTGAGCGAGTTCCTCTCGCTCGTCGGCACGTTCGCGACGCATCACGTCGCGACCAGCGTGGCTGTTATCGGCATCGTCGTTTCCGCGGCGTACATGCTCATGGTCATGCAGCGCATCTTGCTCGGCCCGCTCAACGAGAAGTGGAAGTCGCTGCCGGACATGACCGCCCGCGAGCTGGCCATGCTGGTGCCGCTGACGATCCTCGTGCTGGCGGTCGGCGTGTACCCGCTGCTGGTGCTCGGGCTGCAGGAGCCGACGGTGCTCGCGTTGGTGCAACACATCACCGGCTCATGACACGCCTCGCGCGCATCGATGCCCGCTGATCTCTCGCTCAGCCTCGGCGCGTGGCACCCGGAGCTCGCTCTGAGCGTCGGGGCGATGGCGACACTCTTGTGCGGTGTCTTCATTCGCCGGCCGTTCGTGCCGAAGCTCGTCGCCTGGCTGAGCTTGCTGTGGGCGGCGGTCGGGTTGCACGCAGCCACCTCGCCGGCGGCGCCGTTCTTCGGCCTCATCACCCTCGACGCCATCAGCCTCGTGTTCCGCTGGATCGCGCTCGGCGTGGTCGCGATCGTGGCGCTGATGGTCGGCAGCAGCCGCGACGTCGACAGCCAGTGGACCGCGGAATACCTGAGCTTGCTGCTCTTGCTCGGCGTCGGGCTGATGCTGATGGCCGAAGCCAATCACTTGCTCATGGCCTACCTCGCGATGGAACTCGTCTCGCTCAGCTCCTACGTGCTCGTCGGCCTCGCTCGCGACATCCGCTCGTCCGAAGCGTCGCTCAAGTACATCCTCTTCGGCGCGCTCTCGTCGGGGATCATGCTCTTCGGCATGTCGCTGCTCTACGGGCTCACACAAGACCTTTCTTTTAGTGGCATCGCGACCGCCATCGCCGGGCTGCCGCCGTCGGCGCTCGGCGCGGTCGGCATGGCCGCGGCGCTGATGCTCGCCGGTGTCGCGTACAAGATTTCGATGGTACCGTTCCATATGTGGACACCGGACGTCTACGAAGGCGCGCCGATTCCGGTCACGGCGCTGCTGTCCGTCGGACCGAAAGCGGCAGGGCTGGCACTGTTGCTGCGACTCTCCGGCTTGTTCGGTCCGATTTGGGGTCCGATGTCGACCGCGCTGCTCGTGCTGACCGCAATCACGATGACGCTCGGCAACCTAGTGGCACTCGCGCAAACGAACGTCAAGCGGCTGCTCGCGTATTCGACCATCGGCCAGGTCGGCTACATCCTGATCGGCATCACGGTCAAGAGTTCCGCCGGCACCGCCGCGATCCTGATCTACCTCATCGCGTACCTCTTCATGAACCTCGGCGCGTTCGCATGCGTGGTGGCCGTCTGGAACCAGACGCGCGACGAATCGCTCGAGGCGTTCCGCGGGCTCGCGCGCCGCGCGCCGGCGCTGGCGTTCTGCCTGACGGTGTTTCTCCTCTCGCTGGCCGGCATCCCACCGCTGGTCGGGTTCCTCGGCAAGTTTTTCCTGTTCGGCTCCGCGATCGAAGCGCAGCGGACCGGGTTGGCGATCGCCGGCATCCTCAATAGCGCCATCGCCCTCTACTACTACGTCAACATTGTCCGGCTGATGTACCTGCACCCGTCGTCGACGACGGAGCCGGTGCGCGCTCCGCTGTCGCTGCGGCTGGCAGTGGGCGTGTGCGCCGCCGGCACGATTTTGCTTGGCATCTTCCCATCCGGGCTGCTGGCCTGGATCGCCAGCGTTGTCTAATGTTTCAGCGAATGTGCGAGGCGGGCGATTCGCATATCTGCCACGCAAACATTTGCAAATCAGCGTCGATAATGCGTCTCCGACGGGGCACATGCGGAGCAAAAAAGCGCTGGGCGCTTCAATGACCGCATGTTACAATAACGCGCTGTGACGCGACGCAGTGGTCCGCCCAATTGGGTCCAGCAAGCCGGACTCCTGACGTCGATCCCCTTCGTCTTATTGGTCGGCCCCGCGATCGGCTGCTATCTCGGCATCGTCGTCGATCGACGGTGGTCAACGCAGCCCTGGGGCTTAGCCATCGGCATTCTGGTGGGGCTCGCTGCCAGCGCGCGCGTGACAATCGATCTGATCCGACAGGCAAACGATCTCAATCGACCTGATGAATGACCGGTTCGTGAAAGCCACAGGACTGCAAGCGGTCGCCGCTATCGCCCTCGCGGCCGTCATCGCGGCTTGGTGGGGGCTTCACCTCGCCATCGGCATCGCGGCGGGCGGCGCGTGGAACCTCGCGAGCCTCTGGTGTCTCGCGCGCGTGCTGCGCGCATGGATGGGCCCGTCGCCGTCGACAGTTCGCGCCGTCTCGTGGGTCGTCATCAAATTCCCGCTCCTCTATTTCCTCGCCTACCGCCTGCTCTCATCCCCATCGATCTCCTCGATCGGATTTGGAATCGGGTTTACGATCGTCCTCGTCGTTGCGCTGGCGCGCCTCGCGGCCTACGCGCAACAGCTCGTGAGCGCGCGTGTCGATGGCCGTTGAAGCCGTCGCCGGGCACGCCGCCGAGGCCGCCGAATCGAGCATCCCCGAGCTGTCGAATCTCCTGAGCGTCCTCGGCGGGCGGCTCCACCGGAATCCCGTCGTCGCCTTCCTGCACCATTACGAAAACCCGGTCTTCGCGATCTTCGTCGCGCTGATCATCATCGCGATCGCGTGGCGCTACGGCCGCCGGCCGGCCGCGTTGCCGCGCGGCGGACAGAACGTGCTCGAGCTGTTCGTCGAGAGCATGGACAACTTCGTGCAGAGCATCAGCGGCAGCTCCGGCCGCGAGCATGTCCCGTTCATCGGGACGCTGTTTCTCTATATCTGGTTCATGAATCTCGCCGTGCTGATTCCCGGACTCAAATCCCCGACCTCCAGCCTCAACACCACGATCGGGCTGGCCATCGTCGTCTTCTTCTACGTGCAATCGGTCGGAGTCCGGAAGCTCGGGTGGGCCAAATATTTCGACCACCTCGCCGGCTCGCCCCGCGGCGTTGTGGGGTGGGTCTTGGTGCCGCTGATGTTGCCGCTGCACGTGCTCGGCGAGTTCATCAAACCGGTGAGCCTCAGCCTGCGTCTTGGCTTCAACGTGTTCGCGGAGGATGTGTTGCTGGCGGTGCTGGTCGGATTGGGCATCAGCCTCGGGCTGGCGATGCGGTTGCCCGTCGGCCTGCCGCTGCAAGTCTTCGTGATCCCATTGGTGTTGATCTTCAGCACGGTGCAGGCGCTCGTGTTCAGCCTGCTCAGCACGGTGTATATCGCCCTAATGTCGCCGCATGAGGCACACGGACACCACTAGCGGCAGGGCGCTCACAACCTAGAGGGGGACGGCTGTATGGAGCACGGTGGGTGGACGTATCAAATGGTGTTGGCGCTCTGCGTGCCGTTGTCGCTCGCGTTGGCGGCGGCCGCGTCGGCGTTTGGTTTGAGCCGGTCGGTCAGCACGGCATTGGAAGCGATCTCGCGTCAGCCCGAGGCTGCGGATAAGATTCAGCTCGCGATGATCATCGGCTGCGCGCTGATCGAAGCCCTCACGATTTACGTGCTCGTCATCGCCGCCATCCTTCAGGCGAAGATTACAGGCTAAGCGGATGCCTCCGGTTCTGCAGTTGGACCTGCAGCAGATCGTCTCGCAAGCCCTCGCGTTCATCGTGCTGGTCTGGGCGATGCGCCGCTTTGCGTGGAAGCCGTTGTTGGCGACGCTGGACGCGCGCAAGGCCCGCATCGAAGACGGGCTGAAGCAAATCGAAGAGGGCAAGGCGCAGGCGGAGCGGCTGCAGCAACAACTCCAGAGCCGCCTCGAGAAGATCGACGAGGAAACGCGGAACAAGATCCAGGACGCGATCCGGGACGGCCGGCGCGTCGCCGCGGAGATCCAGGACGAGGCGCGGGCGCAGGCGCAGGAGATCCTCGCGAAGGCGAAGGACACGATCGAGCTCGAGCTCGCGAAGGCGAAGATCACCTTGCGCGACGACATGACCGACATGACGCTCCTGGCGGTGCAGGATCTGCTGCGCCAGAAGCTGAACCCGGAGACGGACAAGGCGCTGGTGGCGAGCATCCTCGATGAGCTGAGCCAGTCGTCGAAGCCGAGCCGGTGATGGCATGGTCGCGTGTGTGAAAAGATTCACAGACCGGCGCGTGAGGTGAGGACGTCGCGATGGTGAAAGATGCGGTGTCGGCCCGGTACGCCGAGGCGCTGTTCGATGTCGCGCGGCAGGAAGGCAAACTCGACGCGGTCGTCGAGCAGTTGCAGGCCATCGCGGGGTTGATTCGCGACCACGACGACCTGCGGAAGTTGCTGCTCAACCCGGGCGTCGAGTCGACGGACAAAATCCGCGTGCTCGACCGGCTGCTCGGCTCGTCGTGGTCGGCGGACGTGCGCGCGTTCGTGCAGGTCGTCATCGATATGGATCGCGCGTCGTACCTCGTCGAGATGTCGGGCGCGCTGGGCGATCTGGCCGACGTCGAGCGTCGCGTGTTGCGCGTGACCGTGCGGACCGCGTACCCGCTGGCGGTTCCATTGCGCCAGCGATTGACGCAATGGCTTGAGCAGCAGGAGCGCGCGTCGGTCGTGCTCACGGAAGAAGTCGACGCGTTGTTGATCGGCGGCATCCAGGTCGTGATGGGACACCGCGTGTTTGACGGGTCGCTGCGCACGCAGCTGAGTGCCCTGCGGCAGCGATTGAAGCGAGTACGAGTGCATTAGCATGATGAATAGGATGGATACCAGCCGATGGCTCGCCTGAAACCTGAAGAAGTCTCCATTGCGCTCAAGCAGGAGCTCGAGCGGTACCGCAGCCAAGTGCAGCTCGACTCCGTCGGCCGCGTGATCCAGGTCGGCGACGGGATCGCGCGCGTCTACGGCCTCGACGACGCCATGTCCGGTGAGCTGCTCGAATTCCCGAACGAGACCATCGGCATGGTCTTTAACCTCGAAGAGCACCACGTCGGCGCGGTGATCCTCGGGTCCGATCGCCACATCAAGGACGGCGACGTCGTCAAGCGCACCGGGCGCATCGCGTCGGTGCCCGTCGGTCCGGCGCTGCTGGGCCGCGTGGTCGACGCGCTCGGCCGGCCGATCGACGGCAAAGGCCCGATCGTCACGGACAAGTTCCGCCCGGTCGAGAGCCGCGCGCCCAACGTCGTGCAGCGCCAGTCGGTCAAAGAGCCGGTGCAGACCGGCATCAAGGCCATCGACGGCATGGTCCCGATCGGCCGCGGCCAGCGCGAGCTGATCCTCGGCGACCGCCAGATCGGCAAGACCGCGATCCTTATCGACGCCATCCTCAACCAGAAGGGCAAGGACCTCTTTTGCATCTACGTCGCGATCGGCCAGAAGCTCTCGAGCGTCGTGGCGGTCGTCGAGGTGCTGCAGAAGGCCGGTGCCATGGAGTACACCACCGTCGTCGTCGCCTCGGCTGAAGACCCCGCACCGCTGCAATACTTAGCACCATACACGGGCTGCGCGATCGGTGAAGAGTTCATGTACAACGGCAAACACGCGCTCTGCTGCTACGATGACTTGTCGAAGCACGCGGTCGCGTACCGGCAGCTCTCGCTGCTGCTGCGGCGCCCGCCGGGCCGCGAAGCGTACCCGGGCGATGTCTTCTACCTCCACTCGCGTTTGCTCGAGCGCGCGGCCAAGATGCGCGCCGACCTCGGCGGCGGCAGCCTCACAGCACTCCCGGTCATCGAAACGCAGGCCGGCGACGTATCCGCGTACGTCCCCACGAACGTCATCTCGATCACCGACGGCCAGATCTACCTCGAAGCCGACTTGTTCTACGCGGGCACGCGGCCGGCGATCAACGTCGGTCTGTCGGTGTCGCGCGTCGGCGGCAGCGCGCAGACCAAGGCGATGAAGAAGGTCGCGGGCCGCTTGCGCCTCGACCTCGCACAGTATCGCGAGCTCGCGGCGTTCACGCAGTTCGGCTCGGAGCTCGACAAGGCCACACAGGCGCAGCTCACGCGCGGCGAGCGCATGGTCGAGGTGCTCAAGCAAGACCAGTATCAGCCTATGAGCCTCGCGCACGAAGTCGCAGTCATCTACGTCGCGGGCCAGGGGCACCTCGATGAGATTTCGCGCGAGCAGGTCAAGCCGTTCGAAGCCGTGTTTCACAAATTCCTCGACGAGAATTACGCCGAGGTCATCCACGAGATCGAGCACACGAAAGACTTGTCCGACGCGTCGATAAAGCGGCTCGACGAGGCGGTCGCGAAGTGCAAGCAACAGTTCGTCGAGTCGCAGACCGTGCAGCAGGTTGCCTAGCACAGCACCATGCGAGACGAGTTACGACTGACGAGCAGCGAGCGACGGTAAGCGATGGCGTCTCTTCGACAAATCCGCAGCCGCATCCGCAGCGTGCAGAACAGCAAGCAGATCATGCGCGCGATGCAGCTCGTCTCCGGCTCGAAGCTGAAGCGCGCGCAGGACCGCTTGGTGCAGGTCCGCTCGGTCATGCAGTTCCTCGACGCGTTGCTCGAGCGCGTGCTCATCGCGCAAGCCTCGGGCTCGTCGGCGAAGAAGCCGCTGACGCACCCGCTCTGCCAAGTGCGCCCGAGCGGGCCGAGCGCGCTCGTCGTGTTCACGTCCGACGCGGGCCTCTGCGGGTCGTACAACACGAACCTCGTCCATCTCGCGGAGTCACACCTTCGGCGCGACGCGGCCGCGGAGACGCAGCTGATCTTCGTCGGCCGGCGCGGCTACCGATACATCACGAAGCGTGGCTACCACGCGACCGAAGCGTACATCGATCTCGCGGGCCGACCGAATGCCGCGAAGGTCGAAGTCATCGGCCAATCGATCGTCGACCGGTTTCTCTCCGGCCAGGTCAGCTCGGTGAGTGTCCTCTATTCGAAATTCGTTTCTGCGCTGGTCTACCAGCCCGTCGTGCAGCAATTCTTGCCGATCAGCCTCGCCGGGCGCCAAGAAGCGGCCGGTCAACGATCCGAGCGGCCGGCCGACCCGCGCGACACCGATTACATCTTCGAGCCGTCGGCGGAGAAAGTCTTCGCCGACCTCTTGCCGCGCTGGGCGCTGATCAAGTTCCGATTGATCTTGCTCGAGGCGTTCACGTCCGAACACAGCGCGCGGATGATCGCGATGCGCAACGCGACCGACAACGCGCAAGAGCTGCTCGACGCGCTGACCACGCAGCGCAATCGGATCCGCCAGGCGGCGATTACGAAAGAGCTGAGCGAGATCGTCGGAACCGCGGAGGCGTTGAAATGACGCGTGCGTGGGTGGCAGTGATATCGGTCGGATTGGTGGCGTCGTTCGGCGCGGCCGCGTCGGCGGACGAGGCGCAAGATGCCGCGTTCGTGCAGCAGACCGTCGGTGGCACAGAAGCCGACGCGAAACTCCAGCACGACATCTTGCGGAACATTTTGCTTGCGGAACAGCTGCGATCGGCCGGCTGCACGCCCACGCAAGTACAAGCGCAGCACAAGGAAGACGGCGCGAATGGGTCGGTCGTCGAGCAATGGACCGTCGACGGCTGCGGCGGCACACACCAGTACGAGATCGACATCATGCCGGTGCCGAGCGGCGGCGCGGTGTTCCGCGTGCATCCGATGGATGGGGAGAATTCCTCCGAGCCCGCACCGCGGGAGTAATTGCGAATTGATGACGAAGCGAGGTGAAAACAATGGCTGACAATTTCGGACACATCGTGCAGGTCATCGGCCCGAGCGTGGACATTCGCTTTCCCGCCGACAAGCTCCCGTCGATCCTCAACGCGGTCCGCATCGACGAGCCGGATCGCAACATCCACCTGACGCTCGAGGTGGCACAGCACGTCGGCAACAACACGGTCCGCTGCATCGCGCTCGACAGCAGCGAAGGGCTGACGCGCGGGATGAAGGCGATCGACACCGGCTCGCCGATCACGGTGCCGGTGGGCAAGCAAACGCTGGGCCGCATCTTCAACTTGCTTGGCGTCGCACTCGACGACAAAGGGCCGATTCCGGAGCCGGATAAGCGCGCGCCCATCCACCACGCGCCGCCGTCGTTCGAAGAGCAGCTGCCGGTCACGACGATTTTCGAGACGGGCATCAAGGTCATCGACTTGCTCGCCCCATACCCGAAGGGCGGCAAGGTCGGCCTCTTCGGGGGTGCCGGCGTGGGCAAGACCGTGATCTTGCAGGAGCTCATCCGCAACATTGCCGCGGAGCACGGCGGCGTGTCGGTCTTCACCGGCGTCGGGGAGCGCACTCGCGAAGGCAACGATCTGTGGCACGAGCTGACTGAGTCGGGCGTCATCAACAAGACCGCCCTCGTCTTCGGCCAGATGAACGAGCCGCCCGGCGCGCGGTTGCGCGTCGCACTCTCGGGCCTGACGATGGCTGAGCATTTCCGCGACGAGGAAGGCCAGGACGTGCTGCTCTTCATCGACAACATTTTCCGCTACGTGCAGGCCGGCGCCGAAGTCTCCACACTGCTCGGTCGCATGCCCTCGGCCGTGGGCTACCAGCCGAACCTCGGCACGGAGCTGGCACAGCTGCAGGAGCGCATCACGTCCACGAAGCGCGGCTCGATCACATCCGTGCAGGCCGTGTACGTGCCCGCCGATGACTTGACCGACCCAGCACCCGCGACGACGTTCAGCCACTTGGACGCGACCACCGTGTTGTCGCGCCAGATCGCGGAGCTGGGTATCTACCCGGCGGTCGATCCGCTCGAGTCGAGCTCGCGCATCCTCGACCGACACATCGTCGGCGAGGAGCACTACGACACCGCGCGCGCCGTGCAGCGCACGCTGCAGCGCTACAAGGACCTGCGCGACATCATCGCGATCCTCGGCATGGACGAGCTCTCCGAGGACGACCGGCTCGTCGTCAACCGCGCGCGCAAGATCCAGCGCTTCCTCTCGCAGCCGTTCCACGTCGCCGAAGTCTTCACCGGCCGGCCGGGCAAGTACGTCAAGCGGCCCGACACCGTGCGTGGTTTCCGCATGATCGTCGACGGGAAACTCGACGACGTGCCCGAGCAGGCGTTTTATATGAGAGGGTCCGTGGACGAGGTCATCGAGGAAGCGAAGCGGATGAAAACCGCCGAGCAGCCGGCGACAGCGGCGGCGAAGTAACATCGATGGCGGGCACGATCCAGTTGCGCGTGTTGACCGACACCGGCACGGCGCTCGAAGACGAGGCCGTGTCGATCCGCGCGCCGGCGCAGGAAGGCTCGATCGGCTTCCTCTATAATCACGCGCCGCTGGTCGAAACGTTTTCGCCCGGCAAGCTCATCTGGAAACGGCCGACGGGCGAGACGCGCGAGCTGATGCTCGAAGACGGCATGCTCGAGATCGTCCGCAACCGCTGCACCATCCTCACGCGCGCGATCCGTAAGGATGGCGTCCCACCCGGGGCTGTTCGCCTAAGCTGATGCCGCTCGCTGAACCCGCATTTCCGTGGTGGAGCGTGGTGCCGTTCGTCGCACTCCTCCTCAGCATCGCGCTGCTTCCGTTGGTGGCGGGGCATTGGTGGGAGAGCCACCTGCACAAGGCGTGGGCGGGTATGGCGTGCTCGGTCCCGGTCGTCGCCCTGATCCTCATGCACCAGCCGGCGGAGTTGGCGCACACCCTGCACGAATATCTTTCGTTTCTCCTGCTGCTCGGCTCGCTGTTCGTGGTCGCCGGTGGCATCGTCGTCGACGGTGATTTACGCGGCACACCGGTGGTCAACGCCGCGTTTCTCGCGCTGGGTGCCGTGCTCGCGAACCTGATCGGCACGACGGGTGCAAGCATGGTGCTCATTCGCCCGTTCCTGCGTACGAACTCCGAGCGCAAGCACGTGGCGCACTTACCCGTGTTCTTCATCTTCTTGGTCTCCAACATCGGCGGCTGCCTCACGCCGCTTGGCGACCCGCCGCTGTTCCTCGGTTTCCTGCGCGGCGTGCCGTTTTTCTGGACGCTCTCGCTGTGGCCGGAATGGCTGATGGCGGTCGGCCTCGTGTTGACGGTGTTCTTCCTCGTGGATCGGCGCTGCTACGCGAAAGAATCCGCCCACACCGTGCAGCGCGATCGCCGCCAGGTTCAACCGCTTCGGTTGCGCGGCCGTCGCAATCTGCTGTGCCTGATCGGCATCGTGCTCGCCGTCTTCGCGCCGGAACCATGGCGGGAACTCATCATGCTGGCCATGGCACTGCTGGGTCATCGCTGGACGCCCGAGGACTATCGCAAGAAGAACGCGTTTACGTTTCTCCCAATCGCGGAAGTTGCGATCCTATTTCTCGGGATTTTCATTACGATGGTACCCGCCCTCGATCTGCTGCGCGCGCACGGCCAGCGTTTCGGGATCACGCAGCCGTGGCAATTTTTCTGGCTGGCCGGGGGCTGTCG
>Ga0209515_10004479_pt1 | contig 18848 bp, 19 predicted proteins | sample Subgroupgradi54m_FD_187454 | JGI IMG/M metagenome (GOLD analysis project Ga0209515, IMG submission 187454) | Subsurface groundwater microbial communities from S. Glens Falls, New York, USA - GMW60B uncontaminated upgradient, 5.4 m (SPAdes)... ...
TGCGATCCGGAGATTTTCCATAATGTCGTCATACTGAGTAAGAATCGTCTCTTGCACCTTGAGGATCTCATCAAGCTTCTCCTCGATGCGCTTGAGATCCGCGTCGCTCTTCTCGCTCGACGCCGTCGCTGTCTTGGGTTGCGCTGACTGGCCGCCTTCGTAGACGTCGTTGGCCTTGTTCGCTGCAAAGAGCCGCGCTGTGAGCCCAAGCACCAGAAGGAATCCCGCCGCGACGGACCCCCACCACGTCAGGGTGCGAATTCGCTGCGCGCTCATTCACTGCACCGCCGCCCGGGAGGAGGCGCGGACTTGAATAATCCGAACTTCTTCTTTCACCGCCTGCTGCTTTTCAAGAATCGTGCGTTGATTGCTTAGGATTTGCTCCAGCTTGGCTTCCACCGACGCCTGACGGCCTTGCCCGACGCTCGATGAGCGTTTCACCAGGCTACGCGAGGAGCGATCGCCCAGCTCCGTGTTCTCTTCCCCGGCCATGGAGATCCCGTGCACAAGAAGCGGCGTCCCCATGATCGCAGCAAGAACCATGAGCAGGAGACCGAACCGACGAGGAGACGGACGCCTCATAGGAATTCCTCACGGAGAGGACGACTCGGAGGCCGCGGCAACCTTCCGCGATGCCAGGAGGTCTTCCTTTGTCAATGAGACGGTAAGAAAGATAAGAACATCCTGCCGATTGGGGTCGCTGCCTCCGCTATACCATCGGGTGTTCTTGAAGAACAAGCCCACGAGCGGGATGTCCGCCAACATTGGTACTTTCGTCTCGACTTTGGCTTCGCTCTTCTTGACGAGGCCGCCGATGGCGACGGTCTGAGTATTGCGAATGCGCACGTGCGTTTTCGCTGTTTGCGTCGTAAACCGCGGAAAGTCCACGCTATTGCCACTACCCAAACTGTAGCTCACATTGGTCCCCACAGCAACGATTGACGGCTCGAGGTCCACCACGATCTCTTCACTGGGATTGACGTGCGGTGTCACCGTGAGGATGGTCCCGGTGAGTTTCGGCGTGTATCCGCTGATCGAGGTGCGCCCCGTGGTCGGATCGATCGTGTAGGTGGGCACCGGGTACTCCTCCCCGATATGGATTTTGGCCTCCTGATTGTTCAACACGGTAATGTTCGGGTTGGAGACGATGTTCGTATCGGTCCGGAGGCGCAGCGCGTTCATAACCATCTGGAGGCCGCTTGAGGTGAGTGTTCCGAAGGTGAACGTGCCGCCGCCGTTAGGAATCAGTGCCCCTCGGCGAGTGGGATCGTAGAACTGATTGTTAGTGAACACTCCGGACGTCACCGTCCCAGCATTAGTCAGAAACAAGTGTCCCAACTTGCCGAGCTCCGCGTTCTTCGGAAAGGGAAAGGTGGACGGGGCGGTCGCCGAAGCCGCCGTCAGCGAGAAGCTGTCCGACCAATCGAGCCCTAGGTTTTCATTCTTCTCGAGCTTGGTCTCAACGATCCTCGTCTCAATCAGCACCTGGGGCGTGCGCCGATCCAACCGCTCGACCACTTCTTGGATTTGAAACAGATTCGCCGGGATGTCCGTCACGATGATCGTGTTGGTCCGTTCATCGAATTTGACGCGGCCCCGGTCGGAGAGCATCTCTTTAATCACATCGGGCACTTCCTTTGCCTTGGCATAGTCCAGGGGGAAGACCCGGGTGGAGAGCGCTTCTCCCTCCAACGCTTTCAGCGTCATGACGCGCACGATATTGCCTTCCCGCGCATAGGTAAAGCCATACGTGCGCAGGATGATATTGAGCGCCTGGTCCCATGGCACGTTGGTGAGCTTAATCGTCACGAGCCCTTCCACATCGGCGCCCGCCACGATGTCCACGCCGCTCTTGAGCGAGATGATGCGCAAGACCTGCCGAATGTCCGCATCCTTGAAGTCAACGCTGACCATCCCCCCCGCAGCAGGTGCTGCGGTTCCTGTACCGGCCGCAGGAGCCGCAGCCGATTCCTGGGATGACGCAGCCGGTTCCGTGCCGGTGTTCGAGGCCTGGGGCGCTACAGCGGGCTCAGCTCCGGGCTTCGATTCCGCCGCCGGCGCATTGCCGGTCGTGTTTTCTTCGGAGGTCGATGACCCGATCTTCTGTTCCTCGGTCCACGCCACCTGATACAGCCCGAGCATCGAGATCCCGATGACGACCATCCACACCCAGCGCACGCTGTGATTCTTCACCGAGCCCCACCTCCTGTTGTGGTGCCCAGAGAGGTTTTCGCGGGTAGCGCATCGAACATAATCTGCAGCACCAGCGGCTCCCCTCCATGGGATAACACCACGGCGTCCTTGCGAATCTCCTTCACTTGGTATCCAGCGATGGTATCGCCCACTTTCGCTTCCCCATCATTAATGAGCGCGATGGACTGTCCACCGGGATCCCACAGAATCCCGTAGAGCACCGGCGTCAGCGTCTCTTTCGATGCGGGTTGCGCAATACCGACTAGCCGGCCGTCGCGAACGAGCGGCACAAATGGATCCCGGTGACCATCAGGATCGTAATAGAAGCCGTTGGGCTTCTTTGACTCCTCTCCCGCGGCGGCGCGTGACGCGCCCAATCCCAACCCAAGGAGCAGGCTGCCGACACTCCAGAGCAGGAGCGCAGCACCGGTCCTTGCCGGGGCGCGCAGAAAAAAGCGCTTCCTTGTGCGGACATAGGAAGACGCTCGCGACCGCATGAGGGACCACCCCCAACGACCTGGTATCCGACCGTTAAGATTTCTTGGGCGCATGGGCTGTCGGCGACGCGTGTCCCGCCTGTTCAGGTTTCACGGAGAAATAGGCCAAGAGCACCATATTAATGGTATGCCAGCGCGGCTCCTTGGGGTTGGTGGAGATCCGCAAGGTCGAGAGCTGCATCGGTTTGGTCCCTGCTTCAACCAGGCTCAAAAAGGTACCCAGCTGGTGGTAACTGGCTTGGGCGTCAATCTGGATGGGGATTTTCTTATAGACGACCTGCTCAGCAGCGGGGGCGTGGGTCTTGTCCTTCTCGCCGACGTCCCCGATGGGTCGCTGGGGAAAGATGGTTTGGATTTTGACCTGCGTTTGGCTCGCGAGATCCGAGAGGAACTCAATCACCGATGGGAGCTCCTCTTCCGGCGGCATCAGCTTCCGTAAGGACATGACGGTTTCGTCCAACTGCTGGTGCTGTTCACGGATCGCGGCTTCATTGGCGGTCGCAAGCCGCAGGGCCGCCAATTCCTCTCGTTGGCTGCGCGCCTTTTGTCCCAAGCTCACGACGTTTTTGAACATCGGTGTTGCGACATAACCGATATAGATCCACAGCAAGACCACCGCACTGAGCCCCGTCAACACGAGTGTGCGCAGATCGGGCTTCGAGAGATTCAGCTTCATCCTCTAACCTCAGGAGGGGCCAGATCTAACGGCATGCGCCTGCGGCAGCACAGGCCGCGAGCCTCCGGACGCAGACTCATGACCCTGGAGCCCCGGTGAGCGTACAGGTTAAGGTGAACTGCACGATTTCGATCTCTTTATCTTGGGCTCGTTTAATGGACTCGATCTGGATGTCTTTAATCGCCGACGAGAAATCGGGGTTCGCTTTCAGCTCCTGAACAAGCCGGCCGATCCCCACCATCTCCGCCCCGCCCTGGCCGAGGGCTGCGCCCTGGATGACCAATCCCCGTTGGAGATCCATGGCCAGCTCGGTATACCACACCCCGTCGGGCGTTAAATTCGAGATGACGTTCAGCCGTTTGGACCAGAGGTGCTGGTCCTCGCGCAATTCCTTGAAGGCCGTCTCCTGCGCGCGCAACTGCCGGGTAAATTGCTGGAGCCGGTCCACCTCGGCCTTCTTGGGCGTCAACGCCTGAATCTGGATCTCCAAAGCCCGGACTTGTTGCCGATAGACCGTCAACGGAATCCACAGGATGCCGACGAGCAAGAGCATTCCGGCGACCACCACCCAGACCAGCGGCGTCCGGTGCAGCTGTTCGACCGGAGACAACGTGGCCTTGCGCTCACCTTCCGGAAGGAGATTGATTTTCAGCATGCTTAATTGGCCCTGAGCGCCAGCCCGTACGCGACGGTAAACTGCCCGGAGAGCCCGCTGGCCGGGGTCCAGACGCTCACCGTCTGCGTCAAGTGGCTCTTCACGGCTTCGACAAAACCGGCGCAGAGGCTCAGCCCCCCGGTGACGAGCAGTTCGTCCGGCGGGTGACCGAAGCGATTTTCAAAGTAGTCAAACGAGAGTTGGAGTTCCGCGACCAACGATTCCGTGGTGGGCTTCATCGCATCGAGCACCTCACGACTGGGCTCGCCCTGCATCAATTCCTGCGCGACGGCCGCCGACTCTTTCCCCAGCTGATCGGCGATGGAGCGGACGAACTTCTCCCCGCCCCACGGGATGTCTCGGACCAAGTACGGAATGGTGTCTTTGAACACGACCACATTCGTCATCTGGGCACCGACGTTGACGAGCGCGCGCGTCCCCTCTTTCAGGCGGCCGTTGCCTTGCACCAGGAGGCTGTTGGCCAGCGCAAGAGCATCCACATCAATGAGCGCCGCATCGAGTCCCGCGCGTTTAATGCAATCGATGCGCCGCTGGAGGAGCTCTTTCTTGCACGCGACGATGAGCACCCACGACTTGTTGGCGTCGGACGGCCCGAGCACGACTCCGTCAATCACGACATCTTGCACATTAAAGGGCAGGTAGCGTTGCGCTTCAAAGGGCAGGGCTTGCTTCATTTCATCCGGTTTCAGGGCGGGCATTTCCACGACCCGCATGATCACCCACTGCCCGCTGACAGAAAGATTCACGGTGCGGAGGGGCACGTGGAGTGCCGCCACGGCGGATTTCACCGCCTCGGAAGCGTCCGTCTCTTGTCCTGCGGGCAGCGGGATCAGTTGCTGGCCAAGAATCGGCCGCGCGGATCCCCCGCGGCGCGGCCCCAGGGCGACGACTTTGACCGCCGCAGAGCCGATGTCAACACCCAGGGTAATTTTGGGTTCTTTCAGAGAGACTCGCGTGAGGCGCTGGAAGAAATCACTGAGGGGTGCAACAGCCGATGCAAAGGGGAGAGGCGCCATGAGCTCGCTAGTTACGCAACTTCACCAGGGAGCTCAACACCGGTGTCGCCTGTCGACCGCCCGGCAGCCTGGCATCGTTGCGCTCAATCTGCAGCACGATCGTCACCACTTTATTCGTCGAATCATAGGCAAACGTGGTGTAGACGGGACCTTTGGTAGGGTCGTTCTCGCGGCGTATGTTATTGGCCAGCACGCGGCAGTTTGGGGACACACACGTCGTGGGCAGCGGCGGCGCGCCCGTTTCACTTGCATCGAGGTATCGAACCAACTGTGCCGCGCTCCCTGATCCAATGATGGCGTAGTGCAGCCAATTCCCCACAACATTCTCGCCGCCCCAGCATGTGCGCGCCGGATTCTGACAGGCAACTCGGTCATTATAGCCTAACGCGACTTGAAAGTTAATTTGTTTTGGGCCCGCTGAGATTGTGATGGGAAATGTTGGACCCATTTGGGCTTCCCGCAATTCGCGCACCATCAGATCGAAGGCATGGCGCGCTTCCTGCTGAACCTGGACGTAGGCCTCCCCGGACATGAACGAGGCTTGGCCCGTCAAGAACGTGGAGAGCATGCCGCCGCCCACAATGAACAACAGCACGGTCACAATCAGCATCTCCACCAACGTGAACCCGTTGGTGCGTTGGCGCGTTAGCGCGTTAGCGCGTTGAACGCGCAAACTCGGAAACGCGCAAACCACCCGCAAACGTCCCTTGGCTCGATTCATCGGCAGGTCACCAAGGTTGTGAGCATGGCTTGCGAATCAATGATGCCGTTATTATTGGCATCCGGTCCTGGGGCCACATTCGTACAATCTTTTCCGCAACCGACTGCCGAGAATTCAGAGCCGCCTCCCGAGCCTCCAACCGTTCGATTCTTCTGGGACCACCCCACTGACACGATGACGCGAATCGGGTCAAAGGTGGTGTTGCCACCTTGCCGTCCGCGTCCCGAATTGGCTGACGGACCGCTCGAGATCGCTCCGGACCAATCGCCAGCAGCATCCCGCCATTCGCCCAATCCGATTTGGGCTGGGTTGGGTCCTAAAGCAGCCATCCCACAGTAATCGGTCAGTGCCGTCCCTCCATCCTGGTCCTGGCAAATAACCACAATCTGCTCATTCGCGTTCGCATTAAGGTTGTCAATCGTCTTCGCCGGTGTTTGGGCGTTGAGCCATGCATTCCAAGTAAAATATGGTTGATTGGTCAGAGGGTTGCGTGGGGGGGCGGCGGAGGGGATCAGGCAGCTGGTCCCGATATTCTGCACACGAATCTGCTCCATGACCCGCGTCGCGTCGTTCATGGCCGCCATCATATTGCGCGCATTCATATTGAGGTAGGATTCACCGAGGAATCCGCCGATCATGGCCACGGCGACCACGGCGATGATGGAGGCGCCCAGCATCACCTCGATGAGGGTAAATCCGCGTCGCACAGCACGTCGCCGTCTCATCCGTCGAGTGGACGTCCTGTCGCTGTGCTTGCCCGTCATGTTATCCTCGGCACGTCACCAGCGTCGTCAGCATGGCTGGTGATTCAATCACGCCGTTGCCATTGCTATCCGTGGGCGACAGCTTGATCCCATCCCACGCGCATTCACCGATGGTCCGGCCGCGGTGACGCCAACAGACCGCCACGGTAATCCGCAGCGGGTTGAGCGTGCCCGCCGGCCCGGCCACCTGCCATTCGGTCCCCATCTGAGTCGCCGGGCAGTTCTGCAGCGCCCCCACCGCGTCAGTGCCCTGGCACGTCACGACAATGCGCTCGTTGGCCTCGGGTGAACTAGCCAAGTTTTTCGGACCACCCCCATCTGCTGGCAATGGAGGCACCGCGACCGGCACCGTCTTCATCCACGCATCCCAGTCGGTGAACGCGCCGGGGGGCTTCGCCGTGGGTGTGGCGTTGCATTGCTTATTCTGGTCGCGCATCTCCTCAATCACACGATCAGCGTCTTGGACAGCCAGCGTAAGATTGCGCGCATGCTCATTCAGCGTTTGCTGCCCTAGATAGCCGCCGACAATCGCGGCCATCGCAACCGCCAGCAGCGCTACACTCAGCAGCAATTCCACCATCGTCATGCCCGCGCGCGTCATCGGCGACTGATCCCTTCAGTCGAGGCCACGGCATGCCGCTGCATCACGTGGTGAGCCCGAAAACGGCGGGACGGCCCGGTGGCACAAGAGCCATCGAGCCGTCCGCCGAATGACGTACAACGCGACTCAATGCCGGCGCCTCACGGACAGGTGAGGTTGGGTGTGGTGTCAATGGTCTTGCTCGCCACGGTCACGCCGGCGGCTCCGGTGCAGTGCCGGATGATGCCTGATTCATTCGCGAAGAACGACCGCGTGCCGGTATTGCCCACGACTTGCGGAAGTGCCACCAGGGTATATGTCGCCCCAGTTGTCGAGTCGTACGTGTAGAGATACCCCTGAGTGACGGACGCTGCGGTCCCATCCATGACATGGTTAAACGACGGCGGGCCGAAGGCCGGGACCGGGCCGAACACCTGGGTCGTCCAGCTTCCGACAGGAGTCGGGTAGAGATTATTCACAGACCGGTACATCTCCACCGAACTGATCAGCGCACGGAGACTGCCGATGGCCGCCGTTTCATTCGCCGTCGTCCGGCCACGCAACACGTTCGGAATCGCGATCGCCGCCAAGAGCGCGATAATCGCCACCACGATCATGATTTCTACGAGCGTAAAGCCTCGTTCGATAGCTCGTCTCATTGTCACGTTCCTCCTTCTGTTACTTCCCAAGAATGATTGATAGATAAAGCCCACATTCCCATCTTCTTGCCCTTCATCTTCTTTCTTTCCATCTTCTTTCTTTATATCTGCTTTTCTATCTGCTCTTCATCTTCATACGGTACGCTCTGCGATATCCCACCTCCTTTTACGTTGGACTCTCCTCAAAGCTATTTCTCGACCTGAGTTCAATCACTGTCATCAGTTTTGAATCACTGGAATCCCCGCAAACAAAAAACGCCATTGCCGCATTGGACAATGGCGTGCTTTGAATCTGTCTCAGCGGCAACCCAGCCACCCTGTAGGGGTGAACCTCATCGTGCAACCTGCACGGACTGGCAGCGTCAGTTCCGGGAGGACTCACGCTGCGTGTGCAGGTCTTTGGCTCACTCGTACTCCCACAGGGTCTGCGGCTTTCCTCCCATGCGACGTTCAGCACAGGACCTGCACCGTTCTACAGGGACCCCGTCTTGCGACGAGTGTGGCATTTATCGCCGATCAATTGTCAACTCGTGCGACCGAACACGCATGGCCGCAGAGGATTACTTTAACTATGCCATAGGTACCGGAGGGCGTCAAGGGGGTATTTCATCTGATACTGGGTCAATTTGAGGCCGACACCGCAAAGGCGCGAAATTCCGCAAAGACGCAAAGGAATGCCATGATGACCTTTGCGCTTTCGCGGCCTTTTGCGGTTTCGCGGTGTGAACGCAAAATTGCCCACTACCTTTCATCTGGTACTGTCTTCATTTGGCGGGTCCTGCCGCTGCGCACCCCAGCCGTCCTCCCCCCGCGGTTTCGTTTGGCTTCGCCAAAGCGAAACCAAACATGCGGGGGTCCGGGCGGTCTGGGGGGGGGCGGACAGGGCTTGGGGCGCACCTACGGCAGTTCAACTTAAAGAAACGGGTGCTTGTGCAGAGCCCAGAACCACGCTGGACGTGAGGACAAGTCTAGAAGCCATTTCATAACCTCCTCGTCACCGCAAAATCGCAAAAGTTTGCAACGGCGCAACACAAAAAAAGAAAATGTGGCGCACCCTGTTGCGTTTTTGCGGGATTTTGCGTCTTTGCGGTGTTCAAGTGAAATTCAGACACTACTTGACGGTTAGCCCTCGTGCTCATTGCTCCATGTCGGGAGAGCGCATCTCTCCGGGCTTCACCAATTGGCGGCCTGTATAGTCGATCCAGCGCAACTGGATGCCCATAGACCGGTTACGGAAGAACTCGTCGACTGCCTTTCGAGCGCCAGCCCAATGTCCGTAGTCGTCAATCTGAATGATTCCGCCGGGGCTGACGCGGTCAAAGAGCTGCTCCAGACAGGTCTTCATGCTCTCGTACCAATCGCAGTCCAGATGGAGGAGGGCGATCGGGCCCACCTCGCACGTTGGCAATGTCTGCTGAAACAACCCCTTCACGAGTCGATAGTTTGGCGAAGCGCCGAGACGGTCAAAGAGCGCGGAAACCTCCTGCACATCTGCGCGACACTTCCCGGTATAGCGTGTGGCCGTCCAATCCGGGTCAGCCTCAGTGGGCTGTGGCAGTCCTTCGAACGTGTCGAAAATCCACAGAGTTCGTTGAGGCGCAAGGTCTTTGAGAACAAGCCCCATCAGCGCAGCACTGCCTCCTCGCGCCGTGCCGCATTCCACCACGTCGCCAGGGATCTTCCTGTCCACGACATCCTGAATCGCCTGATACAGCCCGCGCAGTCTGGCATTGCCGCAAAGCGTGTAGGGACGCACCATTCGATAGTGCTGCGCAAAGCGACGATGAGAAAACGAATCGCGCACATCAAAGGCAACGTCACGGACTCGAGAGAACACCCACGAGCCATCCACAAGGCGCCACCCCAGTCCCCAACGTATCATCTGACGAGACTCGGTGGAGATGGCGAACGGCCTTCGGGGGCGCGTGCAACCCCTGGCGTGTCGAAGTCAAGTCCCATGACGTTGACGAAGCGCCAGTTCTAAATTGCTGCGGGCCTCTGGCAAATCCGGGTTGATCCGCAACGCCTCCATGTACTGCGCTGCGGCCTCCTCCAGCCTTCCTTGTTGGGCCAAGACGTTACCGAGATTGTTGTGGACGTCCGCCAAATCAGGTCGAAACCGCAACACCTCCATGTACTGCGCTGCGGCCTCCTCCAGCCTTCCTTGTTGGGCCAAGACGTTACCGAGATTGATGCGAGCTTCTACCACTTCGGGCTGGAGTCGGATAGCCTCCTCCAAGTGGATCTCAGCCTCCCGGTACCGCCCCAACCCAGCCAGAGCAACCCCGAGGTTGTTGTGCGCTTTTACGTAACGGGGGTACAACTGCAGCGCCCTTGCAGCATGGACGACCGCTTCCTGGAAGTTGCCCTGGTAAATGAGGGCGTGCGCGAGGCCGTTGTGGGCGCGCGGGTTTTCAGGTCGCTTCGCGACTGTGTCAGCCCAGAACGCCACTTCGCTCTGATAGTCCGCGTTGCGCTGGACGGTGCCGAAACCGAGCAGCCCAACACACACGGCGATCAACCCACCCGCCATGCCTCTCCGTACGTGTTCGCGCGATGGCAGGAGCGCCTCAAGAGTGGCGACGCCACCCAACACGAGCAGTGAGACGACGGCGGCCAATGGCAGGTACATGCGGTGTTCGAACGCCAAATCCGCAATCGGAATGACGCTGGACGTCGGGGCCAAGAGGAGAAAAAAACACGTCCCCAAAAACCCAAGCGGCGGCCAGCGACGCAGTGCCCAGCACGTCGCCACCACGAGCCCAAGCACCGCGAGGGTCGGGGGCAGAATGGCGCCTACCGTCCGCGCCGGCGGCCAGAAATAGTCCAGCACAAGCGGATTGGGCCAAAGGCTTAGCCGGAGGTAATGCAGAATCACTCCAGGCTGGCTCACAGCATACGTCAGCGGACTGATCACGCCCAGCTCAAACTGGGCCCTCTTCGTCAGATCGGCTGCAGTGATATGGAGCAAAGCAAGCCACGCCCATGTGGAAGCCAGCCCGAGATAGAGGCCACGGCGCTGGCGCAGAGCGCCTCGCCATGAACCACTGAGGAACACTCGGTCATAGAGCCAGACAACGACCGGCGCGGTGACCATCACCTGCTTGCTCGCCATCCCAAGAGCGCACCAGATAACGGATGCGAGGTACCAGCCTCGTTGAGTCCCGGTCGAGACCACAGCGTTGCCTGTGGAACTCCGGGGCAAGATGGCCCCACGAATCACGCAGTACAAGGTCATGAGATAACACAGCCCCATCAGGGACTCGGCGCGCTGATAGAGGTACGTGACACTCTGAACCTGCAGAGGGTGTACCAACCAGATCAGCGCGATAGCGAGAGCCAGCCCTTGGGCAGAGCGGCCGTGGCGATCGCGCAGCCGATCACTGAGGAAGGTCCTACGAGCGACACCGAACAGGGCCAGCGCCGCCAAGATGTGGATTGTGAGGTTGACCACATGGTAGCCCCTGACATCCAGTCCGCCGAGCATGTAATTCATCGCGAAGGAGAGTTCCGTCAGGGGGCGCGTGGTCCCGACAAGCCACGGCCACAGGGGCCAGAATTGTCGAATGCGCGTGTTCTCGATAATCCCGATGTAGTCATCGAAGATAAACACACCCCTGAAACTGTTGGCGTACGCCGCAAGGCCGGCTAAGATGATGAGCTCCATGCTCACACGGGGCGCCCTCGAATGCTCATTCCGCAGCATCTGCACCCCGCCGTCGCGCGGCCACCACCAGCCCGAACCCTCGCATCCGACCCAGGAATCGATCAAGGAGGCACGCCGCCCAGAGCACAGGAAAGAGCATGGTATAGAGTCGGAAGACGATCGAGCGTTCGTCTGCCGCCACATCAGCCCAGTTCCAGGACTGTCGGCGCCGGACGACTCGCTGGTAGACCAGGTGGGCCACGCTAACCACATCGGTCATGAGTCGCGTGAAAAACCGCAAGTAATACGCCTGCCGCTCAATGTGAAGTTCATGACGATGGAGGAGCGTTTCCATGGAACGCTCGTTGTAGCCTGGACGCACGTGGAACTCGGGGCCCGGAACGTCGTGAACCGTCTTGATGTTGAACAGCTCAAGGAAACTCGTCAAACCCAAACCGGTGTACGGCACGGTGATCACGGCCCTGCCGCGGCGCGCGAGCACGCGCGTAAGTTCTTGGACCGCCCCATCGTCGTCTTCCAAGTGCTCCAGCACTTCGCTGCACAGGACATATCGGAAGGCTTCGCGCTTAAACGGAAGCTGCGACGCCCGCGCGACCACGCAAAATCGCTGCCGCGCGCCGTCGCCGGCGGCCGCACGGCAGCGGTACGAGGCGAGATTGGGCATGTGAAGATCGACACACACGGTCGGCCGGTCGCCAAACACCTGGTCAGTCGTATAGCCGGTCCCAATCCCGATATCCAGCGCCAGCCCTTCCCCCTCTTGCGGCGCCATGAAGCCTCGAATGACGGGGATCTTGTCCCGCGTCGGGATATCATAGGCGGACACATTGGAGCGCTCAGACGCCTGCGCATCACTCGGCAAGCAACCCATCATCGCCTGGGCCTGGCTAAGACCGTCACGACGTCTCCGCGCCCGGGCCAGTTGAGCCAATAGAAATAGTACAGCATTCCTGCAACCGCGCGGCTCAGAGGTCCCATCGGCCCAGTGGGGGGGCCGCCAGGCAGCCACTCGCTCAGTGTTCGATAGATTGGTGAGTACCAGGGAAACCCCCACCCGGTGATCGTGAGCACCTTAAGTCCCGCGCGCTCTACTTTGCGCCGCAGCTCATCGGTCGAGTAGTTCCGGAGATGGCCAATGGCGCGCTCTGAAGACCGCATGTGCCCTCGGAGCGTTGAGACCAGCACATAGGATCGAGCCATGCGGCCCATATGTCGAAGGGCGGCGACATCATCCGCCAGGTGCTCCACGACCTGCAAGCTCATCACCAGGTCAAAGGTCTCGGGCAAACATTCCCGCTCGATATTCAGCAGATTGAAGTGAGCGGATGGCACCTTCCGTCTTGCGAGTTCCAAGGCGGCAGGCGACACATCGGCGCCTGTCAGCTCATACGCACCGCGTCCTGCGAGAGCGGCCAGATGCTCACCAGAGCCGCAGCCCACATCGAGGATCGTCCGGACGCTCAACGTGGACACCGTTTCCACGAGCCGTCTCAAGAGATGACGATGGACAGGTCCGTAATGTTGGAGATCGCCCCAGGTACTGCGCCACAACTGGTCATACAAGACCGATTCCATTCGTCAGCTCTTTCCGGTAAGCGCGCGCAAGAGCGCCAGGTATCGGCTGCCCATCGCGTTCAGACCCCACCGCTGGATGACGAGTTGGCGTGATCGAGCCGCCATGGCTGAGGCCAATCCTGGCGTTTCCCAGAGATGATTCAATGCCTTATCAAATGCCACGGGGGTGCGCTCAACCGCCAGGCACACCTGCTCCTGCTCCAACACGCCTGCGAACGTCTGGCCTGTAGAAGTCACAACCGGAAGCCCTGTGGCCATGGCCTCAAGAATGCTGAGCGGGAATCCCTCACCGTGTGACGGAAGAAGAAAGACATCAGCCGCCTGATAGACCTTCTCCATCTGTTCGGGCGGGACAAATGGAATCCACGTCACGCGTTCCGTTTTCCCGGGACGAAGCGGCCCGTCACCCACGATCAAGAAATGCTCGAGAGGCCGTCTGCGGCTGACCTCCAGGAAGATGTCGATTCCCTTTTTCTCCACCAACCGCCCCGCAAACAGCACAATTCGATGATCTTCCGGCAGTCCAAACGTCCTCCGAGCTATGTTGCGCTCAAGCGGGCTCGGCGGCGCAAAGCGTTCCGTGTCGATGCCGTATGGAATCGTCGTGGCGCTCACCCCTCGCCGGCCCAAGAGTCCGGTCACGAACTCTTCCGCAGCCGGCGTACAAAACGCAACATGAGAAGCCCCTCGCAACACCCAGCGTCCCAGCGTGCCATACGCCAGGCGCTCAAGGCCGTTGAGAATGGCCGAGTGGTATCGGACGAAACCGATATGCTGCGAAAGCAGGAGGGGCTTCCGGGCGTGACTGGCCCACCATGCGGCGACGGCGCTGCCAAAGTACAGACAGTCGTGGACGTGGAGGATGTCGGCCCAACGAACCAACCGGGCGATTTCACGCATCCCGCCAGGCCCCCACACCGGCCAAGGAACGCCCAGCCATTGTTCGAGACCGTTAAAACAAGGCACGAGAATCCGCTCGCCGTATTGGCTCGCAGTAGGAGGTGAGACTCGACTGGCCACCCAACGTACCCGACAACCTGCTTCGACGTACAGACGACAGATCGACTCCGCAGCCACCTCCAGTCCGCCGAGATGGGGCGACATGAAGGACGAAACGATTCCGACCCGGAGCGGGAATGCCGGTGTTGCGCCAGCATCCGGTCGGTCGTTGATGCGTTGAGATTCAGGTGAGGCAGCCAGCGAAGCCTTTGGGATTTTTTGAATGAGAACGCGCTGACAGAGGGAAGACGCGATCACCTATGCAACTTCTCGATGCATTACCGAGCGGAACGGTTCGAGGTGGTGTCATCCCCAGCACGACTGTGGTCCTGAGCTTCGAATAATCGTTGGATCTGGCAATCCAACTCCTGAAAGTGGCGCGCAATGCTATGAAGAGCCAAACCGGTAAACGCCACAAGTAATCCTGAGAGGATGAGGCTGGCGGCCAGGACCGCTGATGGCAGACGATGCACTTGACCCGTGATCACGAATTCTCTGATCACAATCACACCTGGGATTGACCCGGACATGATGAGCGCCAGACCGAGAAGCCCAAAAGAGGTCAGCGGTTTGTAATCCCGTGCCAATGAAAAAATCGTGTTCAGAATCAAGAAACCATCGTGGACGATACGAATCTTCGACCGGCTCCCCACGGGCCTTGGAGAAAGTGCGACGGGAACTTCCAGAATGCGATAGCCCCGTTCAAGGCATTTCACCGTCAACTCTGTTTCGCTCTCAAACCCGCGGCTCAGCAATGGCAAGCCCTTCACCAGTTGTCGCCGAATCGCCCGGTAGCCGGATAACAAGTCCGTGATGTGGACGCGGAAAATGGAGTTCAAGAACAACAGGAACAGCTTGTTGCCGGTGAGATTGAGAACCTTGAACCGGCTATGTGATCCAGGCAACAAACGGGAGCCAATCACCATATCCGCCTCGCCAGAGAGGATGGGCGTCATGAGGTCATGCACCTTGTTTGCGGGATAGGTCCCGTCCCCATCAACCATCACATAGAGATCCGCCTCCACCTGACTGAACATGGTCCGCAGGACGTAGCCTTTGCCTCGACGAGCCTCGCGATGAACAATGGCCCCCGCCTGTTGAGCCGCATTGACCGTCTGATCGGTTGAGTTGTTATCAAACACGTAAATCTTGGCCGATGGAAGCTGTGCCCTAAAATCTTCCACAACCTTAGCGATGGTCTGCTCCTCATTATAACAAGGAACCAGAACGGCCACGCGGCACTCGAATGGCACAGTACGCGCAGAAGTTGTCCGTTGTTCCGTCATCGTCCTCCTCAACGTATCTTAAATTTCAATAAGAGCCATCTCTTAAAGTTCGACTCATCTTTGAGTTTCTCCGGCCGCTCCGCATCCGTTGGGCGCAAGGCGGAATGCATCCATGTACCAAGCAAGACGAAGAGGCTGAAGTCGAGCGAGAATAGCAGGAACAATGCTGGGTTGCTAGTGGGTTATTATAGCAACCAACATCCGACATTAATATGAGAACCACAACTGCGTTAATGCGACACAAGCGTCGAGATCTGGAAGACGGGCAGGAACAACGCCACCACAATCCCTCCGATCACGACACCCAGGACCGAGATCACGAGGGGCTCGATCAGGCTGGTGAGCGCGGTCACCGCAGCATCCACTTCATTCTCATAGAAGTCCGCGATCTTGGCCAGCATCTTCTCCAGCTCCCCGGTCTTCTCCCCCACGGAAATCATGCGGGTGACCATGCTGGGAAACACTTTACTGTGGGTGAGCGGGTCTGAGATATTCTCCCCTTCCTTGATGCTGGACCGAGCCGCCATGACGGCGCGCTCGACCACCTTATTGCCCGAGGTTTTGGCCACGATTTCAAGCGAGCTCAAGATCGGCACACCGGATTTGACCAGCGTGGCGAGGGTTCGAGCAAACCGGGCAATCACCACTTTCTGCAACAACTTTCCGATGATGGGCAGTTTCAATGACGTCCGATCGAGCCAGAACCGACCGGTGGGGGTCCGAATGTAGAGATTCACGGCCAACAGGATGAGAAAGCCGGCAATGATCTCGAGGACTAGCCATTTCTTCATGAAGTCGCTGAGACCCAGCAAGAGCAGAGTCGGTAGAGGGAGCTTCCCACCGAGGGACGTAAAGATCTCCTTAAACTTCGGCACAATGACCACCACGAGAAACGTCGTGATGCCAAATGCCAGTATGGAGACGAACGCCGGATAGAAAAGGCTGGCTTTCACTTTTCGCTGCAGCACGTCGACCTTCTCGATGTACGAGGCCACCCGATCCAGAATTTCATCCAGCCGCCCGGAAGATTCACCGGCACGGATCATATTGACGAAAAACTCGGAGAACGCGCGCGGGTGCCTCCCGGTCGCCTCGGACAAACTCGCCCCCGCTTCCACGTCGTCACGGACTTTCTTGAGCGTGTGCTGGAAATTCCGGTCTTCGATCTGATCGGCCAAGACATCGAGCGCGGTCACGATGGGAATCCCGCTTTCCACCATCGTCGCGAGTTGGCGGGAGAAGATGACGAGCTGGGCCGTTTTGACTTTCGGCTGGCCGATGTGCAGCATCGCGGACTTGCCCTGCTGCCGCTCATCAATGGAGATGATCACGAACTCTTGCTTCCACAGCTGCTCGATCAGGCTGTTGCGTGATTCGGTCTCGAGCGTGCCGCTGTGGGTCTTGCCGCTCTTGTCTTTGACGACATAGGCAAAGGTTGGCATCTCGCTACACCCGGCTCGGCGTGTTCAGGATCATCACGGACTTCCACGCGTGCTGCGTCATCAGCGTTACTCCTCCGTCGTCACCGCAATGATTTCTTCCAACGTCGTCATGCCGTGTTCAGCTTTGCGCAACCCGTCTTGCCGCAAGGTTCTCATGCCCAGCTTCTTGACGGCGTACTCTTTGATTTCCCAGGATTGGCAGCGATTCACCACGAGTTCCCGGACATGTTCGTCGATCTGGAAGGCTTCCGTAATCCCGATCCGGCCCCGGTAGCCCGTGTTATTGCACTGCCGGCAGCCTGCGGGCTGAAAAAATGTGGCGTCCTTGGATGGCTGCAACTCGATCGTGGCGAGCAAGTCAGGGCTCGGCGCTGCGGGCCGGCGACACTTCAGGCACAGTTTCCGGACCAACCGTTGCGCTTCAATGAGGCTGACGCTGGAGGCGACCAGGAACGGCTCCACCCCCATGTCGATGAGCCGGGTCACCGCGGAGGGCGCATCGTTCGTGTGGAGCGTTGAGAGCACCAGTTGCCCCGTGAGACTCGCTTTCATGGCGATATCGGCCGTTTCAAAATCCCGGATTTCCCCGATCATCACCACATCGGGGCTTTGGCGCAGGAGCGCGCGCAGTCCGCTCGCAAACGTCAATCCCACCTCGGGGTGCACTTGAACCTGGGTGATGCCCTCCACCTGGTACTCCACGGGATCTTCGATCGTGATGAGATTTTTCGTCGGCTTGTTCAGCTCATTGAGCACGGAATAGAGGGTCGTGGATTTTCCGGACCCGGTTGGACCGGTCACCAGGATCATCCCGTAGGGACGCTTGACCGCCTCTTCGAACAGTTGAATCGACTCCGGAAAGAACCCCAGCTTCTCCATGCCCATCGAAAGATTCGATTTATCGAGGAGGCGCAGCACGACCTTGCCTCCACCCATAATCGGCAGAATCGACACGCGAAAGTCGACTTCACGGTCGTCCAGCCGGACTTTGAACCGCCCGTCCTGCGGCAGCCGCCACTCCGTGATGTCGAGCCCGGACATGATTTTCAACCGGGTGAGAATGGGCGCCTGGCCCGCCTTTGGCAATTGATGGCCCCCCACGAGATGCCCGTCAATCCGGTAGCGCACCCGCAGCGATTTGGCGCCCGGCTCCAAGTGGATATCCGAAGCATGGAGCCGCATCGCTTCCACGATGACCAGGTTGATGATCTTGACGACCGGCGCTTCTTCCTCGCCGGATTCATTGAGCAACAGCGCCACCGCGGTGTCGATGTTGTCCTCGTCAGTTTCTTCATCGGTCACGATGCTCATGGCGGCGGTGGTGTCATTCGAGTAAGCCTGGTCGATGGCGCGCCGGATCTCCGCCTCCGATGAGAGCACCGGATCAATCGCCACCTGGGTGAGCGCCTTGAGGTCGTCGATGGCAAAAATATTCATCGGATCCGCCATCGCCACCACCAACCGGTCCCCGAACTTGGAAAGCGGAATCAAATTGTACTGCCGCGCGAGCCGCTCCGGAATCATCTTGGCCACCTCCGGCTCAATGCGGTACTTCGCGAGCACGATCATGGGCAGCCCAAGCTCATGGGAGAGCAGCTCAGCGAGCTTTGCCTCCGAGACGACATTTTTTTCGATCAAGAGCCGCGCAAAGCTCTTGCCGCTGCCGGAAGCTTCCACGACCAGCGCGTCCAACTGCTCCCTGGTGGCCACCTTCTGCTCGATGAGAATGTTTGAGATGCGCTGCTTGAAACTGATCATCCCACCACCTGCTGGGCTTCGCCGTTTCGAAAGTCGATGGCCCCGGAAGGCGAAGCGGTCGCTGCGACCATCGTGACCTCCCTGGAGCAGCGACCGGCCTTCGCCCCACCACTTGTCGCAGCCGCCGAAGGCGGCTCTGCGCAATGCGCAGGGCCCTTCGGGCCCGCAACAGGTGATGGGGTCGGCCAACCAGCAGGTGGTGGGATCATCCGCACCACCTGCGGTATTACCAATTGCTGATTGCCGATTGCTGATTGGGTTACGCAGAACCCACGCTTTTCACTCGACGCTCGACATTCGACAATCGACATTCGCGTTGGTGGGATCATCCCCCACCTG
>Ga0209515_10004480_pt1 | contig 18847 bp, 20 predicted proteins | sample Subgroupgradi54m_FD_187454 | JGI IMG/M metagenome (GOLD analysis project Ga0209515, IMG submission 187454) | Subsurface groundwater microbial communities from S. Glens Falls, New York, USA - GMW60B uncontaminated upgradient, 5.4 m (SPAdes)... ...
CACTCTCCGTTAATCTTAACCCTCATCCGTCTGACGCCCCACCTAAGCGCTGTTTTGTGACCTCCGAAAGAAGCGGGAATAAAAACGTCGAGATGTTTACCTTTGATTTTTCCGCCACGGTCTTCCACCCGAAAATTTCGCCTCCCGTGTAGCAACTTGGACACTGCCCCCCAATCCTGCGGCCAGATAGGAACAAGTTCTATTTTAGTTCCAAACCGAACGGATGGATCTGCGGCTATTCCGCCCCAATAAACGGGTTTGTTGTCAGCAAATCTCCCATCATAATACTTTTTAACATTGATACAGATTGGACAATTGTCATAAGCGGTTATTGTATAAAGATGCCTTCCCCAAAATGCATAGTAAATGCTCCATAACGCGATGGTGAGAAAAGCGTAGGCAAGAATTCCCCGTATTAAGCTAGCGCCAAAAGACCGACTATGATTGGCCAAATTGATAAGAAGGTGGAATTAAAATTAAACTGAAAATGATTCGCCGCAACCGCAGGTTTTTTTCGCTTGAGGATTCAAAAACTTAAAACCTCGGCCCTCAAGACCGTCTACAAAATCAAGTGTCGTTCCCTCTAAGTAAAGATCGCTTTTCGGGTCCACAAGCACTTTGACGCCTTCGATTTGCTGAATGTGGTCTCCCGGACGCTCTTGATCGAAACCAAGCTTATAGGAAAGTCCTGAACATCCGCCGCCCTGGACACCAACCCGAAGGCCAAGTTCCGGTTTTCCCTGCTTTTCCACAAGCCGTTTGACTTCGGCTGCCGCGTTTTGAGTAACAGCAATCATTTTGAATCTCCTTTATTAATTATACCAGAAAAACTATACTTTTCCTACCGTTGCTTTTGAATAAATCGGCGACTGAGCGCGAAGATGCTTGACGACTTTCACAACTCTGTTAATTGCATAATCGACTTCCTCTTCTGTATTAAATCGGCCTATTCCGAAACGAATTGAGGTGTGAGCCAGATCTTCCCCTACACCCAAAGCTTTCAATACATAAGAAGGTTCTAAATTGGCGGACGTACAGGCAGAACCGGAAGAGACTGCCACTTCTTCGCTAATTTCGTTAAGGAGTGTTTCTCCTTCTACAAATTGAAAACTCATATTGAGATTCCCGGGAAGCCTTTTTTCTAAACTCCCGTTCAGATGAACTTCTCCGACCTTTTCGGTAAGTTCCTTCCTTAGTTTTTCGCGTAAATGAAGTGTGCGCTTGGCTTCTCCATTCATTTCATGTTCACAAATTTCAGCAGCTCTTCCAAAACCTACGATTGCCGGCACATTAAGAGTTCCAGACCTTAAACTATCTTCATGACCGCCGCCATGAATGATAGGTACAAGTCTCACGCGTGGATTCCGTTTCCTCACGTAAAGCGCTCCGATTCCCTTGGACCCATAAATTTTATGGGCTGATATGCTTACCAAATCTATTCCCATCACTTGAACATTTACGGGAATTTTCCCAATCGCTTGAACGGCATCGCAATGAAAGAAGACATTGTGTTCTTTCGCAATTTTTCCAATCTCGTTAACGGGTTCGAGTGTTCCGACTTCATTATTTGCATACATCACGGAAATCAAAATGGTTTTTGGCGTAATCGCTTTCCGAAGGTCTTCCAAACTAATCAGGCCTTCGCGGTCCACCAGAAGATACGTGACTCGGAACCCTGTTGTTTCTAAAAACTTGCACGTATCGAGAACTGATTTGTGTTCGATCGTCGTGGTGATGATGTGATTGCCTTTGTCGCGATACATCTCGGCGATACCTTTAATGGCAAGATTGTTGGATTCCGTTGCGCCGCTTGTGAATACAATTTCTTCGGGCTGAGCATTGATTAAATGGGCAATCTTTGCACGCGCGTTTTCAACTGCTTCGCGTGCATGTTCGCCAAATGCATGGCTTCTGCTTGCAGCGTTGCCAAAGTCTTCCTTGTAATAAGGCAGCATGGCTTCCAGTACGCGCGGATCCACCGGCGTTGTCGATTGATTGTCCATGTAAATCGGAAGTTTCATTATTTAATCACCTCTTACAACATGCCAAGCTTAAGCTTTGCGGCATCCGACATTTTGCTTTGATCCCAAGCAGGCTCCCACACAAGTTCCACATTGACTTCTATAACATTCGGAAGTTTCTTAATTTTTTCTTCCGCATCACGTTTGATAGATTCTCCCATTCCGCAACCGGGGGCCGTCAGCGTCATTTTGATATCCACTCGATTTCCTAATTCGGGTTTCGGTAACGGAGTAATCTTGCATTCATACACAAGACCGAGCTCCACAATATTGATCGGAATTTCCGGATCATAACAAGTGCGCAATTGATCCCAAACCAACTCTTCAAGCGATTTTTCTTTACCGGCTTCTTGAGGATTAGCTCCGGCGGAAATTTTTTCTTTTCCCAGCGCATCACCATCGTCTCCTGCAATGCGTGCCATATTGCCATCCATTGTCATCACCGTGTAGGTTCCGCCGAGCGATTGAGTAATTTTCAACTCAGTTCCTTTCGGAAGTTTCATTTTGCCGCCGCTCGGAATTTGGATAGCATCGCAATCACGACTCAACTTAATCGGTTCATCCGGGGGTACGTAAGTTCTCATTCGGTACAAACGGTTTTGCCGTTCGCCTCCATACCGGCGTGAAGTGTATGCCACACAAGTGTAGCGCACTTAACACGTACCGGAAATTCGGAAACGCCTGAAAATACGGACAATTTTCCGAGCTTTGTTTGATTTGCTTTTGCACTTGCTTCACCCGAAAGCATTTTATGGAATTCATTAAACAACTCTTCTGCCTCTTGAACTGTTTTTCCTTTTACGCTTGCGGTCATCATAGAAGCCGAAGCTTTTGAAATGGCGCATCCTGAACCTTGAAATCCGATATCTTGAATTCGATCGTCTTTTATTTCGAGATAAAGTTTAAACTTATCGCCGCAAAGAGGATTAAATCCTTCGGCTGAATGATTGGCATGTTCCAAAACATGAAAATTACGCGGCTTTTTGCTGTGCTCCAAAATTAGCTCTTGATAAAGCTCGCGAAGTTCTGAGGAAACCATTATTTGAAGACCTCCAAAACATTATGAATACCCTCAACCAAACGATCGATTTCCTCTCTCGTATTGTAAAAAGCGAAAGAGGCTCTTGCGGTAGCCGGAATGTTGAACCGTTCCATAATCGGCATGGCGCAATGATGCCCCGCGCGAATGGCAATTCCCGCTTGATCTAGGATGGTACCAATGTCATGAGCATGAATATCCTCAAGCACAAAAGAGACGATGCTTGCCTTTTCTTTGGCCGTTCCGATAATTCGCAAACCTTTAATTTCAGAAAGCGCTTCTGTTGCATAAATTAAAAGCTTATGTTCGTAAGCTGCTATTTTTTCTAAGCCGATTTTACTCACGTAATTAATGGCGGTGCCCAGCCCGATCACACCTGAAATATGCGGCGTTCCGGCTTCAAATTTAAAAGGTAATTTGTTGTAAGTAGTCTTCTCGAACGTAACGGAACTGATCATGTCCCCGCCTCCTTGATAAGGCGGCATTTTCTCTAGAAGCTCATTTTTTCCGTAAAGGACACCGATGCCCGTCGGCCCAAAAATTTTATGTCCCGAAAACACAAAAAAATCGCAATCAAGTTCCTGGACATCTACGGGAATATGAGGAGCTGACTGGGCTCCATCAATAAGAACAAGCGCACCAACGTTATGCGCCATTTTAATCAACTGTTTAACCGGGTTGATGGTTCCAAGCGCATTCGAAATATGAGAAACGGAAACAAATTTTGTTTTTTTGCTTAAAAGTTTTTCGTATTCACCCAGCAATAATTCTCCGGCATTATTCATTGGAGCGATTCGGAGTTTTGCGCCGATCTGTTCGCATAAGATCTGCCACGGAACGATATTGGAATGATGCTCCATTGCGGTGATTATAATTTCATCGCCCGTTTTAAGAAAAGTACGGCCGTAACTTTGTGCTACCAGATTAATTCCTTCTGTAGCGCCGCGAACAAAAATAATTTCGCCAGACCCTTTGGCATTGAGAAATTTTTGGATCGCCACCCGTGCATCATCATAAGCATCGGTCGCCTGCTGACTCAAATAGTGAATCCCGCGGTGGATATTTGCATTTTCCTTGGAATAATATTGATTGATCGTATCGATCACGCTTTGAGGTTTTTGAGTCGTTGCAGCATTGTCCAAATAAACAAGCGGTTTTCCGTACACCTTTTGTGTCAAAAGCGGAAAATCTTTCCTGTGCTTTTGAACATCAAAAAGAGCTTGTTCTTTTTTTCTCTGCTCTAACACCGCGCTTCGCTTGCTGCCATTTGCCATATCAATGCCTCACAGCTGACAATGCTTCGATCTTTACAAGCAACTCGGAATTAAGGGCCGCATGGAGAGGTTCAATCTTAATTCGTTCGATCACTTCGTTTGCAAATCCATAAGAAAGAAGCTTACGCGCCGTTTCTTCATTGATTCCGCGTGTTTTAAGATAAAAAACAGCTGCCTCATCCAATTGCCCTACTGCGGCACCGTGCGTACATTTCACATCATCATTCAATATTTCAAGCTGGGGTTTGGTATCTACCGTCGCCTCTTCAGAAAGAAGCAGATTTTTATTCGTTTGCTCCGCATCCGTGTGGTGCGAATTTTTATGCACAAAAATTTTTCCGCTAAATACGGCGGTGGCTTTACCACTTACAATTCCTTTATAGATCTGGCGGCTCTTCCCTTTTGGTTTTGAATGATCAATCAAAGTCGTATTGTCCACATGCTGTTTCCCGTCCGCAAGATAAAGACCGTTTAATTCGCACTCTGCGCCTTCGGCATCGAGCGCTACATTGAGATTATTCCTCGTAAGCGCTGCATCCATCGCGATCGAAAAAGATGAAAACTTGCTGTCACGCTCTTGATGAACTTGGGTTGCTCCAATGTGAAACGCTCTGTCACTTTCTTTCTGAATTTTGTAATAATCCACCGAAGCGCCTTCTTTCAAAACAATTTCAGTAACGGCATTGGTAAAAGAATTTCCATCGCCAAGCGATACATAACTTTCGATAATGGTTGTTTTGCTATTCTCCCCGGCAACAATCAAAGTCCTGGGATACGTGACAACGTTTTGATCTTGGGGAAACGAAATAAAAAGCAGATGAATTGGTTCTTCAACTGTTTTTCCTTCCGGCAAATAAATGAAAGCCCCGTCCCGGAGAAAAGCGGTATTTAAAGCCGTGAATGCATTCTGATCGTAAGGGGCATAATGAGTCAGATAAGGCTCCACTAAATTCGAATCCAAAACGGGCTCTAAGTTTCCAACCTTTAAGCCATTCTTAGAAAAAGCAACGGACGATAATTCTTTTGAGTAAACACCGTTTACAAAAACAAGCCTCGGCCAGTTTTCCCGACCAAAAAGAAACGGCTTAATTTTTTGTAGTGAAAGGTCTATGGGTTGAAAACTAGCTTGGAATGCCGTTTCCGCAATGGGACCGACATTGGTGTACTTCCAACTTTCTTCCCGCATGGTTGGAAATCCGAGATTTGAAAAGCGGGCGATGGCTGATTTCCGAGTTTGGTGAATCCAGGCAGGAATTTTTTGATCCGCATTTTTCTCAAACGTCTCAAATGCGGAAAGGTAACTTTCCTTTTTGCTCTTGGATTTGGCGGTTTGAACTTCTGTCATAAATGTCCGCCTCCTTACCTGACCGATCCTCGAACGGCTTCGGGCTCTACTTTGACCCAATCGTATCCTTTTTCCTCAAGGCGAAAGGCCAAGTCTTTTCCGCCGGATTTCACAATACGTCCATCCACGAGCACATGAACATAATCCGGAACAATATAATTAAGCAGTCTTTGATAATGGGTCACGACGAGAAAAGCCCGGTCCGGTGTTTTAAGTTTATTAACACCTTCAGCCACAATTCTTAACGCATCGATATCAAGACCGGAATCTGTTTCATCTAAAATAGCAAGCGTAGGCTCAAGCACTTCCATTTGAAGCACTTCGTTGCGTTTCTTCTCACCGCCTGAAAATCCTTCATTCACCGGACGATTGACGAAACTTTTGTCCATCTCAACAATTTTCATTTTCTCTTTTAAAAGCTCGAGAAAATCAACGGCGTCAATTTCATCGAGGCCTTTATGAGACCGGATGTCATTGAGTGCTGCTTTTAAAAAATAGGCATTGCTAACGCCCGGAATCTCTACGGGATATTGAAAAGCCAGAAAAACCCCTTCACGGGCTCGAAGTTCCGGACTCATTTCAAGAAGATTTTTCCCCTGGTAAATGACTTCGCCTTTGGTCACGGTATAATTTTCATTTCCGGCCAACACTTGCGTGAGCGTACTTTTGCCAGACCCATTGGGGCCCATAATGGCATGAACTTCGCCTGCATTGATCTTAAGATCAATTCCTTTTAAGATTTCTTTTCCTTCGATGCTGACGTGTAAATTTTTAATCTCTAACATTTTTCCTTTTCTCCTATTCCCTTAACCAACAGCGCCTTCGAGGCTCACGCTTAAAAGCTTAGAGGCCTCAACGGCAAATTCCATCGGTAAATTTTTAAATACTTCCTTACAAAATCCATTAATAATCATAGAAACCGCATTTTCGGGTGAAATTCCGCGCTGTTTGCAGTAGAACAGCTGGTCTTCGCTAATTTTTGAGGTCGAAGCTTCGTGTTCTACTCTCGCTGTTTTGTTTTTCACTTCAATATAGGGAAATGTGTTAGCGCTGCACTGATCTCCTAAAAGAAGTGAATCACACTGCGTGTAATTTCTTGCCTTAGCCGCTTTGGGTTGAACTTTTACCAATCCACGGTAGGTATTATTCCCATGTCCCGCAGAAATTCCTTTTGAAATAATCGTGCTCTTCGTATTTTTCCCAATGTGAATCATCTTCGTGCCCGTATCTGCCTGCTGGTAATTATTCGTAAGTGCTACGGAATAAAATTCTCCGATGGTGTTGTCGCCTTGCAAAATCACGCTCGGATATTTCCAAGTAATGGACGAACCCGTTTCCACTTGAGTCCAAGAAATTTTAGAATTGTTTCCCGCGCATTTTCCGCGTTTGGTTACGAAATTATAAATTCCGCCTTTGCCCTGTTTGTCTCCTGCATACCAATTTTGAACGGTGGAATATTTAATTTGAGCATTTTCAAGCGCCACAAGTTCGACAACTGCGGCGTGCAATTGATTCTTGTCCCGAATCGGAGCAGTGCACCCTTCTAGATAACTGACATAACTTCCTTCTTCTGCAATAATCAACGTGCGTTCAAATTGGCCCGTATCAGCACTGTTGATTCTGAAATAAGTAGAAAGCTCCATCGGACAACGCACGCCTTTCGGAATGTAACAAAAGGAACCGTCGCTAAAAACAGCTGAATTCAAAGCTGCATAAAAATTATCTCCGTAAGGAACCACGGAACCCATGTATTTCTTGATAAGATCGGGATGATTGTGAACAGCTTCTGAAAAGGAGCAAAAAATAATTCCGAGTTTGGCCAATTTGTCTTTAAAAGTAGTCGCTACGGAAACACTATCAAAGACTGCATCTACCGCAACTCCTGCAAGACGCTTCTGTTCCTCAAGCGGAATCCCAAGTTTTGTATAAGTGTCGAGAAGTTCTTTGTCCACCTCTTCTAAATTTTTGAGCCCGTCTTTTTTTTGTTTGGGCGCTGAATAGTAAATGATGTCCTGATAATCAATCGGGGGATAATGAACATTCGGCCAAGTCGGTAGCTCCATTTTGAGCCAGCGCTTATAGGCATTTAAGCGCCATTCAAGCATGAAAGCAGGTTCTTTTTTCTTTTCAGAGATAAAACGAATGGTTTCTTCGCTTAACCCTCGAGGCGCATTATCCGCTTCAATTTTGGTTACGAATCCCCATTTATATTCTCGATCAATTAATGTTTTTGCTTTGTTCGCCATGACCAATACTCCTTATTGCCCTGCCGCTACCAAATTTTTGACGTGGCGTTCTTCTTTGGCAATCGTCTCAAGCGTAACCGAACCGTAAAAATGATCTAAAAGCTCTTTGGTCCTCTGCCAAACCGGCCTGAGTCCGCACATGGAAAAATGCGTGCATACAATTTTTTCGCGAATCACCGGATCACAAAAAACGCCAAAGGTATGGACATCAAACGTAGAACCGCCTTCCAAAGCTTCGATAATCTCCTTTAAAGTAATTTGAGAAGCAGGCCGTGCCAAAGCATAGCCGCCTTGTTTCCCCTGATGGGAAACCACAATATTGACCGAACGAAGTTTTTGTAAAATTTTCTCAATATAAGCTGGGGAAAAGTGCTCAGTCTTCACAATCTCTCTAATCGTAACCATATCGGCTGAAACATGCCTGGCCATATAAATCAAGCAAACAAGCCCATATTCGGTCTTTGTTGTAAACTTCATCGGAATCCCTTTCTTTGAAGCTTCCTAAGTAAATTATACTAAACCAGACTGTTTTTGTCCAGTTTAATTTATTAACTATAAGTCTTTTTAATATAATGCTTTAGGAGATTAATCTACTGTAAGAAATAGGCGGGATAACCTCTATTTTTTCTGTGCAGATTTCAGGAATAAGGAGTTAATTTTCTGCCAACGCTTCTCAAATTCACCTTCTGAAAGCACGGGACGGCTTCCTTCGGTACCGAATGTTTGCTTCAATTCTACCCAGGACTTACAACCGCTGTAATCAGGGTCATTGGCTGCAATAAAGTGAGGTGAAGCAAGCTTGAAAACCTTGACGGCAAGCACAAAAAGACCCTTTTGCCGCCCGAAATGAAACCGTTGCTTAATTGATTTTTCAGACCAAACATGGAAAGAATCAAAGCGTTCCAAATCATTTTCGTCTGTTAAATGAATAATGCCTGCTGTTTGGGCGTAATAGCGAATCGGCGTTTGGGCAGGATCAGGTTTTGCTTGAACGGCTTTTTCTAAATCATCATAAGCAGCCGGCTTTAACTCTTCCTTGTTTTGATGCTCATAAGTAGAAAATAAGAAAAATTCGTTATGTTCGACTTGAAATTTACCGCTTTCTTCCCGAATTCCGCCTTTTCGCAAAATGAGAATTTGCTTGCCCTGAGCAAGCGCATTAACAATGCTTGCCCATTCTTTAAACGCGATATTATTTTCTTTTTTCATGATGGTTTAGATGCTCCTGATTGCGCTTTCAATGATATCCGGTAATTTTCGGAATATTTCGCCCTTTAGAACAACAGCGGTGCAACCATAGTGGCTGGCTCGCTCACGAACATCTTCCTGATCGATAAAAACATATCCGACAATTGAAAGTTTCGGCCTGCTATTTTTGATCATACTAATATGCTTAAAAAGCCAGCCGGTATCTAATCCTGTCAAATCAAGAATGACGAGAAATGGAGCAAGTGTTTTTGCAAGTTGCGAAAGTTGCTCGCCTTGCGATGCAAAGTAAAAATCGACACCCGTTGATTTCCCAGCTTCTACGAATTGAGATCTGAGAAACTGGTCTTCGACAAACGCTAATGCACAGGGCTTGTTCATGCTAAGGAAAGTTTAAAACAAACTTGTGGGAAAAGAAGTTTCTTTCTTAACGCTGGCGAGCCCATTCCAATTAATCGGGATCTCATACTTTTTCCAATCGCGGTTTGAGATGAAATAAACGCGGTTTTCACGGCATCCGTAATCGTAAATTTCTTTTGTGAGTTTAACGTCATTCAAACAGTAACGTTTCAGTTCCTCAATTCTTCCTTGCGCATATAAATTAACGGCGTTCCAACCTTCGCCCGTTTTTGTAATCCCCAAAGTCGCTTGTGCAACACTGTGAAGAGAAACGCGGTGGCCTCTTACTTTCTCAATTTCATCCATGAGATCGAGAACAGGCAATGTTTCTATTGATAAGAAAAGATAAGGCGATAAAACCGGGAGGTCAAAACGCCTGATATTAAATCCGATTAAAAGTTCTGCTGACTTGAGGCGCTCTTCGAGAATGGAAATCTCGGATTCTTCATAACACCGGTACTCGTCATTCAAATAATCATAAATTCCAACCACTGAAACCTTCAATTTGTGAAGGTTCTGGCGGCCTACTTCATCAAATGTTTTTTGTGTTTCTAAATCAAGGGCCAAGTAATTTTGTGCCATTCGTAACCTCAATAATTCTCATAAGTTTCGCAAAGAGACGACGGATTAGCAAGTAAAAAATAAAGCGCCTGCCGTGTTCTAATTTCTGTTGCAGTTTTTCCTGCCTTCAATATAATGGCCCACACAGCAATTAAGGAGATTTCGATGGCAAAAACGAAAGAATGGGCTTTGATTTTAGGCGCTTCAAGTGGTTTTGGAGAAGCTAACGCGCTTGAACTCGCACGAAACGGCGTCAATATCTTCGGCGTTCATCTGGACCGTAAAACAACCCTTCCTAATATAGACCGTATCATAGGCGAAATTAAGCAAGCAGGCTGTGAAGCTCAATTTTTCAATGTCAACGCCGCGGATGAAGTAAAAATGGATGAAGTGGTCGCTGTCATTGAAAAAACATTTCAAGAACAACCCGGATCTCATTTAAGGGTTGTGCTCCATTCTCTCGCCTTTGGAACATTGAAACCCTTTATCGCAGACAATCCTAACGATGCTATCTCAAAAGCGCAAATGGATATGACGGTCGATGTCATGGCGCACAGTTTGGTTTATTGGGTTCAGCGCCTTGTGCGCAAAAAACTTTTGGGAAAAGGCAGCCACATTTATGCCATGACCAGCGCCGGAAGTTCACGCGTCTGGAAAAGTTATGGCGCGGTTTCAGCCGCAAAAGCTTCTCTCGAATCACATATCAGACAACTCGCGTTGGAATTAGCTCCTCTAGGCGCTACCGCCAATGCTATTTTGGCAGGCGTTACGGATACACCGGCCCTTCGCAAAATTCCTGGAAATGAGTACATGATTGAAATGGCGGCTAAGAAAAATCCAAGCGGCCGCTGCACGACTCCTCAAGACGTTGCAAAAGCCATCGTCGCCTTCTCAAACGGCGCTACAGGATGGATGACCGGAAATACCATCCGTGTGGACGGGGGCGAGAATATAGTTGAGTAAGGCTTTTAAATTCGGTCTCGCAATTCAGCAAGAGAATGAATTCGAGCTTCAGGCGGGACAGAATTTCCGTTGCCATTTCGATCTAAAAGCAGCGCTTTGATTCCCAAACGATCCGCTCCCACAAAATCTTCCTCGTAAGTATCGCCTACATGGATGGCTTCTTCTGGTGAAGCGTTAGCCTGTTTCAAAGCTTCCTTAAAAATTTTCTCAGAAGGTTTTGTTGCTCCGCAGACGCTTGAACTTAAAAGAAAATCAAAATAAGGTTCAAGGCCCAAGTTTCGAACAAGGCGCGGAAGCCTTAAATCCCAATTTGAGACAATCCCAAGAGTAATTTTTTCTTTCCGAAGATGAACGAGTACTTCCAAAACTTCCGGATAAATTTCCCACAAATGCTTTTCTTCAAAGGAACGGTGGAGCACCGCAAAAAATTCATCAAAACGAGGCACGCCCCCCTGTGAATCAAAAACTTCTCGCACAAGGCTATGCCACCAGTTACGTTCCTTTTCCTCATTGGTTTCGGTTCCGAGCGATGAAAGACCGCCACGTTTCTTCCACGCTTGGTGGAATTTAGCTTCTAATGCTTCAGGAGCGTAGTTAGCGCCGTAAGGCAAAGCGGCTCGGGCGTAAATTTCGCCTACTGATGGGAAAGGACGGAAAAGTGTTCCGCCGGCGTCAAAAAAAATGACTTTAATTTTTCGCGGCATCTGAACCTTTTTGATTTGCCTTAATTTTCACTAAGGCTCCGGCAATCTCTTTATGGGTGAAAAAAGTTTTCTCGATTGGGATTTTAGTAATATAAATGGCTTTTGGGGTTGGTTTGTAATCAAGATAATCAAGACTGACTAAATCCCCTTTCTTAAGTTGGTTCAATTTCTTAAAATCTTTAAATCCTGCTCCGTCACCAACTTCAAATTCCGTTTCCTTGTGTTCACCGGTCGCCGGGATTTCATAATCAACGACCAATTTCCTTTTCACTTCATCCGCACGGACAACGATACCATCTATCTCTATGGGAATTTCTTCTGAAAATAAAATTCCGTTTCCGGCAAATAGGGTTACTGCGAAAATGAAAAGTGCAGCTGTTTTAATGAGGCCAAACTTTTTCACGATCTTGCCATCAAACGTTTCCAGTCTGGATTCTTCATGACCAGGCGAGCGACATAAGGACAGGAAGGAATGACGTTAAGATGATTTTCTTCTGCATACTTAAAACCTGCTGCCACTACTTTTTCTGCAAGCCCCTTTCCGCGAAGCGCTTCCGGAACAAAGGTGTGATGAAAATTTAAAGCTTCACCTTCTTTTTCATAATGCAGCAGAGCTTTCCCTTCAGGGGTTTCGACATAAAATTCTTGAGCCTGTGGGTCGTGTTTAACCTCATTCATTATTCAACATCACCCCGTTTGAATATAGGCGTCAAAGCATAAGACCGGAGCGCTTCGGACCCGCCTTCTTCCCGATCCAAAAGGCAAACCACTTGAATAACTTTGGCTCCTAAACTTTCTACAACCGAAATCGCATTCAAAACTGATTTTCCGGTGGTCACTACATCCTCAACCATCAACACCTTCATCCCCGGCTTTAAATCAGCACCTTCCACTTGTTTTTGAAGGCCGTATTGCTTTGGTTCCTTGCGAATCAAGAATACAGGAAGCTCTTTCTTTTTATCAAGAAGCGCAAAGACAGAAACGGCAGTGGCAATCGGATCGGCTCCGATTGAAGGGCCTCCCACAACATCGAGTGAGTCAAGTTTTACAACCTCCAAAATCGCTCGAGCGAAAAGGGTAATCCCCTTCGGATGAAGCGTGACCTTACGGCCGTCGAAATAGACGTCGCTCATCTTGCCTGAGGAAAGCTTAATCGGCTCCGGAAGCCTAAGACACGCCTCCTTCCGAACAAGCGGCAGTAGTTCTTTCTTAAGATCATCTAATTTTGGCATTGGAATTTAGGTGTTATCTTCGATTATAATCGACCCTACCATGCCCGTCAATGTAAGGGAATTCCAGCGAAAACTTCTGCTTTGGTTTTCGAAGCATAAACGTCCGCTTCCGTGGAGGTTACACGGAAACCCCTATCGCATTTTCGTTGTGGAAATCATGCTCCAACAAACCCAAATCAAAACCGTGCTTCCTTACTACGCAAGATGGCTGAAAACTTTTCCTGATGTTAAAACGCTTGCCGAAGCACCACTTGATCAAGTTCTGAAACTCTGGGAAGGCTTGGGTTATTACACACGCGCCAGAAACTTACACAAAGCCGCTCAAATCATTGTTGAAAAATTTAACGGGAAAATCCCGAGCGATCTTGAATCTCTCCGAAGTTTGCCTGGAATCGGGCGTTATACGGCCGGCGCAATCGCAAGTATTGCATTCCAAAAATCAGTTCCGCTCGTGGATGGAAACGTGGCAAGGGTTTTATCACGCGTTTTCAATTTGAAAAAAGATATTTCGAAACCGGACACTCAAAAAACGCTTTACGATCTTGCGGAAACGCTTGTTTCAGAAAAAGAACCCGGAAATTTCAATCAGGCCCTCATGGAATTGGGGTCTCTTGTGTGCATTCCTGAAGTTCCGAAGTGTTCTATCTGTCCCGTTCAAACGTTGTGCATCGCTTATCAAAAGGGAGATCCTTCAAAACTGCCGATTAAATCAAAAGGAGTTCAAGTCAAAGAAATTGATATGGTCGTAGGAATGCTCGCCAAAAATGGAAAAATTCTGGTTCGCAGGCGCCCTGAACGTGGAATCTGGGGCGGGCTTTGGGAAATTCCGGGAACGGTTCGAGCGCGAAGCCAAACTTCAGAGGAAGCGCTTAAAGAAGAATTTGAAGGAACGCTTGGAATTGCCATCAAAATTCAAAAAAAAATAAATCCTATAAAACACCAATTCACACATCGGAAAGCTTTGATTCATCCTTTTCATTGTGAGACAATCAAAAATGGAAACGTTAAACCAAAAAAAATGAACATACGCTGGGTGACCGTAAAAGAATTGAAAAAACTATCCTTTTCGGTACCGCATCAAAAAATTCTTGCTCAATCAGGTTATGGAAGCAACTGATCAAATCGCGCAAGAATGCCTCACCGCAAGGAAGGCTTGTGTTTTATTTGATCATCCCAATCGCGGTGTTATTGAAGTCCGAGGCCAAGACCGAATCCAATTCCTTCACAATATTCTTTCGAACGATATCAAAAGTCTTTCGCCCGGAAAAGGTGTTTCAGCCTGCCTTTTAAATGCTCAGGCTAAGATTATTGCAAACATGAACGTGCTTTGTTTTGATGAGTTTTTATGGCTTGCTTTGGATTATAGTTTGAAAGATAAGCTCTTAGAAGCTCTCGGCAAATTAATCATTATGGAGCAAGTGGAATTGATAGATCGGTCTGATGAATTAAAATTGATTTCTGTGCATGGACTGAAAGCGAAAGAATTTGTCGGTAACATATTCAAAAACGAATCACTTCCGGAAAAATTACTTGATCACAAAATTTATATGATCAATAACTTTTCCGTGACTGCCATTCGAATTAATCTAACAGGTGAAATTGGATATGGATTTTTGACATTGAAAAACCAAGCTGTTGTTTTCCGTTCAACTCTCGAACAACACGGCGTTCAGTTTGGCTTAATACCGATTCAAAGTAAAGCTTTAGAAATTCTTCGAATTGAAGCGGGTATTCCTCGTTACGGTGTTGATTTTGACGAATCCCAGATTCCCCTCGAAGCGGGACTCGAACGAACTGTGAGTTTCACAAAGGGTTGTTTCCCCGGTCAGGAAATTCTGGCGCGGCTTGATTCGCGCGGAGGAGTCAGTAAAAAATTAATGGGTTTCGAACTCAAAGGTGAAATTGTTCCCAAAAAAGGAGATCGGATCACAACAGATGGAAATGAGGTGGGTACCATTACAAGTGCCGCATTTTCACCCTTTCTTAAGAAAACTGTCGCGATGGGTTATCTCAAAAAAGAATGTTGGGCTGTTGGTTCACCCGTAGTGGTAGAAACCCCGGAAGCACACATTCCTGCACGGATCGCAAATTTACCTTTTTATTCTGTAAATCCGTAAAGCAAAAAGTGTTCGAATAGATTTTTAAAATTTTTGGAAGAATTACGCCGCAACTTCAAACTGACGTTGCCATTGATAAGCTTGGAGAAGAGAATTGACAGCTTTAGATACGATTTGCCATTCATTGAAACCCATTTTCTGCATTGCGGAAGCAATGTCTGCAATTTGATGCAGAACAGCTTCGCCCTCAATACCTGCTAATTTAAGTAAACGTACTTCAATATATCGAACGCCTTCCAAGCGTTCAGGATTACCATTAACGGCCTGATCTTCAGGATTTAATTCCCGAATGATGAACGTTTCAGGCGACACAGAAATAAGTCTATCTCTAATACGATCCCCCACCGCACCTGGCGGGATTTGTAATCCAACTCGTTTCAAAAAATTACGGGCAGGAACAGGTGAAACTGTTTCGCTCAGATGGCGTCGCAATGGCTCCACCGCAAATAAGTCTTTTTCCATGCGACTGACTGGATTTGCGCTCTCCACAATACGTAACCGATTGTAAGGTGATCGTTTCGCTTCTTCGTCAGTGATCCCGAACGTTTCTAATACAAACCTTCGAGTAATATCTTTTGGCCCAAAAACTGAAGCGGCCATTTTTGTTTCAGATCTGAGAAGACCTAAAAGTGCCCTTAATTCTGCACGAGCGACATTTTCTTGTTGAGGGTTTATGCTCAACGCTGCATACCCAAATTGTTGTGGCGTTCTTACTGTCGAACTGATAACGGATTCCCAAACTCTAGCTAAATCCTGAGGTAATCCTGCGTTTGCAACATCAGAAGTAGTGGCTACCCTTTCGCCTTGCTGGGATGCTTCCTCAACATCTTTCATCGTGATACTTCCGCCGCCGCGTTCCAAATTCTGCCGTATCCGTTTTATGGCACGGGCAGGAGCTTCAGATAAGGTCTTAACCAAAGCTTCTTCCTCAAGTAAACCATTTTCTGGAATAAATGTATCGACAACGAAATTTTGAACCTGTGATAGTCTTATCTGCTTAACTGGTTCGACTGGCCGATTTGCTAAAAGACTGAAGTTAATTGCTTTTGCTTCATTAACAAGATTTGAATTGAGGTCGTTCACAGAAGTTTGTGTCGCAGTAGGTGGCAAAATCCAAACTTTCTTAAGTTCTCCAGCAGGAGGTAACTCACGAATAACTTTCACTTCAAAACTTTGCGTATTGGCGCTATAGACAACATCGAGTGAATAACGTCTCTCTCTTCCCTCTTGTTCAAGCGCAACTTCGACATTAAGGTTTACAACCTTTCCAACCACTTCGGCAGAGGTTACATTTAATAGAACGCCCGATACAGCTGCAATTTTTCGAAATTGCTCATTCGTCGCCTGAATGATAATTTCACGGTCCCGTTTATCCAACGTAAAAGCTACGGGAGCAACTGCTGCGTAGAAATTTCTGAGCGCCAATCGATCTCGATCGACCTGAAGCAAGCTCGCTAATAGTTCTTTGACTTCAATGGCGAAGGTACCGGCGAAGACGCTACCGACAACGGCATCTTCATCCAACATCACCTTAAGATAATTTTCACTTCCTTGTTTTACATCGACTTTGGGATTAATCACAATATAGGAAATGTTTTCTTTCCTAAAATGATCCATCAGCCCGTCTTTATGAAATCCGCCTGTGATAATAACGGTTTTGTCTTGCTGAAGCGCTTTCATCTTAGATAGAATTTTTTTAGAAAAGATTTCGTCTCTTTTCAAAACAAGCTGATAAAAATACTCAAGTTCATTCATGTAAGAATCTAACTTCTGGAGATCGCCGACAGGTTTCGTGGCCACTTCATATTTCTTGGCAAGTTCTTCAAGACGTTCCGCAATCCAGGAAGGTGTAATTTCTTTCCGGTGATCAAGATAAAGAACCAATTTTTCGCGGCTCATTTCAAGGCGGAAATATTGTTCCAAAAGTCCGACAAAATCAATAATTTGAAGCAAGGTTTTTTCATCATCTTTTGAAAAAAGTTTTCCTTGAAGGAAATTTTCGAATTGTTTCAATTCATTGAAAAGTCCGCGGTGATCAATTTCATCTTGATGAATCAGAAACTCAGTAAAAATTCGGAAGGCAGGATAACCGATAAAATCAATCTTGGCTTCATCAGCTGCTTTCGTCAACTCAAGGAAATAACTTCTGGGAGTGACGCCTTTGGCGCTGTCGTCAAGGCGAGCGAGCAGTTTTTCAACTTTCTCAGAATCCGGCATTTTCTTTCGAAATTCAAGTTTGAGTGCTTCCATTTCCTTTTTAAGGCCGCTTTTATCAAGCTGTTCCTCAAGGCGATGCAGTCTCATAAGGCGAACGAGATTGGGATAATGAACGATTTCTTTCATATCATTCAATGAGGTCAATTGATGCTTTTCGGAAAGTTTGTTCATATACACTAAATAATCAAGGATATCAATTTTATCGCCTGCAAATTCTTCCGTTTTTCTTGTAAAATCAAGGAGCTCTGGATCAAGTAACTTGGGTCCGATATTCAAGATGAGTCGATGGACTTCATCAAAGTATGTTTTTACCTCACTTTGATGCTGGTAAACGGCTTTAAAGGTCTTCAAGTTTTCCATATAAAGACCGAGGTCTTCGATTCCATAAAGTTCTACCGGTTTATCCGTTTCAACGGCGAAAGCATCAGCGCCTGTGATACGTCCTTCGCGCATCAGGAAATCAACCAATTTTAAATTGGCTTCCTTCAAATAAGAAGGTTCTAAAACAGCCGGATCCAGCTTGGAAACCGCGCCTTCAAGTTGAATCAAAGAAAATTTGTACTTTTCAACCAAATGATTCAAGATGGCTTTGATATTAACCTGTGCCTCGTAATTAGCATGAACATTTTGAATATGAACGATAAGCGGAGAATTTTGAGCGCCTTGAAAAATCTCTTCGATATTTCCAAACTGCTCGGGAACGGTAATGTTATAAGGATTAAGATCGGATTGAACTAAGGGAACATTTTTCCCGACTTGTTGAATGCCGACTGAAGGAGAACTAACCCCCTGCCCTACACTGGAAACGGGTTCCTGGGTAGGAGAGGTTTGTTGAGGATAAACGTTGCCTCCGCTTACGAAGAAAAATAAGAGGGCTCCCGCAATCAGTTTTTTTCTGAAGTACTTTCTCAAATTTAAATTTCCTTCCATGGACATGCTTTACAAACGCTTTTAAAACCTGTGAATAAAAAGGCAAAAAAAAATTGCTTCTGCTACTCTTTCCGCATTAGTGAAAGTCTAACATAGGGAAACTGCCTCTACAAGGGGTAGAGATAATTAGCGGTAACTTGTTGATTTGTAATAGGATATCTACGCCTTACCATCGTAGAGAAACACCTTATTTTTGCCTGTCCGCTTAGCTTCATAAAGGGCTTGGTCGGCAGCACGAAGCAGAGTGCGGCTGGCCAAAAGATTATCTTGCCTGGCGCTGGCAACGCCAATGCTTACGGTAAAGCTAGTGACTTGATTCACATAATTAAATTTCCTCGCTTGAACGTTTGCTCTGATTTTCTCAGCAATTCGGCCGGCTTCTTCTTTGTTGGTATGCGGTAACACAGCACAAAATTCTTCCCCCCCAAAGCGAGCCACTAAATCGTCTTTGCGGGTACTTTCTTTGATGGAAAAACTAATATTTTTTAAAACATCGTCTCCAAATTGATGTCCGTAAGTATCATTGATTTTTTTAAAGTTATCGATATCAATCATTAGAATCGAAAGTTCGAAAATCGGATCTGTCTTGCGTG
>Ga0209515_10004482_pt1 | contig 18842 bp, 19 predicted proteins | sample Subgroupgradi54m_FD_187454 | JGI IMG/M metagenome (GOLD analysis project Ga0209515, IMG submission 187454) | Subsurface groundwater microbial communities from S. Glens Falls, New York, USA - GMW60B uncontaminated upgradient, 5.4 m (SPAdes)... ...
TATCGTCGGTTTCACCTGAAAAGAAATGCTCAAGGAAGACAAATACTGAAGGATATTTTTCATAACAGCCGCCGTAAAAATGAAACCGACGATAAGACAAAAGATTGCAAAGTTATGTTGGATCAATGTCTGAGGCAGAATCTCGAAGATACTTTTTAAAACGGGAAGTTGCTTTGTAAAACTAAAATCCTTATCAATAAGACCCTTGAGGGTAGGGATTAAAAGCCCAATGCTGATGCCTTCAAATAAAGTCGCCGCTAAAGCTAAGAGAGAAGGCGAAACCAAATGAATCGGACGTACCTCCAGCCTTTTCAAAAATTCTTGGAGGCGGATGAAATTTGAATAAGACTTGGATTGCTTGATTGAGACTCTAAACATTAGGCCGGAAGCTCAACATGTTTGATGGGAGAAAGGACATTGGATTTTTTGACTTGTTGTTCAATCCAAGGATAAGTGAGCGCAATGCCTTCTCTTAAATTAAACCTTGCGCTCCATCCCGTTTTATAAATTTTATCGTTACTAAAATTTCTCGATTGAACACCGACAGGACCATCCACATATTTAATACCAATTTTTTTGCCCGCAATTTGAGTAACTGTTTCTACCAATTGATTCACACTGACATACTCCGGACTTCCGATGTTGGTCGGGCCTTCGATTTCGGATTGCATCAAGCGATAAATACCGTCGATCATATCTTCAATATAGGTATAAGATCTGACCGCCGTACCATTTCCCCACACCTCAATTGTACCGCCGTCCTGAACTTCTGCCACCTTGCGGCAAATGGCTGCCGGAGCTTTTTCCCTTCCCCCTTGCCAAGTTCCTTCGGGACCATAACAATTTTGAAACCTGGCAATGCGGATCTTGATTCCATAACGACGACCATAAGTTAAAATCACTCTTTCAGCATAAAGTTTCTCCCAGCCGTATTCATTGTTGGGTTGAGCAGGATAAGCTTCTTCTTCCTTCATTTCAGGCTCTCCAAGCATCATATCTCGATAAACACAAGCGGAAGAAGAAGAAAAATATCTTTGAATGTCTGCCTGAATAGCAGCATTAATCATATTGAGATCGATTAAAGCATTGTCGTGCATAATTTCGCATTCCGCTGAATGAATGAATCCCATGCCGCCCATATCGGCAGCTAAGTGATAAACCTCGTCAAAATAACCTTTCGAGAGCATCAGTGCTTCAGCGCAATTGCTTTTATCTCTTAAATCGAGAACCTTAAACTCATCTGCTGAGGTGCTGCTGTATTCTGGATATTTAATGTCTACACCTCTCGCCCAGTAATTTTCTTTTTTTAATTTTTTGATCAAATGGTGCGCAATAAAACCACCTGCACCTGTTACTAAAGCACGCTTCATCTTACCTCCTGACGTTGCACAAGTTACAGCTTCGCCCTTTCAGTCCCATCCCCAAAATCTGGATAAACCTACAGGTAACTGTTATTTAAACGTATTTATTTCAACTGTCACTTAAATCGGTTCAACACAGGCAGCGTCTACTTGTATTGACAGAGATTGCATTAATAAATTAAGAGAAATTACAAGCCGGCAATGTTTGTCTTTCCGGATGATGAAACCTTCGATTCCCTTGAAAGGACCGGAACGAATATAAACACGTTTCCCCCTTTTCAAATAAGGAAAAGGATCCGCTTGGATTTCTTGTTCCATAAAACGTCGAACGGATGAAATTTCTGGTTCCGGCACTTCGATGGGATCTAACCGAGACCGCCCCACAAAACCTACGACCCCGCTCGTTTTCAAAATAGCGAGCCGCTCACGGATAGGAATGTAGACAAAGAGATAACCCTGGAATAAAGGTTCTTCAACTATCTTTTTACGATCGGACCAATGGCGGGTCACTCGGCGGAGCGGAAGAAAGGTTTCGACTCCTTTTCTTGCAAGATCCTGATTTACAGTTTTTTCATGGCGGCTCCGGGTATAAAGAGCATACCAAGAGGCTTGATTCCACCTTTTGTCCTGATCTCGAGTATTCAGAAGTAATTTCGACGATTCGAGCGGCTTTAAAGAGGAACTATCGTTAGCAATGAATCCCATTGTATTTCCTTATGTGCTTTATGCTTACTTTAAGCAGGCACATTATATCATTTTCCAATGGTAATTCTAATGAGAAAATAAGATAAAAAGACAAGTGCCTAACTATTCCGGAGGGACACCAATCGCTCGAGTCTTTTGTAATAATGCTCACCCATCCAAGTCCCGTAATCTCCTACGCGTGGTTTGACTGGCAGCTGTTGCAATTTTGTATAGAGGATCTTTGCTTTATTTAAAAATTTTATCTTCTTATCGATAGGGCGAGCCTTCTCGCTTTCTCTTAAATAAACCCCAAGCAAATAAACCGAGTGCTTCAACATAGCCGGTGACCAGTAAACAGCTTTCTCTAACGATATAAGGCCTTCCTTTTCGTATCCGGCTGCATATTCCAAAACTCCTAAATCATACCAATACGTGTCATAGCTAGGACTTAAGGCTGCGGCTTTTCGTAAAGCAGCGATCGCTTCTCGATTTAATTTCAGCGCACTCTCGTCTTTGCTGTCAAGCTGACGTGCATTACTTTCGTATTCTCTACCGAAGAGGTACCATAATTTAGCATTCGATGGCTGTAACTCAACCGCTCTTCGCAAATTGGACAAACGATTATTGTCTGTGGTTTGCGTTAACCTGAAAGCTAGATAGTCATTCGTTGAGAAAGTAATAATCGGAATACTCAAGGCTAAACCCATAAAAACAACTGTTCCTTTAAGTATTGCCATTCTGAGGTCTGATGCCGTTGTCATCCCCGAATGTTTTAATCGGGGATCTAGATTCCCGCTTTCGCGGGAATGACGGCTTGGGATAGTCCCACCATGACTTTCTTTGGAGTAACTGGATTGAAACAAAAGTGCCAATTGCAAAGTAAACAGTAGAGCGATCGAAGGAATTCTTAAATGAAAATCAGAAAATTCCATCACCGCAATACAAAGAACTGAAATAAGTCCCTGGGTGGCAATGAATTTATTCCAGTGCGACAGGTTCTTTTTTATTTTTCGAAACGAAAGAAACGCTAATGTTGAAATAGCACCGATTAATAAACTAAAACCAATGATGCCTGTATCGGTCAATAACTCTACATAATCATTATGGGCATGATTCCACCACACTTCGTTAATCAAACGAGAAACGGCTTTCGAAGAAATGAGACCATAAGTTCCCAAACCTGTCCCAAACAAGGGATATTCATAAAAAAGACCGAGAGATTGTCTAGCAACGTCAAAGCGAATACTCCAAGCTTTCTTCAAATGTTCTGGACCAAAATTACCGGTAAAGTTATCCTTGTTCAGCCATTGAACCAATAAAAAAGAACTTGCTAGAATAAATAGCAAAATCAAATAGAACTTGAGATTTTTCTCTTTCATGCCATAGGCAACAAAATAAGCAACGCAACAAAACAAAAGAACAAACAAAGAAACCCGAGCTGCTGAAAAAAAGCAGGCAACGAGCGTAAAAATGACAAGAAAAAATAAAAATATGACTCCATCATTGATGAGCGCCAGCCAGTTTGTCCAAAAATTTTTTTCCTGTTTGGAAGCAAATTCCCTTTGAACTTTATCAAAGCGATAATGCATCAATCCTAAAGCAAGAGGAAACGCAAGACCCAAGAATCCGCCAAAATGATTTTCATTCACAAAAGGCCCAAAGAATGACCATTCAACCGGCGCAATGGCTTTCCATAAAATTTTTTCATCGGTGATTAATCTCTGAGCCAAGCCCAGAACAGCAATCACAAACGTCAGTAAAATAACCGCAGAGGCCAGTCGTTCTACAAGTTGCCGTTTCGTTGCAATTTTGAGGCAGGTCATAAAAAATAAAAAATAAATGACCAGCTGAATCAATGAATCATAAGTGAGGTAAGCACTGATGGTACCGAGGTCGGAATTTTCAAGAATCTTAAACCCAAAAAGGTATTGAAAACAAATCAGAATGATAAATCCAAAAAACAAAAATAAAGGGAAACCAAGGATTGGATGAAAATCATCTAGGTAATGGTCTTGGGCAAAGAAAAGAACTAATTGAAGAAAAAAGCTTGAAATGACTAAAAGCCGAGTGAAGTAGATTGCTTGAGGATAAATTCCACCAAAATCGATGGTCGCAAAAACCAGAATGACAACAACCAACCACCCTTGCAAATCATGAATTACTTTTGCAATGGCGTGTTTCATCGTTCAACCAAAGCAAACAATATTCTTAAACCAAAGCTACGATGGTGGAGGCTTTGAAGAGGACGGCTGTCTCGTAGGATCTTCACCTCCACTCGTCCGCTGGCTAGGTAATAGCGGTGCAGTCGCAGCTTGAGCTCCTGCTTGAGAATCTTCAAAATCCAGAATGCTCATTGTTTCAAGATGATAGCAGTCGTTTACTCTGACTAACGCCATTCCTTTATCAACAAGAATAGGATCGCCGAGGGGTTTGCGAACGCCATTTTGTACAAGTTCATCTTGGTATGCCACCTTACCTTCAGTTACCTTGACGTATGAGGCCTGAGCTTTTTTAGTTTTCTCGTCTTTCGAATCAAAAAACTCCCCCGCGTTTATCTTTATTTCATTACCATCTTTTTCCACAACAACTTTTCCTTCGGAGACACAAATTCGACAAGTGTCCGGTAAAGCTTCCCCTTTGTGTAACTCACCAACCGCTGTGATCTTTAATTTGCCATCCTCCTCTTTCCAAACCACTTTTTCAGCTTCGGCGTCAAAACTTAAGCTTTTAACTGTAACCGCCGCATACAAAAAATTTTGGAACGCACTTCCAAACAAAATAAACGAAAAAACAAGAAAACTTACAAAACGTGCACATCGAGCCAATAAATTAAATTTTAGATCTGACTGTTCCATGGCGTTTTCCTACCTTTCAATAATGAACAGCTCATCACAGAACTTCGGAACTTGTTGAGTTCACTTCGTGCATTTCGCGAGCTTCTGATTTTTTATGGTAGTACTTCGTATATTGATGGTAGTACTGATAATAAGGGTAGTCCAACTTCTTGTAATCAGCGCGATTAATAATACCGCCGATGACCACACCATTAGCTGAGGTGATTTTCTCTTTCATTTTTTTCCCAATATTCTGATGGACCTTTCCAGCGTGAAAGACGAGGATCGTTCCATGAACTTTTCCGGCGAGGATCAGGCCGTCTGAGATATGAAGTGACGGTGGAACATCAAAAATAATCTTATCATAGTTAGGCTCGAGTTCACCAATGAGACGATCGATGGTCGCCGAACTAAGCAAGATCATTGGATTGGGTGTATTCTCTCCTGCTGTAATCACAGAAAGATGGGGAATGTTATCAACTGCCTGAACAACGTCTTTCAATTCGGCAGAGCCGACCAAATAGTTACTTAAGCCGCACTTATTTTCTAGACCGAATAGGTGATGCAAAGAGGATTTGCGCATATCGGCATCAATCAGAATCACTCTTTCACTTATTTCAGCCAAAGCAACGCTCAGCATTGAAGCAATCGTTGTTTTACCTTCTTCCGGAATAGCGCTGGTGCACATGAGTAATTTGCTTCGCTCGGCCGGCATCGAAAACAACAGCGCTGCGCGAACGTTGCTAATCTCATTGCTCAATCGAGCATCTGTGAGGATATGGTCAAACAGCTTTCTGAAGTTACCATTTTTCGAATGACCCTCTAGCTCGGCAATCAGCGGTAAGTAACCCAAGAAAGGTAGCGGTATTTTTTGAACATCTTCCTCTACTCGAATGTTCTGATCGAGATGGTGTAAAAGCGCCAGGAAAAGTATGCTGCCAAGAAAACCTAGAAGTGTCGCAAAAACAATAAGGCGCAATCGCTTTGGACCAGAGGGATAAATGGGAGTTCCCGCTTTTTCAATGATTTTAACGTTGGAAACACCAAATTCACCTATCAGACCTGATTTTAAACCACTAATGATTTTGTTCATCTGGGCTTTCAATTCACTTTCAAGATATTCTGCCCGCGAAATAAGTTCTTTCATCTTGGGGTGCTCAGACGTATAACGCCTGGATAATTCCCTGATCTGCCCATCAACACTCAATTGTTCTTGTTTAATACTGTTGATTACAGGATCGCGCGATACGCTCGGAAGCGACTCGATGGCGTCTTCTTTTTCTAATTTTTTCAATTGATTAATTGGACTATTTTCCTCTAAAGTCTTCCCCTCCTTAGGGAACCATTTCAAAAGCTGTTCGGAAATAAAAAGACGTTCTTTCCAAGATTCCCTGAGAAAGCTTTCTGAAATCGCATTGGCTATCTTGGCAGCCCATTCGGGATCGGTATCGATCACAGAAAGTTCAATAATTTGAGTGCCTCTCAAAATTTTGGTGTCTACCTGGTTAGTCAATATGCTAGTAGCCTGCTCATTCGTTTGGATTCCCTTATTAGTTTTGCGGTAATGATCCAGGAGGTTCAACTGCTCAACGGCCTGTTCGAGATTATGGCGGCTTTTCAGGAGTTCCGCACGTGTCTGATAATACGTGGTTCCCCATTCCGGTTGCGGTTTCAGAATTTCCGGGTTTTGAAATGCAGATTGATCAATTTTTTCAACGAGAATTTTTGTGCGTGCTGTATAGACAGTGGGAAGCCGAAGGGAATAAATCAAGGACATGGCAAAAACGATGGCGGTGATGGTAAAAATAAACCATCGTTTGCCATAAATCAATTTCCATAAAAATACTAAATCAAGTATGTCGCTTTTGTCTTCAGGTGAATACGCACTTCCGTTCCAATCTTTGCTGATTAGATTAACCATAATTTTCCTTAAACCATTCTAAAAAATGGACTCGGGAACAAATATGATGTCCCCCGATTCCAATTTGGGATCATCTAGAGTTCCATTAATGATATCTAAGCTATTGATCACAACCACTTTTTTTTCCCCACTTACCATCCGAACAATCTTTATTTTCTTTTTACTGGCAGACTCTGCAAACCCACCTGCTGTAGAAATAAGCCGCATCAGAGTTGAACCAGGAGCATAATCATAAATACCAGGTTTCATGACATGACCTAAAACAGAGATGGATTTGGTCGTATCTTCTGCTCGAGAAATGCTCACCTGAGGATCGACTAAGTATTTTTTAAGCCTCGAGGTAAGTTCCTCGCGCAATTTTTCAATCTTTAGTCCCGCAACCTGAATTTCTCCGATCAACGGAAATGTCAACTTGCCGGAGGGATCGATTTCGTAAACTCCCGAAAGATCATCCTCGCGATAAACCAGTACTTCCAAGCGATTTCCTATTTGGAGTTGGAAGGAATTAGATTCGCTTGTTTCTTTTGCAGCAAAAGCTTGCTTCACAGTAAAAAGAGAAGGGAGATAAAGCAAAACCACAACTAAAAATAGGACAGAGCCAAGCGATCGTCGAATAAATGCGGAATTACATTTCATTAAAATCTACATGAAACTGCAGTGTCCAAGGTATGATCAACATACTCAAACAGATTATCAAAATTGGAGACTCGCTCGCGAAAGCCATATCCGACCGAAAGAGTCAAATACCGAGTTGGCCTCCACTTTAATTTCACACCAGAAGTCACAAGAGTGTCATTCCTCTTTTTCGTCAGAGTTCTTTCGGTTGTCTCCCGTGGATAAGCATTATTTTCAACGGCTCCGTCAAGAACAATATTGATGCGAGCCGTAACCTTGTAACTCAAATTCAAACCTACAGCATTGCTCCGATAGAAACCTACATTGCGATAAACGGATTCTTCCCGACTCCGCTTTCCTGATAATCCTACACTAATCTTTGGTGCCAATCGATATTGAACGTTACCTTGCACCACCCAACCATCAAATGAGTTGATGGTGGAATCTCTGTAACGCTGCCCTTTATATCCTGTTGCCATATCGACAACTAATTTCTTGGTTACTCTCCCTTTAGAACCTACCAAAATAGAAAACCCATGAGAATCAAAAAGTCCGGAATTAAAGTAATCAACGACGTTCCCAGAACCATGAACATAAAAATCAAGCTTCGGAGTAACATGGTAATAAATCCGGCCTCCCATGTCATTGAGGTCATAACTATTTTCCCTTAGGGCACTATCTTTATATTGGAAAAAATAATTTTGATAAATAGCGGCGAGGCTAAACTTGGATGTGATGCGATACGTAATTTCAGGATTTACGTCATTAGCCATGATGGTACGGCGTTCCGATTGTTCATTTGACGCGTAAGCCTTGACCCATGAAAATTTTTCGTCCAAAGTGGTTTTCAATCTGTGTCTGTTATATTTGATACTGCTTTTGGCAATATGATTAAAACCCGACTCTTCCGGCTCCCTTAAGAATTCTTCAAAAGTCATTTCGTATCCAGACATGACCTCCAATTGCGTCCCTCTGCGGACTACCTCGATCGAAGGAATATAGCGTAAAATAATATCATCATTTCGTTGACCAGGAGGTTCTCTATGGATATTTGAATCATATGCAGTCTGAAACTCAAAGCCAGGATGTATCTGCCACGTTTTGTCGGAGCCAAAACCGATCAAATCGCTACCGGCTCGACCGAAATCACCTATACCGCTCCTCAATTTCCTGGAATCTGTTAGGCTAAGGTTCTTCGTGGAAGGAAGGTTTAGCAACTCATCTGGAAATGCACTCTGAGAAATAATAAAGATACAAACTACGATGAAACAGCTAACTTTTTTCAATGCCATACCTGTCGCCTCAGTTGGCAAACTGTTCTTTACTTTTCCCATATTTTTTATCATAAACCTCTTACTGTCAAGGGCTTTCATATGTTAAAGCTACACCCCTCCCTCTAACAATAATTGTCGACAGAATGAGTCAAAAATGTAGCTTTACACTTATTAGCTCTAGTGCCAGTTATCTCTCGGTTAATAACGCGAAAGTATCTTCAAAATTAACGCTGGCAGGTAGCCATTTCGAATAAGGTTTATAAAAATAAATCTCGAACGTAATGGGGATATTTTCAGTTTTAATCATATAAATCAGTCGGATGATGGAATTGCCATAAGCTTGCTTTTTTATGAATTCAAAACCCAATCTTTTTCCATACAAACTCACCAACATATTGGTCTGTTGTTTGGTTACATCGATCGCCTGAGGTTTTAATTTTAGAATGGGCGAGTCTTTAAAAAGTTCGTCATAAGCTTTATCCACCTGTCCATCCACAATCGTTTGTAAGAATTTTTCTACTTGTACTTGATAACTCGGAGCACCTCCGGCAAACAAATTAGCAGGATAAGACAGCAAAACCGTTAACACAACAAATCTTGAAACGTTCATATGCAGCCTTATTTCTCTATCCTTGGTTTCTTCATCTCTTTATTCAGAAGCTTAAGCTCTCCGTTCACATCCCAAACATAAGGATTATTTAACCCATAAGTCTTCTCAAATATTTTCAACGCCTGTTTGTATGAAGACTCCGATTCCTTAAATTTTCTTCGGAGTCTATAAAGCAAACCGAGGCGGCCTAATGTTGCACCGACTTCCGGATGATTCTCACCCAAAACTTTCTCTTGAATGGTGAGGGCTCGTTTTAAATAAGTTTCCGCAGAAACCAAATTGCCTTCGCGTATATAAAGTTTACCAATTTCTCTCAAGGTAAGCGCAAGAAGGGGATGATTTGGTTGAAGTGTCGATTCATGAATCGACAACACCTTTTTTAACAACTGATCGGCTTGATCATATTTCCCCAAGGCGCCGTAAACGGATCCTAAATTGCCCATTGAAAGCACCACTTTGGGATGATTTTCACCGAGCTGTTTTTTCCATAATTCAAGCGCTTGTTCATAAAGAGGCTCTGCTTGAAAATATTTTCCTTGTGTACGATAAACTCCCGCAAGCGTACTCAGACTTTCAGCAACCCTTGGATCATTTTTTCCAAAAGTTTTCTGGCTTATCTCAACAGCTTGACCTGCAATCTTCTCAGCCTCAGAAAACTTGCCTTCTTCCGTGTAAATAATGGCCAAATTATTTAATATGTTTGGATCGTCCTCTGAAATTTCTAATGCTTGTTTCGCAAACGACTCAGCTTCTTTAAATTTTCCCTCAAGCTGATAATAATAAGCTAATACATTAAGAGACCACGCCGCTTTTAAATCCTTAGCTCCAAAATTAGTTTCTGCAACCCTCAATGCTTTTCTCGCTACTTTGATTCCTTCTTTGTATTTCCCTTCACCAATCAGTTTACTGGCTTGATCGTATAAATTTTCCCACGAAACATCCTGAGAAAAAACGGGTTTAGAAAAGCAAAGTGTGAATAAGGCGCAGAAAACTAACTTCTTTAGGTTTTTCATTTCTTATCTCTTTCTCCTCATTTTAATACGGTGGGGAGTAGTGGATTCGAACCACTGAAGGCCGAAGCCAACAGATTTACAGTCTGTCCCCTTTGTCCACTTGGGTAACTCCCCGCAAGCTGGCGGAGGGATTTGAACCCCCGACCCGCTGTTTACAAAACAGCTGCTCTACCGACTGAGCTACGCCAGCACTAACTTACATTAGAAGATTACACATTATTAACCAAAAGTTAGCGCAGTCTCGATTTCCAATTCAATGATTAATCGAGAATCGGGCACAGCAAGACAGAAACAAATTGACGAATTAATGAGCATTATTGTGTCTAAGAACCTTCTGAAATGCAAGTGGTAAAGCATTCAGAATATCCCCTGCAACCAGAGAAATTTCACCCTTTTCCTTTGCAGTCAAATCTCCGGCTAGACCGTGAATAAAAACCCCAAAACAGGCTGCTTCAAATGGCGTTGCACTTTGTCCAAGCATTGATGCAATGATTCCGGTCAAAACATCACCCGATCCTCCCGTTGCCATACCGGGATTGCCAGTCTTATTGATATAAACTTTACCCTCAGGTGAAGCTACGATGGTCTGATGACCTTTTAATACAACCACTACTTGAAACTGCCGTGCAACGTGAAGGGCTCTTCCCTTTCGCTCTCGATTTCCTTTCGGTATCTTTCCGCCGAAAAGCCGGATAAATTCACCGGCATGCGGTGTCAAAATGGCAGGGGCTTTCAACTTTAGAAATAAGTTGGGCATACCTTTAAACGCATTCAAACCGTCGGCGTCAATGACCATTGATTTTTTTGAATGAAGCACAACCTGTCTGATGAGGGCTTGAGTTTTACGGTTTAAGGAAAGACCAGGCCCTAAAGCTAAAGCATCCTGCGTTTTCAAAAAAATCCGAATCGGCCTAAAAGCAGATTGACTCAACGTTCCTTCTTTGGTTTCAGGAAGCGGCTTCATCATGGCTTCAGTTAAGCGGCGCGTCAACGGCAGCACCAGACTTCTGGGAACGCCAACGGTAACGAGCCCCGCGCCAGAACGTAACGCAGCCATCGTGGTTAAATAACAAGCACCGCTCAATCCAACTGATCCAGCCAATATAAAAATTCGGCCGTAATCCCCTTTGTGAGACGCACGCGGCCGCTTGCGAAAATATTTCTGAAATTCTGATTTGATGTTCATTTTTGTCAATGACGTTTCTTGTTTCACTTTGCTTTTTTAATCAAATTGCACATCTCTCTGACTGCTTCTTTCATTCCGACAAAAATAGACCGCGCAATGATGGCATGACCGATATTCAATTCTTGAACGTAAGGAAGTCTCGCGATCGGTTTCACATTTTCATAATCCAAGCCGTGTCCCAGATTGACACCGATTCCGAGTGAATGCGCCAAAAGACTTGCTTCGCGAAGTCGTTTCAACTCGCGCTTGCCATTTCGGCCTGTACTGTTTGCATAACGGCCTGTGTGAAGTTCGATAAAATCACAATCAACGTCATAAGCTGCCTGAATTTGTTTTGGGATTGGATCAATAAACAAGCTTACCAGCACGCCTTTTTCTTGAAGACCCTCCACCACTTGCGCAATCCGGCTTTTTCCGCTAACGACATTCAGACCGCCCTCCGTGGTTAATTCTTGACGGCACTCCGGAACCAGACAAGCTTTCTCAGGTTTGAGTTTTTTTGCAATTTTCACAATCCTCTCTTGAACCGACATTTCAAGATTAAGAGGAACGGAAATAACTCGCTTCAATTCAAAAACATCCTGGTCCTGAATATGACGCCGATCCTCTCTGAGATGAACCGTAATGCCACGTGCTCCACCTCGAATTCCTTCCAAAGCCGCTTGAATCACATTGGGCTCATGCCCGCCGCGCGCTTGGCGCACCGTGGCCACATGATCAATATTTAAACCCAGCTTAACGGATGTTTTGTGGGACATGGAAAGGGTGTGGAAAGAATGTTAAAATTTCAATTTCTTAATCTCAATGGATGCCACGGGAGGTTCGTTTTTAAGGACAATATCTTGAGGCAAAATCAATTTTACCGGTACGTCATGAGTTCCTTCTTTTAACCCTTCAACTTCCACATAGGCCAAAAGATCACCTGCTGCCAGTTTGTCTAAAAGAGCTCGAGGCCCTTTAAGCACAACAACCACTTTTTCGGTATTAAGCCTTGCATATAAATCTGAAGATGGTGTGCCAAGGGGTTTGACGACAACATCTGGAAGTTCGCGCTCAGCAAATTCCGCCTTAATGGGAATTTGAACTTCCGTAAAACCTTCTCCCATAACCTTCATTTCTGGTCCCGAACGGATTTTGACAGTCCTTCGGAAAGAACGAACGCGGCCGACCAATTGGACGGGTTCTGTTTTAGCCGTATCGATTTTTTCAAGAGCAGTTTTCGACCCCTCTACCAAAACAGCGTTAGGATCTAACTCGATCGCTTCCTGATCGACTCGATAACCATAGGCCGGTTCCCCAACGAAATCAACTTCGAGCGAAAGCTTTTTGACAATCACTTCATCCAGTGTTACCGTCACAAAAGAGGGAAAAATTTTTACAATTCGGATTTCAGGGGTTGGAATTGAAAAATCGCCCGATCCTACATTAAAGGAATAATCTCCCGCCTTCTGAATTCCCTCTATTTTGTGATGAGCGGATATGCTACTTGAAGAAAGAGCGGAAAACAAATGGCGCGATGATTGAAAAGTGACTTCCAAAAAAGCAGTGGAGCTTTTCACCACACTCAATTTTTCGTTGGGCGGAAGCATTTCCAGCGGAATCGTTTTTGTAATCTCGATGCTTTCCTCACCCACCACATAAAACCAGAAGCCAATGGCAAGCAGTAACGAAATAAGCTTCAAACCCCAATTCTCAGTCAGCCATCCCCAGCGAAGCCGCATTTTAATTCTTTACCTCTCCTTCGCGCTTGCCAAAGCTGGTAAAGCGAAATCGCTGCTGAACCGAATCCAAAAACGCTTTTCCTCGTTCTTCAGGATGAAAAAGACTTTTCAGCACCCGTCTGAGTCCTTCTTCATCTAAATCACGCGTCAACTTTCCATACACAGAGACCGAAATAGCTCCTGTTTCTTCTGAAACGACAACGCAAACAGCGTCTGTTTCCTCTGTCAAACCAATGGCCGCGCGATGCCGCGTTCCCAATATCCGTGGAAGAGTGGGGTCTTGACTCAACGGGAAAAGTGATCCTGCCGAAGCAATCCGATCTCCTTCAATCACCACACCACCGTCATGAGTGGGTGTATTGGTTGCGAAAATGGTAAGCAAAAGTTCTGAACTTACTTTAGCATCTAGCGGAATTCCGCTTTCGATATAATTCTTAAGCCCCGTGTCACGTTCGATTGCAATCAATGCCCCCCGATTCATCTTGGACATTCGTTGGCAAGCTTCCGCCAACTCGTCTACCGTTCCGCCTTTTTTAAGAAAAGGATTAAACATGGTATTTTGCCCTATGCGCGCAAGGCCGCGTCTCAATTCAGGCTGAAATAGAATGAGGAAGGCCAGAACACCGACGGCAAAAAGTTTCGTCAGAACCCAATTGATCGTACTGAGCTCCAAAATTTTCGCGACGTTAAAGATAATCACCAAAATGATCAAGCCTGTCAAAACCTGGAAAGCGCGCGTCCCCTGAACAAAACGGATCATGAAATAAATCAAAACCCAAATGAAGCTGATTTCGAGAACAGATTTCCACAAAACGAGAGATTGCATCCGATTATCTTCTCCAGAAAAAAGAAAGAATTAAAGACAACAACAAACTGATAGCGAGGGAGGTGGCGATGGGAAAGTAAAAAGTAAAAGATCCCTTTCTGATATAGATGTCGCCGGGCAAACGTCCAATACCTGGCAATTTTCCAAGGAGTTGCAGCAATATGCCAACTAGAATAAAAAGCGCGCCGAAAATAATAAACGTTCTACCGATATGATTCACGATAACCAACCCTTGTCATCCCCGAATGCAGCGGAGCAGCACTGCGGCAAAGCCGCCCCGAAACCCGATCGGTTTCGGGACTGCTCGGTCCTTGAATCGGTCGGATTCAAGGGCAAAGCCGCATGTGTTTTTACGCTCGCGCCCAATGCGCGGAGCACTTTTCGGGAAGAACTTGACGTTCTCCTCCGAAAATGTGTCGGGGATCCATACATAGATTCCCGCTTTCGCGGGAATGACACGTTACACATTACCACAATTCCTTCTGCCGTTTACCGGGCTCCACGCCAAAATGGCTGTAGGCCAATTTCGTAAGGACGCGCCCCGACGGAGTCCGTTTCAGAAATCCCTTCTGGATCAAATAAGGCTCATAAATCTCTTCGAGCGTTTCACTTTCTTCACCGACCGCTACGGAAAGCGTATTGAGACCCACAGGACCTCCATCGCACTCGTGCAAAAGGTACATAATAATGCGTTTATCCATCTGATCCAAACCGGCTTCGTCCACTTCGAGCATTTTAAGCGCTTTGTCAGCAACGTTTGCGGTAACTTTTCCATCCGCTTTTACCTGTGCAAAATCACGAACCCGCCTCAAAAGCCGATTGGCAATTCGCGGCGTCCCACGCGAACGCCTCGCGATCTCGTGAGCACCGTTCGGATCAACTTCAACATTTAAAATCTTAGCGGAACGATGAACGATTTGAGCCAACTCTTCATCGGAATAATAGTTGAGCCGTTCCACAATTCCAAATCGCGAGCGAAGCGGCGAAGTAAGCAATCCGCTTCTGGTAGTAGCTCCAATCAAAGTAAAATTTGGCAGGTTGATCCGAACGGATCTGGCGTTGGGACCTTTGTCTAACATAATATCTAAAATGTAGTCTTCCATCGCAGGATAAAGGTATTCTTCGACGATGTGAGACAATCTATGAATTTCATCAATGAAGAGAACGTCTCCTTCCTGCAGATTTGTCAAAAGGCCTGCTAGATCGCCTGCTCGTTCCAAAACGGGTCCCGAAGTAATTCGGATATTGGCATTCATTTCCCTTGAAATCAGATGAGCTAAAGTGGTTTTGCCAAGACCGGGCGGGCCGAAAAGCAAAACATGATCCAGCGGCTCTTTCCTTTTTTTTGCTGCTTCAATATAAATGGCTAGGTTTTCCTTGATTTTGCTTTGGCCGACAAATTCTTGAAATTGGGTGGGTCTGAGTGAGACGTCAAATTCAAAATCTTCTTCTTTCAATGTCTGCGAAACGAGTCGTTCTTCTTCCATATTCCTCTCACTATTGTCATTGCGAAGCAGCATCCAAAAGTAAGGCTGAAGCAATCTGACACGAAGTGTCATCCCCGCAATCTTTAAGCGGGGATCCCCGACTAAAACATTCGGGGATGACAGTGAGACGCTGCTTCGCAATGACAGGTTGTTGATAGCATTAAACGTATTGGATTTGTTTCAATGATTCGCGAATCAAGGATTCAGCACTCAAACGGCTGTTGCCCTGACTGGCGAGCACTTTTTGAATTGCAGCTTTCGCACTCTGCTTGGAATAGCCCAATGAAACCAAAGCCCGAATTGAATCTTCAACGAGCGCTTCATGTTTGGAAAGGGTTGCTACTATTTTGCCCTCTTCAGTCCGCCCTGCAATAACAACTTTTTCGCGCAATTCAATGATCAAACGCTCTGCTGTTTTCCGTCCAATACCAGAAATTGCGGTCAATGCCGGAACCGAGCCATCGACGATTGCTTTTTTCAATTCTCCAATTCCGAGACCTGAAAGAACGGTGATGGCAAGCTTCGGACCGATCCCAGAAACTCCGAGTAAGAGCTTAAACAAAGACCTTTCTTCTTCGGTAGCGAATCCAAAAAGAAGTTGGGCATCTTCACGGACGACGTGATGCACAAGCAGTTTTACCTTCTCGCCAACGTGAGGCAATTTTTGAGAAGTAGAAAGCGGAACGGAAAGTTGAAAACCGATTCCATTGACATCGATCGTAACGGAAGTGAGGGATTTTTCTGCCAAAATTCCAGAGAGAAAACTATACACGGGCGAATTCCTTTTGGATCATACGAAATTTCCGCGAATGCGCATGGCATAAAGCCACCGCAATGGCATCTGCCGAATCAGCACTTAAAGGACCTTTGAAATGCAAAATCTGTCTTACCATGTACTCAATTTGATCTTTCGTGGCTCGGCCGTTCCCGCAAATAGATTGTTTCACGCGCGCCGGCGGATATTCCACTACTTCAATCCCATTGGCATTGGCGGCAAGCATCGCAGCGGCACGAGCTTCACCCACTTTGACGGCTGCTTTGAAATCTTTTTGATAAAAAATGTTTTCCAAAGCAACGACTTCGGGCTTCCACTCTTCAAAGATCGATTTTAGTTCGGTGTAAATGATTTCAAGTCGCGCCGCAATGGATTTCACTCGACCCGCATGAATCGCCCGCGAAAAAACCAATACGGCTTGTTTGCCGTTATCTTCTAAAATTCCAACGCCTGTTTCAATCGTTCCTGGATCAACTCCGGCAATTCGCATGCTCTATACCACTTCCTTCATCACTTCATCTGGAACATCGCAATTCGCATAAACATGCTGAACGTCATCATGATCTTCAAACGCTTCAATCAAAGCCAAGACTTGACGCGCATTGGCTGCGCTCACGGGAACTAAATTCTTCGGAATCATCTGGAGATCCGCAGATTCATAAGGCACTTTGGCATCATCCAAAGCTTTTTTTGCCGTTTCAAAATCCGCTGCACTTGTTAAGATCTCAAATTTATCTCCCGTTTTTGATAAATCTTCAGCTCCAGCATTTAAAACCAATTCCATCAACTGATCTTCGCCAGCCTTACTCTGGCTCACCACAATTAAACCTTTCTTCTCGAAAAGCCAGGAAACAGAACCGGCTCCAGCCATATTTCCGTTTTTCTTTGAGAAAATGTTACGAACCTCAGAAGCTGTGCGATTCTTGTTATCACTCAAACACTGAACGTAAATTGCTACGCCCTCAGGTCCATAACCTTCATACACCACTTCTTCATAGTTCACACCTTCAAGCGCGCCCGTTCCCTTTTTGACCGCCCGTTCAATATTATCGGCGGGCATGTTGGCGCTTTTAGCCGTTGAAATAGCAAGCCGAAGCCGAGGATTGGTATTGGGATCACCGCCACCCGTTCTGGCCGCCACTGTAATTTCACGAATCACCTTCGTAAAAATTTTGCCGCGTTTGGCATCTACCAAAGCTTTCTTGTGTTTAATGCTCGCCCACTTCGAATGTCCGCTCATGAATTAATTCTCTTTGTAACCTTATTGTCATTGCGAGGACCCGCCAATATTTCGTGGCGGGGACAAAGCAATCTCAGATATTGGACATAGCGAACGCTGTCATCCCCGAATGTCTCTATCGGGGATCCAGACTTTAGATTCCCGATTAAATCATTCGGGAATGACAATGAAATAAGATCCGCAGGATGACATGTAGATTGCTTCGGCATCATTGTGAAACACTGCCTCGCAATGACGGCTTGTTCTGATTTAGAATTGCTTCTGCAACAAGTAAAGCTTCTCTAACCGCCCACACATCATGAACCCGAAAAATATTCGCGCCCCGTTCAAAAGCCAAAACGGATGCGGCAACCGTGCCGAAAAGACGTTTGTCAGGTGCTGCTTTCGTCACCGCTGCAATAAACGACTTTCGAGAAGGTCCGATCAAAATCGGGCGTCCCAAACGTTTAAATTCGTTCAAATGTTCGAGCAATTCCAAATTTTGCTCTGCCGTTTTTGAAAATCCAATGCCCGGGTCAATGATAATTTGGTCTAAAGAAACACCGTACGATTCGGCAACCTCAATACTTTTGGAAAGTTCGCAGCTCACGTCTCCGATCAAATCGTTGTAATCCGACATGAGTTGCATTGTCTCAGGCGTGCCGCGCCGATGCATTAAAACAAGCCCCGCTCCAAATTCCCCGACCGCGCGAGCAAGTTCAGGATCCTGGCGAAGCCCGCTCACATCATTAATGATGTGGGCACCATGTTCTAGAGCGCACCGTGCCACTCCCGATTTCGTAGTGTCAACTGATAGGGGAACCGGGACTTGCTCTCTCAAACGATCCAGAACGGGAAGTAAACGATTTAATTCCTCTTCTTCAGAAACTGATTTTGCGCCAGGCCGTGTGGATTCAGCACCCAAATCAAGAATATTTGCTCCGTCCTGAATCAGACGGAAGGCTTGCTCAAGGGCTTGATCGGGATTTAAAAAACGTCCGCCATCATAGAAAGAATCTGGGGTTAAATTTAAAATCCCCATCATGAGCGGGCGTTCGAAGGTGAAGGTAACGGCTTTTGTTTTCCAAACCATTGGCTTGTCACTACGTGATCCCGTAGGGAAAGGATCCGGCTACTGCTAACAACTACGAGTTAATTCGACAACCTGTAAATTTTTATCGGTAAGTCATGGCTGCCCCAGCGCTACTCTGAGATGAGAATTGAACTTTAATGCTGTCGCTGGGACTGTCATGACAACCTATGAATATCTATCAGTAAGTCATGGCTGCCCCAGCGCTACTCTGAGATGAGAATTG
>Ga0209515_10004483_pt1 | contig 18836 bp, 19 predicted proteins | sample Subgroupgradi54m_FD_187454 | JGI IMG/M metagenome (GOLD analysis project Ga0209515, IMG submission 187454) | Subsurface groundwater microbial communities from S. Glens Falls, New York, USA - GMW60B uncontaminated upgradient, 5.4 m (SPAdes)... ...
TAAGAATTTTACTTTCTTAAGAAACGGATTCTGCTTCTTTCATAAGCCAATCAATATTAAAACCTATCTGTTTATCCTTTTGATCTTCGTCTAAACGTCTAATTGAGTCATAAGAAACATATTTAACCGCTCTATCTAAAGAAAGATAATCATTTGAAAAAGTAGGTCTACGCAATTGTTCAAAAACTTTATTTTTTCTGTCACGACTTGCAACAATAAATAATGGGTAAGTTGAATTTGGTGTTAATGATCTTAAGTCAGAAAGCCTTAGTATTCCGGAATAGATGCTGGTTGAGTGTTCTATTTCAAAAGCAGACTTGATAGAATAGCCTAATTTCCATACGGTATCAATATTTTTTATATAAACTGGAACGTCTATTGAAGCTTGAAATTCTTTTATTACAAAATCTCTGAATTTATTTCCGTCAAATTCTTTTGATTGATCAGCTGTTGGGACCCAAACATCAAAATTAGATCGATTTCCTAATCTGATAAGTCGCCACTGCATTTCTGTATGCTCTGTTGGTGCACTTTCTATGCGTTCATCGATGGCTTCGCTGATTATTTTTTTCTTTTCAAATTCAATTTTTTCAAGTTCTTCTCCACTACTTAATTTCTGTAAGAGCGATATTAAATCTCCATAAATTGAAAGTAATTTATCAACTTTTTCCTGTTTAATCGCCATAAAACCTTGTGGATGATAATTTTCTTCATATTCAAGATATTTGTTTAACTTTTCAATATTAAGATCGAATGCAACATCGTTGATCATAAAATAAATTAATTCCCAAGTTTTACCGTCATTATCTTCTTGCCAAAAATATCTCGCTAAGTCTTTATTTCTTACTTTTAAGGCAATTTCTGCTGCTAGAATTATTTTTCCATGTCTATAAACCATTACGTAATCCCCTTCTTCCATTATTTCCCAATTGCGATTATTACTAGATCCAGGAACGGCACCCCAAACAGCATAGGGTTGACCATGCGAATATTGCAACAATTTATTAACGACTTCTTTATCAAGAAATTTACCAAATTCATCTACTGACCTTCGTGTTTTGATAGTATCGTAATAATGTTTATCTGTTTCATGACCTCCTCCAGCCATGACGAAAAATATTTTTCTATTTTTATTCATATGTATGAAGATTTATTAACTTGAGGCATATATACGACAACAATTGAATAACACTTGGCTTGATTCTACCAGATTTTAAGGAGTTTTTGTAGTTTATAATCCACAAAAGTAAGAAGTTACTTCATCTTTTTCATCCAATCAAACGCGTAGATTTCGGCTTCGCGGGTTTGGATTCCTTTCATTATTATTTCTTCACGCAATAATAACTTCCTCTTGTTTTCCCTATTTTAGTAATTAATCCTGCTTCGGCTAATTTTTTAAGATCGTAGCGTAATGTTCTGGGAGGAACTTTCAGAAATCGCCTGCGAAGAAAATCAAACGATACCATCCGATGATCCTTGATGACATAATAGAGTTCTTCCTGCCTGGGAGGGAGCAATATTGTTTCTTTTTTCTGAAGCTCGTGGAATAATTCATCTTTCACCTTTACTGCTTGCTGGTGGAATGCCTGAAGCATAAAACTAAGATAGGCATGTGGATCTTTCAAACCTGTATCTATTGCTTGATAATACTCATTTTTGTGTTCATCCAAATATTCTTCAAACGGAATGGGAATCGAAAAATCATACCCTTTTGATTTTAAAACTGCATTGATCAAAAGTCTGCCTACTCTTCCATTACCGTCGATAAACGGATGGATTTTTTCAAATCCCAGATGGCTAATCAATCCAGTGATCAGAGGAAATTTTTCCCTATTATTGTTAATATATGCAAAAAGTTGATTCATCAACGGCTTTATCTGCTCCTGCGGTGGAGATAAATATACCGCTACTCCGCTCTCATTAAATATCGCTCCCATTTCACGCCGCAGATGTCCAGCATCGGCATGTATATCCTCCATAACTTTTCTATGCAGATTCATTATTAATTCTACTGTGATAGGCTCATTAAGATGAATGCTTTTTTCAATGTATTTATAGGCTTCGATAATATTAAAAATTTCCTTTTTCTTCTGTTCTTCGAGCGTACTTTCAAGATCTTCTAATTTAAGTGAGTTTCCCTCTATCCGGGCTGAAAAGAGTGAGCTTTTTAGTAGGCTCACCCGGCGGATTTTTTCTTGCACTGGTTGGGGAATCTCAAATGAAGAAAATAAAAGTCTCAACGCTTCAATTTTGGAAATTAATTCCCATAAATCATTGGTAATCGTATAGGCAGGGATTATATTCATGGAGTTATTTTACCAGATTTTGCCGAATGTTGCCTAATCTTGCCGGATATTGCCAATACAATCTGAAGAAATAGTTACTTACTTCTTTTTCTTCTAGATTTATGTAAAGAAGTTTGGACTTTTACCGAGGTAACTTTATTACTAAACCAGATGAGATAAATCAAAGGAAGTATACCAACAGTATTAATAACCAAAAGCGCAACAAACCAATAATTTTGTCCGTTTCGCGCTGAACGATACAACGCTAATCCTTTCAGAAAAAATTCGATCGCAACAATAATCAAAACGATCGGCCAATAGGTTGTAAATGGGAAAACTACTCCCGGCATCCACCAATTTCTATACATCATATTGTTCCACATATTTCTTACTGACTATTAAAAAGAGAATTAATTATCTGGAATACAGTTCTAAAAAAATTATCATTGGGTCCTGTACTGACTCCTTTCACATCGGAACATTTACAGGTATTATCCTGCCAATTACAGCCTGGTTTTTGTCTGCACATATCTTCTGGTTTTGGACCGCTGGATGATGATCCATGATCAGATTGATTTGATGGTGGAGGCTGATTTTGATTTGCAGGCGGAGCAGATGGAGGCTGAGTATTGCCGCATCTGCAGGAATTATTATCCCAACGGCAACCTCTTTTACTGCATTCCTCTTGAGGATTTGATGGTGGAGTAAAATTTGAAGAAGAGGGATTAAAATTCTGCTTGGGAAAATTAGACGGGTTCATCATTTGTTTTTCAGTTTCAAACGGCTTCCCGCTCGAGCCAAACGTACCCTGATTCCCAGTCTGTCCACATTGACAGGTATTATTGTCCCAGCGGCATCCGGGGGTTTTGAAACATGCCTCCTGTTGTGAATTGAAATTCTGTTGATTTATTCCTGTTTGCCCTTCCCGTCTTTCCATACGGCATTCCTGCGGATGATCTTGGCAAAATTTTTTGCAGGTTTCCTCGCTCGTACAACCTCCAGGCCCTCTGAATTGTTCTTCTGGCCCTTTTATCCCCTTTGCACCTTTTGTAAAATTGGAACAAATTTGAAAATTGTTTGGGTCACTGCAAAAAGTTCGACAACTATCTTCTGACGTACAACCACCCGGACCTGTCCTTCTCTCTCCTCCTCGCAAACCTGCTTTTTTGGCAAAATCATCACATTTTTGTCTGTTTTCTACCTTTTCACAAATTGATCGACATGATAATGGAGAATCACAACCCAGCGCTACTTTTGCTTTTTCTACGATTTCCTTTTTTTCCGGATTCTCTCCTTCACCACCATTTATATTGTGTTTTTTGGCAAAGGCGCTACACTTATCGATATTGGCTTCATTCTGACAAATAGTTTTACATGAAACTATATCCGTACATCCTAACTCTATTTTTGCCGCGTCTTGTATTTCTTTTTTATCAACATTCTCTTCATGATAAAACCCTTTTGTTTTTGCAAAATTAACACAGGTTGTCTGGTTAATAGGATCTTCACAAAATGTTCGGCATTCTGCATAATTTTTACAATTGTTAAGTTCTTTTATAGGGAAAGTTATATTATATTTTTTTGCTATATCGTCAGGGGTATTTTGTGCAATAACTTTTTGCTGGTAAAAAAATACCAGTCCTACGGTAAGTATAAAAAGACATATGGTTATTATTTTTTGAAATATGTTTTTTCTCATTTTGCGGTATCAAATGGATTTTTATATTGCGTAAATGGATTGACGTACTGGGTTTTTTTATCAAACGGGTTTTGATAATCTTTCTGCAATGAAACTTTAACAGTACTTGTTGGTGTTACCACTGGTGGAACTGCGGGAGGAATAGTGTTGACAGAACTATTTTGTGTCGGAGAAAATAAAATTCTTACCGTCATTATTACTGCAGCTGTAAGGAGAACTAACAAAAAAAGAACTCCGTATAAAGCGATACGGTGATGCATCGAATACTCTTTTAATTGACTCATTTCTTCTTTCAACGTAGTTATACTCATACTATGTATTTTCATAGTACCTGATTGATTCCGTCGTTGTCAAGTTAATAGAAGTCCTTATTGTTGTATTACATTGGGGATGTAGTAAGTATTTTCTCTCCTGACCACCAAAATTCTTTTCCATCATTATTTACTGCGGATACATTGTACTTATACCAAACTCCTTTTTTAAGAAACTTAATGGTATAAGAAGTTGCATCCCAGGGAAGTTGTGGAACTGCATGCATATATTTTTTATCTCCTGATTCTTTGTAGTAAATGTTGTACGATTTAGCACCAGTAACACTTTTCCACATAACTTTTCCCCAGTTATACTTTACCATTTGAGCTGCAGATACTCCTTTTACCGCTAATAATATTACAACTAATAGTAAGGTTACGAAAAAAAAGAATTTATTTAAATTTTTCATATTACTACTATATAAGAGGTATTAGTTGTTGTCAAGGGCAATCTAATTGAAATGCTCGTCGATAAAAGATATAATACTTCATGAGGCTAAAATATAAACATATCACCGTCTGTATCTGGTCGGATAATTATGCAAAACTGGCCGAGTGGTATGAAAGTGAACGGGATTTTGGTGTATGACCATTTCTGATCCAGAAGGAAACACGCTTCAATTCACCGGAGGGAAATAATCACTTCTTCTTGCTTAAAATTTTTCTCAGTCTAAAACCCACGATCAAAACAAATATACCGTTTGCCAATACTAAATAAAGGGGGTATCCAAAGTTTTGGAAATTCCAAACTTGAATGGTCATCAAAGCAATTCCTCCATTGACAATTCCCGCTGTGTATGGAAGATGATTTTCCGATTCAGGATAATAAAATGCTTTTACCAACGTTGGTATAAAAGCGAATCCATCAGCAAGAATACCAAAGACTATTGCGATATTCCCCACTTTTGTCACATACCACAGTAATAACCCATGACCGATAACGTCCCACAAATAATATCGATTTTTTGTATTTTCCATACTGCTTTTTTATTTACGAACGAGGCAAGAAATACACAGAACGGAACAAATGCCACGATTAAAGTCGTTAATGATTGAATCCCTACTCCTTGTTTTATTTCTGATGCAAAGGCAATAGATGCTGCGAATGCCCATAAAAACCAGCTCACTTTATTTGGCTTTATTTTCCCTTTAAGGGTATCGATAAAATAACTTAAGCCTCCAAGAAATTGGACAAGAACTCCGACTAGAACGAAATTTGGATTGAGCATGCAAAAAGTATATCAAATCATGTATTTTTTTCTCTAATAAAGAGAAGCATAGATGAGGAACAAATCGTTAAAATAAGTGAGAAATAAAACGCAGAGGAAATACCGAATCTATCCCACAGATATCCGGCGATCAGTGACGCAGGTAACGCACAAAGGCCTACAATCATCTGAAATCCACCAAGCGTGGAAGCAATATATTCTTTTGGCGAAAGCTCTGCAATGAGCGCTCTTTGGACCGGATCAAATGCCCCCTTGTGAAGTCCGTATAAAAAAAAGGCAACAACAATGCCCAAAGCACTATGAACAAAAAGAAAGAGAACCGAAACCAGACCCCAAAATCCGTATGATAAAAATAACACATTTTTTCTTCCGATTCTGTCTGACAGTTTTCCAAAATATATTGATGTTGCCGCGGCAATGACGGTAAAAAGGAGATACAAAATAGTAATCATACTCACGGAAAATCCGGATTTTTTTGCAAATAAAAGGAGGAATGAATAACTAAACGCGCCAAGAGCAAACAAAGCGCTTAGAATGGTAAATAAAAATACGTTTCCTGATAGATTCTGAAAATTGAGCCCTTTATAGATTTTAATTTTTTCGGATTTTGCTTCTTTAATAAAGATTAAAAGAAGCACTACCGCAAGAAGCGAAGGAAATGCCGCAAGAAAAAACAGATTACGGTATCCGATAACCGGAAGAAATAACAGAGCGATCATCACCCCAACAACCGCGCCTGAATTGTCCATTGCACGTAAAAGTCCGAAATTCGCTCCCCGGTCTTTATCGGTTGATACCTCCGAAACAATCGCGTCTCTCGGCGAACCTCTCATTTTTCCCGATCGGTCAAGTATACGAAATGGGATAAGCCACTGCCATGTTGTTGAAAGGCTGTACCCTACTCGGGACAGACTCCCAAATAAATATCCCAACCAAATAAATATTTTTCGTTTCCGTAATCGGTCTGACCAGTATCCGGAAACCGCCTGGGAAATAGAGACAATCGCATCCCCTAACCCGTCAATAAATCCAAGAGTGGTCATGTTCGCACCCAAGACCTGTGTCACAAAAATCGGCCAGACGGAAAATACCATATCAGAACCCATATCATGAAGAAATGATGCAAGGGAAAAAATCCACACGGTTTTTTTGCCTTTTGTTGACATAGTACCTATTATAACCTCTCTGGTATACTTTATTTAAGATGTATAAAATAAAAAAAAGATTCCAAGTGATTTTGTTATTGTCTATTATTTTCCTTATTATCACATTATCTCTTATTCTCTATAACTCATATTCCACCAAAAGAAAAAATACCACCTCGGCAAAAGCCAATACAACTACGTCTCTAGCAGTTGCAAAAAAACCTCCATTTGATTCCACGCTTCTTGCAAAATATATGACAACCGAAGCAATACTTTTAGGCAGCATCGATCATATCAGCTATTATTTTAATGACTTAAACACTAATGCTACTTTAAAAATGGATCCGGAGCGTTCATGGATTCCTGCTTCGACTATTAAAGCATTTACTGTATTAGAGGCATTTCGCCAAAGACATCTTGGCTTGATCGACTTCAATCAAACAATAACTGTCAGTGGAAATAATGTTGTACCTACTGCTTTAGAGTCCGATGAGTTTCCCCGACTACACGAAGGAACAGAAACAACTATCAGGCAACTGGTCGAAGCGATGATTATTCAAAGTGACAATACTGCCTTTAATGTACTTCTTGACATTTTAGACAGAAGAAATATCAATGCGACCTTAAAAAACTACGGTCTTACCGAGACGGTAGTTGGGGAAAAATTAAGCCTTGATGATAATCAACTCGCTATTGATGTTTCTGTACCAGGGAGACGGTCTAACACAACCACAGCAAAAGACTTAGCACTATTATATGCTCTTCTTTATACTCATAAAATACCTGATTCTCAAGAAATTGTCTCTATTTTCAAGCGTCAGAAATTTAAAGATATGATCCCTGCCCATATCCCTTCAGAAGTTGAGATAGCTCATAAAACCGGCGCGTGGGATCCGTATTATCATGATGGAGGTATTGTTTATAAACTAGACGCACCATTCATATTTGCTGCTTTTAGCAACAGTGGAAATCCTGAAATTGTTGCAAAATTAGCGCGTGTCGCCTATTATCAATCTGCTGATGTTGTTGGGAAACCGATGGCTACAATCCCTACTGATGATCATCCCAGTAACCATCATATATATTATCTAAGCCAGACTACCTCAGATACGGAAATACTTGGAACTTCAACGTCTATTAATTCGGAGAAATTCCCCTCTATTACCGCGCAAGATCTTGGGATTACCTCTTCAGATTTTGGCATTAATCCGGCTTTTTCACAAATTATTAACAAAGCGCGCATTCTACCCAATTCTCCATTATTTCTTATAAAGAGAATGGTTGAAAATGTAAAGGTCATTTTGGCAAAGAATCCCAACGAGAAAACCCGTGCATATCTTGATATAGCTCATAATCGTATATCCGAAGCCAAGGCACTTTTTTCACAAAAAAACTTTTCTGGCGGTTATAATCTCTTAAATCAATCGGAAGATTATCTTAAGTCGGCCGTTAATGAAAGTGGAAAACGTAATGATTCCACCTCTATCGAAATAAAACAGCTTAGTGATTTACGATTTTCTCTTCTTTCAGAAACAGCGGATAAAGTGGATAGTTCCCAAAAGATGCAATTAATTGACACTACATATAATCTTTATAAAAAATATGAAGCCGATCTTGTGCCTCACGTTGTATCTTCAAAAGTAACCAATCCTACTCAACAAAAACCAATTATTGGAACCGTTACTAAAGTCAGCGGTAACATTGCCACATTAAAATTGAATGACGGAACAACAAAAAAGACTTTAATAACCGACACTACACCGCTACGCGATTTTCAAAACAATACTATTCAGAGTGCCTCTCATCTCACTGTTGGCTCTCAGATTTCTGTCATTGGTACTGTATCCTCTGATGCTGTTATTGTTCCTCAATTTATTTTGAATAATGTACCGAAAGAATTACCAAAAGCTCATGAAGGAACAGTGATTGAAATTGATCCAAATACAAATAAACTCACTATTATTAATGCTCAAGGTAAACAAGATGTGATTATAGTTAATCAACACACGCTGCTTAAATCCAGAGATACCAATGTTTCTTTGGAGGGAATCAAAGCAGGGTCGCAAGTTGCCATTTTTGGGGTATCGACTCCAAATCAAAATATAAGCCCAACTTTAACACCGATCCTCCCAATTTCTCCCGCAGGAATTATCCCAACGCATCCAATCAGTCCAGCACCTGCATTAACAGGTCAAAGGCTACTCAATCAAATCATCCCGAGTCGCGAGACAACTGCAATTATAATTTCATCACAGATTACTATTATTCCTTCGGGCAAGCCTTTTTTTACTCCTAGTCCGGTGGAATCACATAAAATGACTCCGCAAAAAACCACTATATCATCTTCAACAAGTAAACCTCCAATACAAGTCGTTAAAGCGGTTTCGGTAACTGTGGTAACAAATGGTACCGGGTCAAAAGAAGTAAAAAAATCCTCTCCACCCCCTCCACAGGAAAAGAAAACCATTGAACCACCTAAGAAACAATGAAAATGAAGAAATTATTTTATCTTTTTAAGATAGATATTATCAATGAGTCTCGTCTTTCCAAAACGCACGACAAGATTTACTAATACCATCTTATCAATTTTTGCTACTTCTTTTAAGGTCTGTGGATCAGAAATACTGATATAATCAACATGTCCCAAAGTAGTATGAATTAAATTCTTCATTTTAGATTTTATTTTTTTGGTATTATCTTCTCCGCTCTCAAATAGTTGCTGTGCGAAACGCAAGGATTTATAAATAATATTTGCTTGTTTACGTTCTCTATCATTTAAAAATATATTTCTACTGCTCATTGCGAGTCCATCTGATTCTCGAAGTGTTTCACCAACAATAATGTCTATAGGAATATTTAAATCTGTAACCATTTTTTTAATGACAATTACTTGCTGCGCATCTTTTTGTCCAAAGTATGCATGACTTGGCTGAATAATATTAAAAAGCTTAGTAACAACTGTTGCAACACCAATAAAATGTTGTGGTCTACTTTTTCCTTCTAATTTTTTTGTAACTTTCTCAACATGTACATAAGATTCATAACCTGAAGGATATAGCTCATCAACATTCGGTAAAAAAACAATCCCTACATTTGCTTTCTTAAGTAACAGCAGATCTCGTTTTGTATTTCGTGGGTATGTTTGAAAATCTTCCTTCGGTCCAAATTGTTTTGGATTGATAAAAATGCTTACAATGACGTGATCATTTTTTTCCTGAGCTAATTTAACTAAACTTAAATGTCCCTTATGTAAATATCCCATTGTTGGAACAAAACCAATTGTTCCATGCAGAATTTGCCTCAACCTTCGCATATCTTTAATAGTTTTTATTACTTGGATAGCAATTCGAGAAGTCATATATTTATAGATATTTACAGAGAATTATATCAAAAGTTCTAACTGTCTTACTAAGCTAATGAGGTTTGGAGTATCATAACATTCAGCTGTGGGCACTAGAGTGGTCTTTTTATTTGAAAGGTTTGAGATTTTATTTCCCTGTTTGACTTCCACCTGTTATACTCAAATAAATAATGCGAAAGAAAATTTTTCTCATTCTTTTTACTATAGGTATACTCATTGCAGTAGGATTATTTATTGCAATAAAAACTGCAACAAGGTCATCTTCGCTTACCACAAATACTAACTCGAGGCTCAACGTCTTGGGTAACCGCATTGTCACCGAAGAAGGACGGGAGATCCGACTCCGAGGCGTAAACTTCGAAGATCCCTTTGTGCTCGAACACGACCGGGGCAAGGATGGCATGACGAACGTAAATCATTTCGCGATAATCGAGACGGACTTCGCGCGGGTGAAAGCCCTCGGGGCGAACGTCGTCCGCTTCCCACTGTACCCCGGCTACTATCGATTGGTCGGTGGTGAGCGATACCTAACTACCTACGTTGATCGGATGGTCGATCTGGCCGAGAAATACCAACTGTATGCCATTATTAGTTACCACGCGATCGGGCGGCCTGGCGGTTGGTACGAATCGGATTCAGACACGATGATAGCTGATTACCCGACAAAGCTTCTCTACACCGATGCCACCATGGCAGTGGCATTCTGGAACACCGTTGCGGCCAAGTACGGCCACCGAAACCATGTGCTCTTTGAGATCTACAACGAGCCCGCCGACCAGATCGCTACTAACTTTACCTGGGCTGACTGGCGACCGACAGGCCAACTGCTTATCGACACAGTCCGCAAGTATTCAGACAACATTATCCTCGGGTCTGGCCCGCAGTACAGTAGCGACCTCTCCGAGGTGCCCACCAATCCATACCGTGATGCTAATCTGGTTTATGTCGCTCACGTCTATCCGGGCACGGTTCCCAAAGGGGAAGACCTCGTCGCTGCGTGGGAGAGACGTTTTGGCTTTCTTGCCAAGACCTATCCGGTGATTGTCTCCGAGTGGGGTTTCCACAACGGCACAGCCGATGAGACCGTGAATGGGACTCTTGAAGGTTTCGGAAAACCACTCCTCGATTACCTCGACCAAAAAAATCTTTCCTGGGTGGCCTATGTCTACCATCCGTCCGATGATGAGCCACCGATGCTCGAAAGTGACTGGGCCACCCTCACTGAGTTCGGTGAGTTCGTGAAGAAACGCTTGGAGACAGACAGATGAAGTTGTCATAAAAGCTCTTACCTATGAAGAAATAAATTCTGGAACACTAGATTTAACTTAGTATATCGGTTTAAACGAGGTGTTGTTAGATCTCAAAGGAAATTAGCTGGCACTGGTTGTTTACACTGTAAATGTTTATATTTACAGTGACTATCTGGGAACTTTTTATTTAAGTTGTTAAAAACTCTAGTACTTTTTTTGTGTGAGAGAGTGGATTAACCCCTTTATATGTTTTTACGATTTCTCCTTTTGGATTCACGAGATAGCTATTTCTCAATGTTCCTTCAAACTCTTTACCCATAAATTTTTTCTTACCCCAGGAATTATATGCTTTAATTACTTCTTTTGATTCATCTGAAAGAATCGGAAAATTTAGTCTATGTTTACTGGCAAATTTTTGGTGAGACTCCACGCTATCCTTAGAAATACCCAAAATAAAAATGTCTTTCTTTTTAAAATCCAAGCTCATATCCCTAAACGAACACGCTTCTTTTGTACATCCGAGCGTATCATCCTTTGGATAAAAATAGATAAGTACCCATTTGCCTTTATAATCTCTTAGTTTATGCATTTTACCTGTCTGGTCAGCGAGACTAAAATCCGGAGCCTTCATAGAATAAATTATATCAGAGATTGGTTGGCACTGGTTGAGTATGTGGGAAATTTTTACTCTAAGTTAACAGAATTAACAATCCCGCAGTAACACCCAAAACTCCTACTAATTTTTTAATTGAATACTCATCTTTTAACAATAAGATTGCAAATATTGTAACTGCAGCAATAGATGATGCGTTAATTGCATTTACATAACCGATATTTGGAGCAGCTTTTATTGCTTCCATCATGAAAAAATTAAAAGCTGTGGAAAAGATTCCAATTAATAGAAATAAAAATGGTTTTTTAGTAAAAGAAATGAGGGATACTTTTTTAATTTTCATTTCAAGTAATATGAGCATTGAGACTATAAAAACTAGATATGTTAGATAAACCGTTATATCTACGCCTTGCGAAAATAAATATTTAGAAGTAATAGAGAGAAATCCCCAGCAAAAAAAAGCTCCCATAGCCATGGATAACCATCGTTTACTTGTTCTTTTTTTAACAACTTTTTGAGACAGCATAATTAGAGCTGAAAATAAAACAATAAGTAAGATTGCTATTGCTTTTCTTAAGGTTAACTCTGAATGAAAAAATAATACGGCAATCAATGTTGTGAATACCACATAACTTTTTGAAATCACTAAGGAATAACCAGGATTTGGAGCATATTCAATGCTAATTAACGAGAACATATTACCAAGATAACTAAAAAAAATTGCAGCGATAATAATTACTAATAATTGGTTCAGGGATATTATGAAATTTTGGTGCATAGTTAAACCTATTGGAATAAATACGAACAGTGGTATTAAAAACATTGCTAAATTATTGTATTGTGATGGGTTTTTAATTAAGGCAGATTTTCTTACTAATAAATATAATGCAACAGAAGAAACAAACATTAAAAGGCTAGAAATTATCCAGTTCACCCGAAAATGATATCATAAGTTCTAACTGTTCTAATAGGTTGAATAGGTTTGGAGCGTTGGGATAATTAGCTGGCACTGGTTTATCCTGAGGAACGAAGGAACTATGTGGGAACTTTTTATCGCAAGAACATATCTATCCACCTTATGAAACATATAACTATCGAAATGATGTAAAATAGTTATGTTACAAAATTGAACCTGTGGAAAGAATAAAAAATATGGATGGATGTGATTGCGAAGGTTGTACTTGCGGTAAAAACGTAAAAGAGTAAAGCCTAGTTAAGTGCAAATTTGACTTGATACTCGGGAATGCCAATAGATATGCCATATTCCCGTGCATCTTTATACAGAATCGGGTTTGAAAGGTCTACCTTAAATATTTCTCCGTTAAATACGATGAAATGAAATTCGTCATTTTTATAGTCTACGTACCATTGAGGATGTGAAGGATCAAACGACCATTTCAATATTTCTGCAATTTCATTAGCTTTCTCTTCAAGAATTTCAACCGTGTGAAGAGTCCACCGCTTGATCCAAGGAGTCTGGTGTTTTGAAGTGACCTTTTCAACCTTTGTTTTCAGTATCTTTAGTTTTTTAAGAACAGACTTATCGCCTAGACTTTCTTCAATAATTACTCCTTGATAATTCATCAAATAATTGTATCAAATGCACAAAACTGAATTATCGGGTGAAAGTATCCGAAGGTTATTTATTGATTTAGATTATCTTGAAGAGCTAAACTTACTATTGCTGCGAACCGTGGACGAAGTTCGAACCTATTTCATACTTAATTATGCACAAATACCTGATTTTCATTGAAGAGATGCTATAATAGCATCTAATGAAATCTGAACTTGGATCTCGTAGCTACTTAGATCCATTACTCACAAATCCAGATAATGACAAGCGTTATCTTGTAACTCTTTTATGGATGCCTTCTATTGCCAAAATATACGAAGCTCGATTGTTTAATGTAGGGGGAACACTTAGTAATCTGCTTAACCCTGATACAAAAATGCATTTTGATTTTGGAACAAAAACAGTACTTGTTCAAAATCATAACCCGATAACATTCATGAGATCAGACGGCTCACCCCGAGATATAGATGTAATTACAGATTGTCCTGACAGACAAAAATATTTACTAATGAAAAAATTGTTTCGTGAAGCTTGTGATGAAGCGAGAAAACGTCATGTCCCTTTTCCTGACATATCTATTGAACCAGTAATGTACCCTAACTGGCCTGCTCAACAGAAATGGAGGCAACTTGTTTCTTCAATTAACGAAGGTATTGATAAACAGCCTTCTTTAGTATTCAGAAATATTTCCGTTCCCGTAGATCCTCAAACACTGACGCCTTGGATATATATGTTTGAAAATGAAGTAAATCTTATTGGTCTCAATCCGTTTGCTCATTTCTTACGATATTTTATGCGGACACCGGGACCAAAACAGAAAGATATGGAATATGTGGTTACTGACGAAGGATCAAGACTATATAGCAAACTTTCTTTACTACAAAGATTTGCGGATAACTTTCTTGAAGCGGCAACGTGTGAAACAAATAATGGCTTGAATTATCAAGAGTTGTTCAATTCATGGATAGTATTTATCGAGAAACTTATGGTACAGGATGATTTCGATACTCGAAGCATAAGAATATTAACGCAGTCTTATTGGAATACTTTAGGAAAGACTCTCTCTCGCCGGGGTAACAATTCATTTATTACTCAATTTGCTACTAAATTTACTGGATGAAAAAGCTACTTTTGAATTGGATTGATTTGATGATATAATCTATACATATGGCGAATGAAAATCATAGACAATCTCAATTTACAGAAGCTATCGATTATCTTCGTGTTCATCCTGAAGGAAGAAGAGCATTCGGTATATTAGCAACTCTTTTCCTTAAAATTATCGTAAGAGGCTTATTGCACAGATCTACTCCTGTTGCTCATGATTTTTTGAAATTATCTGAAGCATTCCATACTGATATTCGAATTAACGGAATTGAACATCTTCCAAAAGAAGGCGGGTTTATGCCTATGATATCTCATATCGTTTCGAAAGAAGCATTTCCATGGTGGCTTGATGAGTCAGCCCATCCTTATGGATATATCCAAGGGCTTATTCAGTCTTTAGAGCAAATAGGTCGAGAAAGAGATCTCCGTTTTATAGCGCTTGACGATAAACATTCACCACCTGTATTTCATTTTATGCAGGAACTTATCCATAGCTGTTATGGTTCTTTTACGGTAAGTAGCGGTGCAATAAACGGTTCATTAAATAATGCAGTAGCTGCATTAGCAAATGACCAAATAATATTTATTGCACCAGAGGGCAAAACCACTCTTGTTTTAAATGAATTCAAATTAGGAGTGACCAAATTTGCACATTTAGGTAAACCTTATATTCCAATGGCCTATTATGAGGTAAGGGAAAATGAAAAATCTTATTTCGTATTCAATATAGGTAAAGCAATTTATCCTCTAAATAGTTCGAGCAATTGGGACAAACCTGATCGACGAGCATTCGCCGATATATTGGGCTTCGCTGTTGCAGAATTACTTCCTCCAAATTTAAGAGGTCACTATTCAAAATCACCGACTATTTCACCTACCTTAACTGTTTCTCATGCTTGAATGTAAAGATTCGGACCCTTGGAGCAGTTAGCTGGCGCTGGTTGATTTATAGTGAGCGAGGTCGAACTACTCTGTGGAAAATTTTTACAGTTACTCTATATATCCCAATATTTGATATATTCTGTGTATATTCGTAATTGGATAATCAGATCTAGATTGACAATTGGGACAGTGATACGGTTTTTGTTGTCTATAAGGTTTTGCCTGCCACCACTCGGGATGAGTTATAGTTAGAAGGTCTGCTTTTTCTATAGCTTTTGTAAGCGTTGGTGGATATAAAGGGTGATTATTTTGTTTCCATATTTTCTCAGCTAGTTTAACGTCGGCAATCTGCATAAGAATGTGAACATCTTTTAATTGTTTAGGATCAACCTTTTGTTTATCTGATATTCTAGATACATCATACAGACATTGAATTAGTTGGTCTTCTATGCCAACTACCTTTATTGGTTTATCTTGAAACTTTGCTTGAATAAAACGTTCTGGAGCCGACCATCGATAAGGAAAAACATCTGTTTTCATTCGTGACACAGGATCAACAAACGCATAAAAGAAATAGGTTGTTTCTACAGGATCATCTCTTCCTGGCGGATGATAATGGTATAGCATAAAATCTGAAATGATCGATGGTCTAATATCGTTTATGCTTTGAATTAATAAGTCTAAGTCGTTGAACTGTCTTTTGGGAAAATCTATTCCATGTTGTATAAGATGAAATCTTGTAGCCAGTCCTCCACATATTACCAATTTTGTATTATCAACATGATGGAGGAATTTTTTCAAAAATATAGTTACACGTTCTCTGTCTTTATGGTTCAGATCAACACCTATCTCTTGTATAACTGACATAATCAAATTTTACCAATAAGTTCTAACTACTATCTCCAAGATTTTAAGAAGATTGTTTTGAAGATCTAAATCTAGATTCATTAGCTGGCTCTGGTTGTTTACACTATAAATATTTGAATTTACAGTGACTATGTGGGAACTTTTTATTCAAATAATCTTCTTCACCTTTAATAATCCGAAAGCACTAATTGTAGGAGCGTCCGTAATTTCGCTATTTAAGATCATATTCTCAAATTGAGTTACGGTAAATTTTCCGTACTGAATATCTTCTGTGTCCTCTAATGCTTGTTTCTTAAAATCTAATCCTTGTGCAAGAAATAGAGAGAACCCTTGATTTGCATAACCAGGAGCTTCATGGAAAAAACCTATCTTTTTAATTGATTTAGCTGTAACTCCTGTTTCTTCTTTTAGTTCCAACTTAGCTAGCTTCTCAGGATCAATATGACTACCATCCTCATGCTTCCCCTGGGGAAACTCCCATGAATACTGTTTAATAGGATACCTGTACTGTTTTACTAATATAAAATGTATTCCGTCAAAAGGAACAATCAAAACGAAATCGTCTTTCTCAACTACTCCGTAGATTCCTTTATGATTATTTGGAAATAAAACATCGTCTTCCCTAACCGTCATCTATTTATTTTTATATACAACCTTAGATGAAAGTTTTTTAATCATGGTGAAAGTATAGCAAAAAATTCCCACGTCTTAATTCCCTAAGGGAATTAAATATTGTTTTGAAGATCTAAAACTTTATTTGCTAGGACTGGTTGTTTACACTGTAAATGTTTATATTTACAGTGACTCTGTGGGATCTTTTTATAGTCAAAACTATTTAAGAGTGAGTTAACCAATCTACTACAATTTTTGCCAACTCCATTTGTTTACCAGTAAATCCATGATCTGCATCTTTAATAATTTTATAAGTAAACTTTGGTTTCTGTTCTTTTAAGATATTAACTACTTTTGGAACATCTCCATATTGATATTCGTCTTTTTCTCCATAGACAACAAGCGTAGGTTTCTTAATAGAATTAAAGTAACGAAAGAGTGGTTTAGTTGAGAGTTTAGCTTTATCCATCGCTTCTAAAAAAGGAAACGTATTATAATCACCATCAGGATTGGCAATATCATAGAACCCTTTATAGGAAAAAATTTCATCAGGAAGAAGTTCACAGATAATATCTTCACCCTTTCCTTGGCTTATTTTTTGCTTTGCCTCCTTAAATAATCGTAAGAACTTTTCTTTTCCAAAGTCGTTGTAATAGAGACCAGTATCATCTCCTCCACCTATCAAAATATATTTTGAAATTTTGTTTTTAGGTCTGTAGTGATCATAAACGCATATTTTATTTGCTCCCGTAGAATGGCCTATTAAGTAAAATTCTCTATAACCTTTCTTTTCAAGAAATGCAATTGCTGCGTCAATATCATAGATACATTCTTTAATTTTTTCATATGCCATGCCAAAGCGTTTACCTTCACTTGTTTCATCTTTCTTCTCAACATTTAACTTTTTAATATAATGAGCACCACGGTTATTAAACACAAGAAGTGAAATACCTGATTTACCTAATATTTCGGCAAATTCACTCATTTGGTCATCATGATAAAATACTGATGAGCTTCCATTCCCATGCAGATGAATCATGACTTTTTTTGAATGTCGTACTTCAAATAATAATCCTGGTAATGTTAAACCGTCTTCTGTTTTTATTTGAACTAAAGTAGAGTTTTTCACAAAAAAATTATATCAAAAATATTAAACTAAATTATTGGGTTAAATATCCGAAGATTTTATACTTATTTAGATTGTCCTGAAGGGCTAAATTTGTTATTGCTGCGGGGCAGGGAGTCGAACCCCGATAATAACATCCAAAGTGTTATGTCCTACCATTAGACGACCCCGCAATTCCTACATATTCCTTCTGTCCACCCTATTATTTTTCTATATAAGTCAGTACTTTTGGTTACTCGTACTCTTAATAATCCAAAATAATTATCTCCATTGTTATGCCGCTTTGAGTGAATTTTATGTTTCTTAAAATATATTTTATCAAATTTACCTTCAAAAAACCCAGTGACTTTCGCCCAGTGTTGTATGACAGTTTTTAGCTTATTTTTTGAATTTTCGTGAATATAAATATCAAATCTAATTCTTTCAATCTCGATTTTTAAACACTTTCTCAACCAAAGAATAAATAACTTAATCATTAATGGATCTTGATTACTAAAACTGATTCTCTGACTTACTCTATATTCTTTACTTTTAGCTCCTTCTGCCCAATATAACATAATCCCCATAATCCATAAGTGTGAAATATTTAATTTTGCTTGAATAATATCTTTTAATGCATTTTCTTTAATAATCTTTTCTTTATTTATTCTTTTTCTTCTGCATGCTTCCCATCCTCTTTTCATAGCTTCAATCCTTTTTTGTGTTAACTTTTGATATTGAGGTTTTGCTAATCCGACTGAACGAAGCCATAAAGAAATGGTAGATTTTGCTACGGG
>Ga0209515_10004484_pt1 | contig 18827 bp, 20 predicted proteins | sample Subgroupgradi54m_FD_187454 | JGI IMG/M metagenome (GOLD analysis project Ga0209515, IMG submission 187454) | Subsurface groundwater microbial communities from S. Glens Falls, New York, USA - GMW60B uncontaminated upgradient, 5.4 m (SPAdes)... ...
TAAAAATTACTAGGATTCAAAAAATAAAAAGGCCGAGGTTTACTCGGCGATTCCTGGTGTATAAGTTTGTTTACAATTTGGACATGTCATTTTATCCAGACGTATGTCACAAGATGGACAATAAAAATAAAAACACAGGCTTTGCATATCTGGTCTTAATTTACATTCTGGACAAAAGCCATTATCCAAACGGGCATTACAGGGAGGGTCATCATGGTGAAAAACTATTTCAGCCTTCATAATCCTTGGTCACTCTCTCTTTCTTAAGATAATCAAAGCGTCTTTCAATACATTCCCAGACTTTTCCATTATCAAGCCACTCACAGGCTTCTTTTAGAATTCTTGTATCTACTGACTCGGCCAATTCTTTTGACGTATTAACAAGTCTTTGGAAAAGGTTGCTATAGCGACCCCCGTGGTTTAAGCATAGTCCCTTGGGATTAACTACGAGTCCAACCCAATTAGTGTTTTCTACATGGCCATCAAAGAAGAAAATATTATGATAGGCAGTAGGCACATGTGATACTTTCATCAATTCTCGGCCGACAGGGCTATTCCGAAAAGCATTAGTCCATTGGAAAATCTTTCTTGCATAGGTCAGGCCATTCTTTAAGTTTTCGGCTCGAAGAGCCTTTTCTTTAGACTTTCGTTCTTGTTCTTGTTGTGCCCTGAGTTTTTCACTGGCAACTCTTTCGTCTCTTAACTTTTTGGCTAGTTTATTGATATTTTCAGGAACCAACAAAACTGAGTCTTTTTTAGCCACCTTCTCTCCTCTTTTTGTGAAATAACTGTACAAAAAATCTTATCACTTATTAGATAAAAGTCCAAGAGTAGTCTTATTTATCAGAAACAAAAAAAGCGGATTGATATTATCGCACCGCAATAAGTTTTTTAGCCTCAATTTCAGTGATACTTTCGGTGATAAAACACTCACATGGAATTTTATTACAAAAACATTCATCAAGTGGCCACCAGAGCAAATAATTTCCACTATAAATTCGGATGAGATGTAGGCCAGTGTGATTTTGCTGAAGTAGACATTCTCTATGTCTTACAGATCCTTTCATGTCATTTGGCAAAAGGCATTTGCATAGACTCATTGATTATACCTTCACTTTCGTTAATTCTTCTGACCAGAAATTAGTTTCAGGATGGCCAGGAATTCGGACATAAATTAAGAAACGATGATATTTAAGATGTCGCTTCAGTCCTCCCATGTCGTAAATCTTTTTGACTTTGCCAACTGTATTGGCTTGTATATATTTTATTGACGCATCTCTCTTGTCTTGAGAATAATCAGCAGTCCGTAATTGGACTAAGTCGAATACTTTCAAACCTGGAAGCATCTGCTTAGGAGCAGAACGAGGAATTGATTTTACGGTCATGACTACTTTGCCTCCCTATTTTTCACATATTCAATGATCATTAGGGCAAGTCGCGGATGTGGACGAGCCGTTCCGTTTGCCCAACGCCTTACTGTCGATTTAGCTACTTCAAACTCTAAAGCAAGTTCCGATGCAAAATCAACCGTAAGATGATCGTTATTATCCATGAGGTGATCAGTTAATGTATTCCGTAGTTCTTGATATATTTTCCCCTGAAGAGCTGAGACGATTGCTTGTTCTGCTTTTTGAGCAGGGTGAGAATGTCCATTTGCCCATCTGGTTATGGTACCAACTGCCGTTCTAAATTCATCGGCAAGTTCTCGTTCGCTTCCAGGACGATAATCCAGATAGGATTTAAGTAATCTTTGGAAATAGCTATCTTTTTCTACGTGATCAGCCATGACAACTCCTTGTTAAGAATGCTGGGCATATATTACCACAGGATTGGTAAATTCTCAAATAAATGCTGGAAATGTTGGCATGATGGCAATTTTAATTTAACATGGTTTTGGGTAATTAAAAAGCTCGTCACATTGGACGAGCTATCCGCTTCTAATAGTTATTCTTTATATACAACAATCAATGTGACCGATGTTCCACGAACATTGATTCGAGGATCCTTGTAGTCAAAAAATGATTGTCCGCGAAATACTTCTTTTAAATCCCGCCCATCCACTTGAACTATTTGCTTCAAAAAATTTACCCTTTTATTAGCTAGGAGCCATTTCACCAAATCTTCTGTTAAACTATCATAAGCAACTCCAAACGAGTATTCAACTTTTGTACTAAAAACTTTAACATTCAAGGAATCGAGTTCAACTAGTTTGGTTTTTGTCTGAGCATTACCTACGCTAGGAAATAAAAGAACTGTAAATAGAACCGTAAGTACTAGCTGTTTAATCATACCGGCCTCCTTTTTATGGGTTCGCTATATATTAATACATTAATTAAATTATGTCAACATCATTAGCAAAAACCAGAATTTTTAACGTTTTTGATGTCAAGTTTTCCCCTCCCCTTGGCCCCTCCGAAAAAGCATTTTGTAAACTCCGCTATAGCTGTTTTAAAATTTCTAGATACTCTTCTGTGGTCATACCTAAAATACGTAAATTATTACGAATTACAAACATCGGAATTTCGTCGTATACTGGAACAACCAGTGGGCGCTTTAATCCTGAACGAGTATATACTCTGTGACTGCCCTTTTGATGCTTGAACTTGCAACCCAAAAACAAAAGAAATTTCTCAAACTCCTTCCAAGATGTTGGAGTAAGTCGGACCATTTATTACGGGTGAGCAAATGGCACCCTCACCGACTCCATGCCTTGAGAGATAACAACTGGAGGAATAAATTCTTCATTGTGCTTCTTCCAGCCAAGATCTAATAAGACATCCTCAAATGTGCCCATTTCCACAATTTCATCAAAGAAGATTCCAACAGCTTCAGTAAAGTTCTTTTTGGCTTCTTCTAGGGTAGGTCCGGAAGTAGATAAATCCAGAGCCGGTGTATAAGCTACAAATTGATCGGATTCTCTAAGAAAAGAGACTGGTAAATTAAAAACTATAGATTTATGCATAATAAGGTCATAATATCATAAGATTATTGAGAATTCAATGTATCTGAGCAAACTGCTAAAAAATCCCATTCTGCTTTATAAAATGATGGACTTCGAACAAAAGAGGAGATTTCTTAAATCTATGGTGGAAAACTTTATTTGGAAAGAAGGAAACCTTGATATGATATGGAAAAAACCCTTTGACCTGGTTGCAGAAAGATCAATTTCCAATGATGGCAGCGCCACGGAGAATCGAACTCCGCTTCCATGCTTGAGAAGCATGTGTCCTAACCGATAGACGATGGCGCCATAATTTAAATCTATCGCCATTTTAACTCATTCTCCCTGATTTGACAAATAGTATAACGACATGCTATAATATTTTCACGTTCCTTTTTCCACAAGTGAGGTAAGGTGAGAGTTCCAAGCATCCTTTTCCATGACGAATCGCAGAGTATTGCAATGAGGTTGATGGAGGCTGGTTTGGCAGTTGCCGGAATTGGTCTCGTCATCATCGTGATACTTGCTGAGGCATATGGGATTCACGGCATCATGACACTTCACCACTGCTTTTAGTCCCTCGTGGCGAGGCGCCCAAAGCCCCGGAAACCCCAGGGCTTTTTGTTTGTTTGAATTTCGCTTACCAACTATCTTCTATGGCCAAATCAATCGGCGGAGGGTGTGCCTTTTTATAAAATTAGTAGATTTTAGAAAAAGGGGCACCCCGCAGTCATGCATGGTCATACGACCACGGCCATGCGGCCACTGCTCGGCTACGCGCTGTTGCTGCTCGCCTACGGCGGTTGTAGAGGTTGTGTGAACTATAAAAATGATTAGGGCTGTGAGAGCCACTTCTTTCCTTGCCTGACAAGAAGTTCCTTTTTCTTTTCCGGCTCAGCCATTATTTCTTCTACTATTTTTTCCATCCTCATTCCCTGTGAACCTTTTACCAAAACTAAATCTCCTTCTTTAATTAATTCTTTCACTTTTAATTTCGCTTCACTTGAAGTTTCAAAAGTGTGTATGTTTCCAGCCGGCATCTGATTTCCCGCCGATTCAGCAATAAATTTTGCTCTTGAACCGACACAAACAAGCAAATCTACAAAACTTCCTGCCATATTTCCCGCTTCTTGGTGAGCCTTAATCGTATATTTTCCCAATTCAAGCATATCCCCTAAGACAGCAATCCTCCGCTTACCAGGCAAGTCTCGAAGTGTTTCCAGGGCAAGATGGGTTGATAATGGGGACGCGTTATATGTATCGTCTATGATTATGGAATTCTTAATTCCTTTCAGTATTTTTAACCTTCCTTTCGGCCCGTGGTATTCGGAAAGAGCTTCACTTATGTCAACAAGATTCATGCCGAAAATAACCCCGACCGCGGCCGCAGCGGCCGCAGCATAACCCTGGGATTTACCCAAAGACCCCATCAGTTTAAATGGTACAAAACTATCATTATAATTCATCTTTAAACTCACTCCCATTGGCATTTCGTTTTCTGTCCACGTTTCAAGATTGGAAACCCGAACCATCGCACCATCGCCAAATCCATACGTAGAAACTTTTGCTTTTGTTCTCTCTTTCATTTCAAGAACCGCCAAATCATCAAAATTCAAAACAGCAAAATCTGAAACAGAAAGTGTCTCAACAAGCCGGCCTTTTTCTTTGGCTACACCTTCCGGTCCGGAAAAATATTCTACATGAACCGGCACTTCTCCCACCGCGGTTACTACTCCGACATGAGGTTTAAATTTGTCAGCCAACCGCTTTATATCGCCCGGCTTATCTGCCCCATATTCCAGTACTAAAATTTCTGGATAATTCTTTTGAAAAAATAGGCCGAAAAAAGAAACTACCACGACACGAATCCAAAACCAAAAAGTATTTCCTGCTTCATAATAATCATCGGCCCAATTGCCTATGATAGTCAGCGGAACACCGAATTCATTGTTGAGATTGCCTTTTCCAGACCTGACTCTTTTTGACCTGCCCAACACGACAGCAATCGTCTCCTTAGTCGATGTCTTACCGACATTTCCCGTCACAGCAACAATTTCCGGTTTATAGCGCCTTAAATACATCTTGGCGATTATTCCAAGTTTCCAGACAATAACTTTTTTTATTATTTCTTTCATTTTCTCGTTGGCGGAATTTTATAATAATTAATCAAAAATGCTGCCATTTCCCTAAACGTCGGGGACAAGCTATCGGCAGCAAACTGAATCCCCTTCGGCCGGTCCATTTTTATCAAAATCACAAACTTGGGGTCATAAGCCGGTGCGAATCCAAGAAAATCGTGTATAAACTCGTGTTCATCATAACCACCCTTTCCGTCAGGTATCTGTGCAGTTCCCGTTTTACCGGCTATATCATATCCCTTAATCCTTGCCTTATCAAAGCCGTTGTCTACCACCCCAACGAGCATCGTTTTTAACTTATTTGATGTTTTTTCTGAAAAAGGAATACTCACAATCTCCGGCTTGGTAACCACTTCTTCTCCTCCTTCTTTGATTATTTTTTCAACAACATACGGCTTCATTAATTTTCCTCCGTTTGCGATAGCCGAGTATGCGTTAATAAGTTGTATCGGAGTAACGGCAATTCCTTGCCCAAACGACGCTGTCAGATAATTAATTTTCCTTCCGCTATAAAGGTTGGCTATGTCGCCGTTAACTTCGCCCGGCAAATCTATCCCTGTCCTCTGCCCGAATCCCGTGTTTATCGTGTAATTTAAAAAGTTATCATCTCCAATCTGGTTTTCGACAAACATAGCTCCAGTATTTATGGACTTCTCCAGAACCTGGGACATCGTTTGAAAACCAAAAACCTTATTACTGAAATTATGTATCGTATAATCCGCGGCTTGGATAAATCCAACATCGGTAAATGTGGTTTGTGGCGTCACTTTGCCAAGATCTAATCCGGCAGACATAGTTATGGGTTTATATGAAGAACCTGGCTCAAAAACCTCCTGAACGCTTTTATTCAAAAATAAACCGGGTTGGTAATCGCTATAGTTGTTAGGATCAAACGACGGCTTATCGGCCATGGCCAACATCTTGCCCGTATTCGGTTCCTCAACAATAATTGTTCCGCCCTGGGCATTCCACTTTTTCAATACATTTTCAAGCTTATCTTCAGCATAGGCTTGTATATTCTTGTCTATAGTTAAAACAATATCCGACGGCCGGTTAAATGTATTATTTCCGCCAGCTGGCGGATGACTGCCAGAAATAAGATTTTTAATAAAACCAAACAGCCCTGTAGCAGTCGGCGACTTTACAGCTGTCCTACCGAACAGGTCATTGTCGTAATAAGACTCAACACCATATTGTCCCGAACGGCCATTTAAATCATATCCCAAAAACCCTATAACATTGGACGCCAATTTCTGTCCGGGATAAAATCTGTCGGTTTCATATGAAACTCCCAGTCCTTTGAAGTTTAATTTTTTTATATCGTCAACCTCTTTTGCATCGAGCCGTCTGGCTAGAACTTTAGAAGAATTCTGTCCGGATTGAGTTGTGTTTAAGACAAGGTCTTTATTTATTTTTAAAATATCCACAACTTGGGCAACCTTACCATCGTCTTTCATCCAGTCAATTTTAGACGGAACAATGTAAGCCAAGGGGAATTTCTTGTTGGTGGCGGCAAGAAACAAGCTGTTTGATGTTGGATCTTTCATGTATATGTTACCCCGAGCCAAAATGTTAGTAATATTATCCCTTTGTGCCGTCGCAGTCCGGGAATAAACCGAATATCTGACATAAGATAAAATAAAAAGCCTGTATAAAATCAGGCCTGAGACCATCAAGACAACGATAAAAAATAGGTTTATGCGAAAATTATCATGCTTAGCCATAAATTCTAAATACCAATATCTAAATCCTAAAGAAATTCCAATTTAAATCAAATTCAAATGTTTAGAATTTAGTATTTTGGATTTAGGATTTACTTTCCGAGAGCCACGTTTCCGTTTTCAAAAAGGTAAACCACGTTTTTTGCTTCTACCATGTTTCGGCTTAAAGCAAACTCAAGAATCCTTGCCGGATCTTCCATTGAAGATTTTTGGGCGGCAAGTGAACTGCGAACTTCATTTAAAGATTCCAATTTTTGGTTCAACATGCTTACTTTATAATTGCTGGCCGCAATTACATTGGCCTGAACCACATAATAAATCACCAAAAGACCGGCAATCAGCAATATTATTGTGTTTATTATAAAAACTGTGCTTATGGTGTTATTATTTAATTCTTTAACTGCTGCATGATTAGTTGTTGTCACTATTTTGGGGTTAAGGCATTCCTACCCATCCCGTTTACTAATTTTTAAATATTTAAATGTTTAAATTTTCTGGATAACTTTCATTTTGGCGCTCCGTGCTCTCGGATTGGATTTTTGTTCTTCCCAAGACGGTTTAATCGTCTCCTTCACCACAAATTCTATAATTCCTTCTTTTTGCTTTTCTTTAAATACTTTTTTGGCCACCTTATTTTCCAGTCCCTGAAATGCTATCATCACCAATCTTCCTCCGGGCTTCAATACATCTATAGCTGTCGTTAATCCTTTTCTTACGCTTCCCAATTCATCATTCACAGCTACTCTTAATGCCTGGAATGTCTTGGTCGCAAAGTGTATCTTGCGATGTTTATACCATTCTGGAACAGATCGGCTGATAACATCGACAAGGTCTTCGGTCATAACAATTGGTTTTTCGCGCCTGGTTCTGACAATATTTTTGGCTATGTTTCCGGCAAACTGTTCTTCACCCAAGTAACTTATTAATTCCATCAGCTCATCCTCGCTGGACTTGTTCACGATATCAACAGCACTTTCGGGCTGGAGTTCGGGATTAAACCTCATATCCAATATTTCGTTCCGCTTGAAAGAAAATCCCCTGCCGCTTTCTTCGTAATGCCACGATGATAATCCGAGATCAAATAATATTCCGTCTGGTTTGAAATCGTATTTCTCAACAATGGTTTTTAAATTTACATAACTGTCATTAATTTTTATTAATCTGTCGTTATTCAGTTGTAAACTTTTAAATAAGACCGGATCAAATTCTATGCCCAGAACTTTCACGCCAGGATATTTTTCAAGGATTGCCGTTGTGTGTCCCCCTCCGTCGAGAGTGGCGTCTACAATCTTGCTATTCTCGCTTATGTTTAAATATTCAATTACTTCTTTTACCAAAACGGGGGTATGTGCCATGCTCGGAATGGGATTCCCTGGGTCGCCCGCGAGGGCCCCTTTAGGGACACGCGTCGGCGACTTAGGGATTTCTGTTTTTTATATCAATCCGAGCTCCCCCAGTTTCTCGGCGATTTTATCTGAATTTTTTTCTAAGTCATTTTTATATGTATTCCATTTCTCTTCGTCCCATATTTCCAATCTGTTAAACAATCCCGCTATCACGACTTCTTTTTTAAAATTTGCGTATTTTTTTAAATTATCAGGTATTAATATTCTTCCCAATGAATCAAATTCCACCTCTACGGCACCGGACAAAAACAAACGAGAAAACGATCTTGTGTCCTGTTTGCCGATGGACAACCCTCCCAGCATTTCTGCAAATGGCGCCCAGTTCTTTGAAGGAAAGATGAACAAACAGCCATCAAGACCCTTGGTTAGAACCGCTCCTTCTCCAAGCTCTTTCCTGAATTTAGACGGTATGGCGAGCCGTTTCTTGGGATCCAGATTGTGCTTATATTCACCTATTAACAAGGGTTCATTTAATTCCCATGTCAGTAGTTATCCACAGGAATTGTTAATTATTAACACTTTCTTACACTTGTCTCCACTTACAAGGTAAGTATAACACCGCTTTATCTCCACGCAAGTGTGCATAACTAAGCACCTTTTTCCAACAAAAAATCCCGCCATGTCGGGATAGGATTATCAGAATAGATCTTCACAATCGTTCAATCTTTTAAAGAAACGGTTTGTCACTTCTCCGGTAGCCGATTCAACTGAACCATTGTTTTCTATAAACCCATAATGAACTCCCCAATGATTGGCTTCGGAGTCCCACCTGACACAATCTGAGATGCGTTTTTCAATCTCTTCTTGGCTATCACCGCGCAATTTTAATCTTTCCCGTAAAACTTCCTGCGGCGGAGAAAGGATGTAAAAAGAAAAAACTTTTTCGGGATAGCCCCTTTTTGCCGCAAAATTATGCAATCTTTTTATGGCATCGGGGGTTAAGATCATAATATAAATCACGCTATCATCCCGTAATGCTCTTGTTACCCAGCATTTTGTAGTGCCATAACTATTGCCATGAGGATAAACTGTCCAAAGAAAAGATCCAATCTTTTTTAAGAACCAAAACTTTAATTTGCCTATATATTTATACTCACCAAAAATATCGGTTTCTCTTGGTTTGCGGGTAGTGTAACTGGGAACCATCTGCGTGTAGATTTTAAGATTTTCAAAAATTTGCCTGGCAATTGTCGTTTTACCGGCGCCGGAGGCGCCGGTTAGAGTCAGAATCATTTTTAACCTTTTTTAATGTGCTTATTACTTATTGATTTACCAGATTATCTTTGACAAGTAAAGCTTATCTGCTATGCTTTTTAAACAAGTTTTTTGAAAAAGGACAAGCAATGAACAGTCAAATAATTAATCGGGGTCTATGCTTTGACTTGGATGGCACATTAATTGATTCCGGCCCCGGCGGTTTAGTACAGTTCTGCAAAGTGGCAAGAATTCTAAACCTTCCGATGAGCAAAGAAACCGAAATAAACCTTAAAACAATATGGGGTCAGCACCCTTCCAATCTCATTAAGACTGCCTGGCCGGACACTGACATCGGCAAGTTTTATAAACAATGGGAAGATTTGGATATTGCTGAACCCTGGCCTGTTTTCCCTGGAACGAAAGATGCTCTTGAAAAATTATTCAAACATTTTCAATTAAGCATCCTGACAAGCCGAAATATAAGAACTGCCCTTCCGCAGCTTAAGCATAATAATCTTTTTCAATATTTCGGATTTATTTTAGCAGCCGACTCAACTCCCCACAAAAAACCTCACCCAAACAGTATCGACCCAATTTTGAAATGGATACTTAAAGACGACCTGATTTTTGTCGGCGATACTGTTGAGGGCGACTGGAAACTTGCCCAGGCTGTTGGTATTGAATTCTTTGCTGTTCTTTCCGGAGGAATGGACACCCGTGAGAAATTCCTTGTCGCCGGAGTTCCCGAAGACCATATCATTAACTCGGTGGCTGATCTGCCCCGAATATTGATAAAAATCTAAAAACCCCATTTGGGGTTTTTATTATTTAGTGGGCGGTACAGGGCTTGAACCTGTGACCCCGGCAATGTGAATGCCGTGCTCTACCAGCTGAGCTAACCGCCCCTGACGAGTCTTCTTAATTATAGTCCCAATTTGTTTATTATTTTTTCGTGAGGGCCTTCAAGCAACACTCTAACAAACCTGTCGAACATTCCATATCTATAATCAAACTCCTCTTTGTCCATGATACTTAATTTTATCTCCTTGCCCACTTCAGCTTCAAGCGCTTTTAAAAATGTCCTTAATTTATCTTTATTTATGTCGTCTCCGACAATAAAAAGATCCGCTGTGGAATTCTCGTTAACATTACTATTCTTATTCAGAAAAACTCCCGAGACCAAGGCCAGCTTTATCCGGCCAAGTTTAAGAATTTTAGAAGTCATCTTGTTTTTTTCTGCAGGAGAAGCTTTTAATATAAGGGCTTTTAATTCTTCGAAAAACTCAAAACCGGGATTCAGAGAATATTTAATTTTAGCCGTTCTTGTTTTTTTAATTAAACCGAGTTCCGCAAGAACTTCGATCTCTTTTTTTACCGCCGGATATGTTTCTTGTATCCTTGTCGCCAGTTCTCCGGCTAAAAAATCTCCGGGGTAATTCCGGAACAAGAACTTTAAAATTTTGACCCTGACCCTTGAGCCGAATAAGTTATCAAGTGTGTCTTTTGACCCCGCCCTTGAAAAAGGTTTAGCCATAATTTTGTTTGTCTCTCCCTGCCACTTATGAACTTTTTCAAAGACGGGGTTTTGACATTTATATTAAAAGTGAATTAGAATGAAGATAATATCATTCGTTTTCGGAGAAGGTTCCGTGCTTTTCTCGGAGTGTGCTCTCAAGGCCACTCCTTGAGAACTCTGTAGCCGGAATCTCTGTAGTTTACACCAAAAACATAAAAGGTAAAGCATGGAAAAAATATTTCTAAAACCAACCCAAACTGAAATACTCATCAAGGGATCTCAAAAAGAGGGACATTTTGATGTTTTTTCATATGATTACAACTCCGATGAAAACAAGAGAAAGCTCGGCAACTTATACATAATAGGCAATGTCCAGCATAATACTGACGCCCATGGAAATTCAAACCACGAAGAAAGTATGGGAGAATCTGATGTTACCTACGTTACCAATCTGGTCTCTTCTCTGGCTAAACGCGAATATTACTCAAACCCCGACCTTTCTCCAAAAGAAGCTTTTTCCGCAACACTCAAAAAGATCAATGATGTTGTTGAAGAATTCTTCGTTAATAAAGATGTCAAGATTAATATCGGTATTTTTGCTCTTGCCGGCGAAAATATAAACATATCGAAAATAGGAAAATTCAAAATTCTTCTTGCCCGCGATGACAAAACAATAGACATACTTAACAACATAAACCTTTTCACAAAAGAAAAAGTGGAAGAGAAGGAGTTTTCCCATGTCATTTCAGGTAAGATTGCCCATGGAGACAAGATACTGGCTTTCTACCCAGGGCGATTAGCCACCGTAAGAGAAAAATCTATAAGAGAAAACTTTCTTAAATTAAACACCGAACAATTTGTTGAAAAGATTGATGCAATTAAAGAAGAGAAGGCTGATTTTACTTATGCCGCTTTGTGTATTAACCTGAAAAGAGTTAAAGAATCAGCAATAGTTTCCAAAACAGCAAGGATTGCTCCATCTCCTATCATGATATCTGAAATTTCTGAAGAAGAACCCGTTAAACAAAATACTTCTAATGTTCCTGTGTTGACCTCCGAACCGGAGCTTCCAAGAATAATAAGATCCGAGTTTTCATTAGGCAAAAAAAATAACCCTTTTGCCGTTGTCCTCGGAAAAATAAAAATGCTTTTACCAAAACGGCAAAATAAAATGATATTTTTCGTCTCATTGGGAGTTGTAGTTTTACTAGGCGCCTGGACCGTTAAATCATTCTTTTTCGTTAGCCCCACCGATAGACAAGCTGCCAATGCGGTTAATGAAGCTCAAGACAATGTTAAACTTGCAAAAACCAAAATTAGTCAAAATGACTTTTTGGGAGCAAGAAAACTTTTACTCGGTTCTATTATAAGCATCAATTCCCTCATTCCTTCTGCAAAAACGGAAAACACCAAGGGAGAAATATTTAAACTTTTAGACAATCTGGATCAGGCAGTTGAATCTTCCCCTATCCTTACAGAAACGTTGCCAAAGAGTGTTAGTGATAAAGCCGCACTGCTTTCCGTTCAAAAAGAAAAGACCGGGGCAATCGCTTTGGATATTTACGAAAACAATCTTTACTTCATCACTGTTGACGGAATTTCTAAAATTGCTGACGTTTCAGGCAAACCAAAAGATTCGACGCAGTGGCTCAAAGGTGAAACACTGCCTCCGGAACCTTTATTAATAGCAGTTGACGGAAATGTTTATATTTTAAATAAATCAGGCCTTCTGACTACCTATTACAAAGGCGAAAAAAAGAATGAAATAAACACCCTTGTTCTTCCTGACGATTCAAGCGTTTTTGCTACAACCAAAGATTCCCAATATCTTTACCTGATAAACAAAAACATGGGCAGAATTTATCTGATAAGTAAAGCGACCGGAACTTTATTTAAGACAATCAAGGTTTCAAGCCAGGAAGCTTTCGTAAATGCTTACCTTGACCAAGACCAGGCCATCTATCTCGTCGGCAAGGACAATAAGATCTGGAAAGTGGTTCAATAAACAAAAATCAGACCTTCTCGGAGTGTACCGTGCTTTAGCCGGTAAAACTCTCTGTCGGGTCTGATTTTTGTTTTCCTATTTGAGTTCCACTACTCCGCCGGCCTCTTCAAGTTTTTTCTTCATCTCTTCGGCATCGGCCTTTTTGACGCCTTCTTTGACATTAGTCGGAACTTTATCGGTCATATCTTTGACCTCCTTTAATCCCAAACCTGTCATTTCCCGGAGAACTTTAATGACCTGTATCTTGGCTGAACCGGCATCTTTCAATACCACGGTGAAGCTGTCTTTTTCTTCAGCAGCTCCGGCATCTGCTCCTCCCGCTGCGGGTCCGGCAACAGCCATTGCGGCAGCTGATACACCAAACTTCTCTTCTAATGCTTTAACCAAATCATTCAATTCGGCCACAGACATTGATTCAACTTGCTTTATAAATTCATCTTTGTTCATGTGTTTGTTTTATTTTTAATTAATAATTAACTCGACCTTGCTCGGCGAAGGTTCCCGTGCTTTAGCCGGGAATCGCTGTCGCGGCCAAATCCTTCTTCTTTGCCACTTCTGACAATGCAACCGCCAATCCACGCATCGGACAAGTCAGCATTCCTAACAATCTTCCGATAAGAACTTCTCTGGACGGCATTTTGGCCATTTCTAAAAATCCGTCTTTGTCTATAAAATCTCCGCCAGAGGCGGATCCGCCTTCGGCGGAAAAAATAGCTCCGAAAAACTGTAGAGCCTTATTTTTCTTGGCAAATTCGTACAGTTTCTTAGAAATCGCATAAACATCCCCTGTTCCCAAAACTAATCCGACTGAACCATCCATAGTGTAAACATCGGCCTCGCTTTTTAATTCCTTCAGCACCAAATCTATCAGTGTTTTTTTGGTTACGAAAAGCTCGGCATCCATTGTCCTGAGTGCCTTCTTAAGTTCTGACATTTGGGCAACAGACAAGCCTTTCTCGCCCGCCCTTGAGAATGTGGTAAAGACCGTTATTTTAGCTTTCGGAAGCTTGGCTTTAAGTTTCTTTAACTCCTCTTTTTTTTGTGACTTTGGCTTCATGTTTTAATAAACAAAAAACTACCATTCCGTAGTTCGACCTAACGAGTTCCGGCGCTAAAAAGCGTCAGATTCATTACCTCGGGGCGTCTTATTTGTCTGCACCCTGTCTACGGCTTATATAAAACATGGTAGCAAAAAGTAAATTTAATGTCAAATCCCAAGATATTTTCTGCGGTTTGATGCATGCTCGGCGGCGGTTTTGGAGAATATCATTCGGCTCCCGTCTCGAGTAGATAAATAGTAAAGATAATCGCTGGTTGTAGGGTTTAAAGCGGCCTGGATAGCTGTAATGCCAGGATTGGCAATCGGACCCGACGGCAGTCCGGCCCGTTTGTAGCTGTTATATGGCGAGTCAATGTGGATTTCTGCTCCAACACCTATCTGGCTAACATCGCAATCTTTCTTAAAATTCCCGGCAATAAATTTACGTAAACATGCGCCATAAGAAACAGTAGCATCAATCTCTAATGGCATTTTCTTGGCAAGACGATTCTTGATAACTCCGGCCACTAATCGCATATCTTCCTCGTTCCGGGCTTCCTTTTCCAAAATAGACGCTTTTGTAAGCGTGTCTTCCAAGACCAGTGAACTAAAAACGAGTGACAATTCTTTAAATTTTAAATTGAGGTGGTTTTTAATTTTTTCAGCAACTGTGTCAATAGTCTCTCCATGTTTATTGAAGCGATATGTATCAGGAAAGAATTCTCCTTCTTGTGATTGATATTTTTTAGCAAACTCACCCTCACTAATTAAACCCGATTCGGCTAATCTTTTATCAATTTCCCAAACATTAAACCCTTCGGGTATGGTTACAACAATATCGTCCGGTTCAGCCAGTCCGCTTGAAATAGAATATATAATATCAGGTACGGTAGTTCCCGGCTTAAATAAATATCTTCCCGCTTGAAGTTTTTTTTCATTCCCCGTAATAAAAGTATAAACTATAAATATAAATTTATTTTCTATTATCCCCTCGCTCTTTAGGGTATCTGCTATTTTGTAAGCACCCTCTCCTTCTTTAATTATAATTTCTTTTGGCGTATCTAGAGGCGACCTTGTGATTAAAAACCCCATCCAACCGCCAAAAAAGCTCGCCGCCAAAAGAGCGAAAATATGAATTTTATGAGTCCTAAAAATTTGAGTGGTGTTTAAATCTTTCAATATTTAGATACTTAGAGAGGCTTAGAGTCCAAAACTTTCTTAGGAGGAATGGTTTTTTTACCATTTTTAAGTTCCTCTAACTTGGTCAATACTGTTTGGTTGTCTTTGTTTGCATCAATACTTAAAATCTTTTCCAATTGATCTATTGCTTTAGGGATATCCTGTCTTTCCTCATATAACAAACCCAGATACCAGCGGGCATTAGAAAAGTCAGGAGATAAAAGAACTGCTCTCTGTAACTGGCTAAGAGCCTTATCTTTTTGGTTATCCCGATAATAAAGCAGGCCTAATTCAAAAGCAAGAGTTGGCTGGTTACTGTTATAGGGTGCCACTTTCTCTAATTGTCCAATTGCTTCTTTTATTTTACCCATTCTGTCATATACAGATCCTAAGTTATATATAGCTAACCCGAAACTATTCGAAAGGTCTATGGCTTTCTTGAAATTTTCTTCGGCCTTAACAAGATTCGGCACTATTTCCTGCTGAAATTTAGACGCATTCGCTCTTCCACTGCCAGCCAATTGGCGGGAAAGATCTGATTTAGCTAAATACATACTCCCGATCTTGTTGTAAAAAGATGCGTCTCCAGGACGAAGCTCGGCTGCTTTCAAATAAGAATCTTCGGCAAGCTTATCTACCCCATCAATCAATCCCATTAGCTTCTGATAAACATCTCCCAAATTAGACCAATTATTTGATTCTCCGGGGGTTATTTCAGTGGCATGTTTAGCTAAGTTGATGGCTGAAGCCAAGTAGTTTTGTATTTTTACTGTCTTATCAGCATCATTGCCCTTTTTATTTAATTCCGCCGCAAGAAGAGTGAGCACCGCCTGAGAATATGTCCTATAGTACCTATCATCTTGACCATTCCAATTGGTGGCCTCGCTAAGAAGGCCCGTCGTTTGGTTAATGTCTTTGGCTGTCAAAGCTTTAGCATACTTCACATCCGAAATGTATATAGTCGCTCCAAAATAAGAACCGACAAGAACAAGTATTAAACCGCCAATAAACCCGAGTGAAGAAATCAAGGAAGTGGAGGCTCTTTCTTCAACATTAAACAATTTCTTCTGGTCTCCCCACAAAGAAACCCCCACCAAACCAATCATCACATAAAAAATAAACATGAGGGTGATATTGAATGGGTACAGAAACATCCCCACCACCAAAGCTGCAACTCCAGAAATAACTCCAACATCGCCATCTTTAAGTTCTGAAATATTTACCCCGCTCTTGCCCACAAGGGCGGGGTTTACGTATTTAAATATGGACTGTCCTATAAGCCACAGGAGAAAGACGAACGCAGCAAGCACAACTAACCCTCCCTGAACGGCCCAATTAAAAACCTGGGATGTAGAGTCAAAAAACTTAGCGCTGAATAAGGTTGTATTGGCAAGATTTTTAGCGCCAAACTGGTCAAGAGCCAAGGAGAAATTCTCCGGTCCATATCCAAAAGCTACACTTTTTTTCAATACGGACCCAGCAACATTAGCCGATAGTCCGAAAGATGGGGCCACTTCAACAGGAAAATCTTTTTTCAGAAAATTAATATCTAAATTTATAATCATGAGAAAAACCCCCAAAACAATTACTGTCATCGGCAGTAAAAATTTTGATATTCTTGTATTGTTTGTGCCGGTACTGCGATATCTCTGATTTAAACTGTCCAAAGCTATTGTTGTTGCCATTCCAGCTATCGCCACCGCCCAAAGCACCCACCAATTTAAGATTACAAGAACAGCCAAAGAAAGAACCACTCCAACCTTTCCAATATTTAAATATTTAAATATGGAAAGGTTGCTCTTGTGAAACAAGGATAAAGCGACAGCCGCAATCATACCCAAAGAATTTATAGAACCCACGGTGTTGAATGCTTTGGACATCGCAAACGGAAAACGAACCAAATAAACTCCGAACATATTTAAGACACCATAAAGAAGAACAACAAACAAAGAGTACCCGAGGACAGTCCGCACCCTGGAACCCTTATCATCAAAAACGTTCACTATACCAAAATAAAATATCGAAAAAACTAGTACGGACACTAATGAGTCACTTAAACTTCCGGTTAAACCAAACAAACTCTTGAAACGAGCTATTGAAAAAATAGTTGAAAGAGAAACAGCCAACAGGAACCCTGCTACCCCTTTATCCAAAGGATTAATCCTCCAGGCTAATTGTCCGGAAACGACTAAGTGCAAAAGCCAAAATATCAATACGGTTCCTGCTATAATCAACAAAAGAAGCTGTTTGTTGAACTCTAAAATACTGGTTGTCCAAGGCAGAAAAAAGAGAGGTAAAAGAAATATGCCGACAGTTAAAAGCCAGCGGCTTATCCGGCTATAAATAGTTTCTTGGAGCTCTTGGTTATCGGGGGTGGCTTCCCCGGAGTTGTCATAATCTAGATTGTCGTAATCTGGATTATCGTATGAAACCATTCTTACATCGACCTCTCTCTCATTCAAAAAATTGCTGTCCATTTTTACCTAAAACACTTAATCCATCCAAATATTTAGGCATTCCTATCCAAATATTTAAAGGCTTGAGTGTTTAATTAGACTCTTATTTATCATGCTAATTTTACCCAATTAAAATAACCTTATCAATGTGGACAATTATAGTAACCCGAACAATAAAAGTTATCATGGTGTGGGAGTTGCGTCAGGAGTTGGAGTCGGGACTGGTGTATCGCTTGGAGTTGGTGTAGGTGTATCCGACAGAACGGGAGTCGGAGTCGGTGAATCCGACGGAGCAGGAGTTAGGATTGGCGATTCTAACGGAGATGGTATAGGACTCGTTAAGGTCTCCGGTGTTGGTGTTGGTGATGGTGGTAATGTACTCGCCGAAACCGAGGCTGGATTGCCAAATAAAGCATCATTATCCTCATAACCTTTTCTTCGGGCAATAACTAGCCAATCAAATTTTCCGTCTAAAGCACCATTCATTCCTTTAACTACAAATCCATACGGTGTTTTGTCTGATACATAAATCTGTCCCTGCATAAAAGTTGTTGGGGTAATTAATACTTTTAAAGAAATATTCGGGGATATTATTGACGAGAACGAGAAGTCAAAAAATATTTTTGCTTCCCCATCAAGCAAATTTGATGAACCGCTCAATACAACATCTCCCCTCGTAGAGTCAACTCCATAAGTGGCAAGATATGCACCATTTTCTTTCAAATCAACCTTGGACTGATCAGCCGCCTGAACGGCATTCCCACTGAATAATGAACGGGTTGTATCGTCAATATTCGGCGCAAAAGTAATTTCTCTTGATGTCCATCCCGACACCATTGTTGCTAAATCAAATTGCCAGTTAAACGCCGTCGCAACCGAATGATATGTTTTTTTAATTCCCTCGGCGATAATATCCCCTGTTGCCCACAAGTTTTGGACTTTCACTAAGACCGCATTAGCTAAAGTCCCCAGCACATCAACTGTTGTTGAAGTAATTGTGCTGACTCCTATACCCGATGAGTAAACGACGATATTAGAATAACTCCCACTGGCTGTGCTCGGCGTGACTGCTGCCACATCCGGCGCCCAATAGCCGAGACTTACAAAGACTAGGGTTTTACCGTAAGAAACCGAAGCGGTTGTTTCAAAATTTAAAAGTTCCGACGTCATCGGTTCTAGAGCTATACCAATGGTAAAACCTGGCTTTACAGCTTTCATGGCTACTCCAG
>Ga0209515_10004485_pt1 | contig 18819 bp, 22 predicted proteins | sample Subgroupgradi54m_FD_187454 | JGI IMG/M metagenome (GOLD analysis project Ga0209515, IMG submission 187454) | Subsurface groundwater microbial communities from S. Glens Falls, New York, USA - GMW60B uncontaminated upgradient, 5.4 m (SPAdes)... ...
CCGGCACGAGACAGGCGGGCAGACACCTTTCTTTCAAAAGTGCGATTCCCGTCCTGATCGCCAGCTTGGCTTTTACCGTCATGACCCAGATCGACATGGTGCTGGTCAATCACTACTTCGACCCGCAGCAAGCCGGCATATATGCCGCTGCCTCCATCCTCGGCAAGGCGGTAATGTATTTGCCCGGAGCCATCGTCATGGCCATGTTCCCCATGGTGGCGGAAAATGACTCCCGCAAACAGAGTAGCGTCCATCTGCTTTTTAACGCCTTGGCGCTTACGGTAGGGCTTTCCACCGCCGGTGCTTTGTTCTACTTTTTTTTCGCTGATGGGATCATGTCTTTGCTTTACGGCCAGAAATATCAGCCCGCCGCCGAACTGCTACGATACTATGGGTTTGCCATGCTGCCGATGGCATTGGTGATGGTGGCGGAGTACTTTCTGATCGCCAAAGGTCGGGTAATCTTCGCCTATGTCATGATGTTCGTTATCCCGTTCGTGCTCTTGGCAGCACAGGCCCATCACGGCCGGTTGATGGATATGGTTTATATCCTTGGTGCGTGTGGTTGGGGGTTGGCGCTGGTGGGGTTCGGTGTCATTGGTATCCAATATTGGCAAGGCGGTAGGCCGGGACGCGTGCGGACATGAGATCAGTCACTTTGAGGAATGCAAACGGATGAACAGCGAAAAGATTCTGATTATCGGTGCCGGGTTCATCGGTACATGTTTGGGGGGGAGATGCTTAACCGGTTGTCACGCCCACAGGAGGACGAACTGATGTCCAGTCTGTACAAGGTGATCGAGGTGGAGCATCTAAGCCCGTATGTATTCCGCTTACGCACAGAGCGGCCCGCCGTTCCCATCCGCGCCGGCCAGTGCTTCAGCGTGGGGCCGAAGGGCCTCGGCGTCAACCGCGAGTATTCCATGTATTCCGGTGCCGAGGACCCCTACTTGGATTTTCTCATCCGCAGTATTGAACACGGTGTGGTGAGTACGGCCCTACTAAATGTGCGGGTGGGCGACGAAATCGAGATCGGCGGGCCTTACGGAGAGTTCTGTCTGCCGGAGTCCGTTTTGAACAACCGCTATCTATTTGTCGCGACCGGAACGGGCATCGCGCCCTTCCATTCCTATATCAAGACATTTCCTGGCCTTGATTATAGAATCCTCCATGGGGTCCGGTTGAAGGAAGAGACTTATCATGCGGCCCATTATGAGCCCGGACGGTACCTTGCCTGTATATCTCGTCCCAATGGCAGCGGATCCGGTGAAAGGGTAACCGATCGTTTGGCGCAGGAGAGCATAACGGGTGATAAAAAGATTTACCTCTGCGGCAACCGCGCTATGATTGTAGACGTCGTCGAAATTTTGCGCGCCAAGGGCGTATCCGGCGATAACATCTTTATGGAAGTATTTTTTTAATATCAAGGAAGCCAACATGAAGATTGCCATATCCTATCCACCCATCGTCAATAAATACGGCCAGAAGGCGATGGTGTCCCAGAACCGCAATGTCCAGTATTTCAAGGAACCAACCTACCTGTTGCCCGTAATCCACGCTCAAGCCGCCACTTGGCTCAAGCAACTCGGGCATGACGTTCGCTGGGACGATGGCAACGCACAGTTAAAAACCTATGACCGGTGGCTCAAGGAACTGGTTGCGTGGCGTCCTGAAATGATAGTTCTCGAAGGTACGACGCCGGTCATGAAGTTTTACTGGCGCACGGTGAATGATCTGAAGGCGCGACTTCCCGAGTGCATCATCGTCATGACCGGTTACCATTCCATGCGCAAGCCGGAAGAGACGATGCGGGAATCCGCGACGGACATCGTTCTGCGCAGCAACCATATCGATTTCGTGCTCGCCCGGTTGGTGCCGTTCATATCGGCCAATTCCTCCTGGCGACTCACGTGCAGCATCGAGGGGCTCAGCATCCGCATGGCCGACGGCGGCATCCGTTCCACGGGTAACTTCGTACAGGTAGAGCCACTGGACAAATCACCGCTTGTGGATCGCGACCTGGTCTAATGGAAAAACTACGCCTATGAGAACGGTAATTTCCTGCATACGCCCGGTACCTACGCCACCAGCGTGATTCGTGACTGCATGTTCGGCAAGTGCACCTTCTGCCGCTACAACGGGCCGGAGCTAACCTTTTCCATGATGTCCGTCCGGCGGAGTTTGGATGAATACCAGACGCTCATTGAGAAATACGGGGTTAAGGAGATCTTCGATGATTCCGGCGTGTGGTATCGGGGCAAAGAAGCACGGGAATTCGCCCAAGGTATCATTGACAGGGGACTCCATAAGAAAGGCTGTTACTTCGGTCTCAATACGCGTTTCGAATACCTGGACGAGGAAACCATCAAGTTACTCGCCAAAGCCAATTTTCGTTTCGTCCTGCTCGGGTTTGAGGCGGCGGATGATGAGACTTTGCGCCGCCTCAAAAAAGGCTATCAGATCGAGCATGTCGAGAGCTGCCTCACCTGGATGACCAAGTACGGTCTGCATCCGCATCTCACCATCATGGTTGGCTATTACTGGCAGACCCAGGAGCAGCTGAACAAAACAGTGAGCGTGGTCAAAGACCTCATGCTGCGCGGCCTTGCCCGCACCCTTCAAGTGACGCTTTGCACCCCACTGGATTTCACGCCTTACCATCAGGAATGCATACGCGAGGGGGTGTTGCTCACCGGCGATTACGACGACCACGACATGAGTAAGCTCATCGTGCGCACGCCGATTCCTCATGACCGGTACTACAAAGCGGTACGTGAAATGTATTCGGTTGCTTTTCACCCGTTGTTCATCTTGAGACAATTGCGTTTTTTGTTTACCTTCCGCAAGCGTGATTGGCAGTTCCTGTTCACCTACGGCATGCGCGCCATCCGGCGGGTACGCCAGCATATTTTCAATCTTACACGTCACGAAGGTGTGCCGGATTGTGCGCCTATTGAGAACATATCCAAGACCTGAGTGATGAGGCGTTTACTGGTAGAACATTTGCCGGTCGCGCTACTCGTCGGGTTCGGCGGTTACGGGTGGACAGGGGATTGGTTATGCGTGCCCGTTGCCTTGGTCGCCGGTTGGCTGATTGATGCGGATCATCTGTTTGATTTCGGATATTACGTGTTCAGACATTATCCAAATGTGGATTACCGGCTCTTGAACAACGGCGGGTATTTCAAGATTAATAATAAGGTCTTCGTGCCACTTCATTCCTGGGAGTTGACGTTCCTGATGTTATTCGGAGGAATTGCTACCGGGGAGGTTGCGTTGAGTGCGGTCGGGGCTCTCGCCCATGGGGCGCATCTTATCCAGGATCAGTTTCATTATCGTGTGAGGGCCTTGGGGTATTCTCTGGTATCGAGATTGTCCTCCTGCTTCACTTTGGCAGGTTTCTGTGCATCGAGCTGAGTCGGCGGACGCATGAACGTGAGCAACTCATTGAAGTTCTCCATTATCATTCCGGTCAAGGCTATCAATGATTATGTACGGGAAACGGTGCCATACATACAACGACTGTCGAACCCGAACTGGGAGCTCTTCATCCTTCCCAACAATGATTGTCCGAATGAATGGCCAGGGGATCCGAGAATCGGCATTACCCCATCCGGTCGCGTGGGGCCCGCGGACAAGCGCGACATGGGTGCGAAGCTGGTAACGGGCGATGTCCTCGTTTTTCTAGATGACGATTCGTACCCGGAGCCGAATCTTCTGGACGTGGCGGCAAAACACTTTGCCGACCCGGAAGTGGTTGCCATCGGCGGTCCCGGTATTACTCCGCCTCATGATTCTTTCTGGCAGCACGTGTCAGGCGCAGTATTCCTGAGCAAGCTCTCCGGCGGCGCGCCGGAACGGTATGTGCCGGTCGGCGGCGTTCGGGAGGTCCAAGACTGGCCATCGGTCAACCTCATGGTGCGCAAGGCGGACTTCCTGGCCATCGGAGGCTTCAATACCGATTACTGGCCCGGTGAAGACACCAGGCTGTGCCTGGAGCTCATCAAGAAGACGGGGCGAAAGATTCTCTACATACCGGAACTCATCGTTTGGCATCACCGCCGGGCCGGCCTGTTGGGGCACCTCAAGCAGATCGGCGCCTACGGCCTACATCGTGGTTTCTTCGCGAAGCAATACCCGGAGACTTCCCGTAAGTTGGCCTATTTCATTCCTTCCTGCTTCGTTTTCTTCACGGTGCTTTCGCTCTTCGTCTGGTTCCTGCCCATGCCGCTGAAAACGCTGATCGCCATGGGCTGGGGAGTTTACGGATTAGCGATGGCCAAGGTGTTGTTCGATTTCTTGGCGCATGAGAAATTGTCCGTCTCCCTCTGCGCCTTGTGGTACACGTTCTGTACCCATTTGGTCTACGGAATCCGGTTTCTACAGGGACTCGTCTTTACGAAACGCCTGGTGAGCACGCTCCGATGATTGAATCGGATCATTGTCAGCCATTGGTTTTGGTCGTCAGCGTAATACTGGAAATGCTGAAATATTAACTGGATTATGAATGGTTACGATTACGAAGGTTGCTCGCAGGGCCTAGCATTCGTGATCCTTGAGGATATAGTCTCGTAAATGAAAAAGGCTTTTATAACTGGAATAACCGGGCAAGACGGAGCCTATCTTGCAAAACTGCTCTTGGAAAAGGGATATAAGATTTATGGGCTGGTAAGAAAAAATTCGAAACTTGATTTTAGAAATACCGATTATCTGGGTATCACGAAGGAAATAGAATATGTAAGCGGGGACATGACAGACAAAGCGTCTCTCTCCGACCCCATCAAACTTGTCAAACCTGACGAGATTTATAATCTGGCGGGAATATCTACTGTCGAGAAACCGTGGGAGGAGCCCGAGCTTGTCACAAAGACCAATGCTCTGGGGGTGCTGTATGTACTTGAGGCCATAAAGGAATTTTCCCCTAAATCCAGATTTTGCCAGGCGTCTTCGCGTGAAATGTTTGGAAACAGCAACGACAACGGACTTCAGAGCGAAAAAACACCGTTCCATCCTGGCAGCACTTATGCGACAGCGAAGCTTTACGCGCATTGGATGACATTCAATTTTCGAAAAAGCCAAGGTCTTTTTTCCAGCAGTGCCATACTTTTCAATCACGAAAGTCCTCTCCGGGGATCGAAGTTCGTCACCCGGAAAATTTCAAGCGGTGTGGCCAGAATAAAGCTTGGGCTCGCTCACGAAATAGTACTCGGGGACCTGGACAACCAGAGGGACTGGGGATTTGCCGGAGATTATGTCGAAGCCATGTGGCTCATGCTTCAGCAGGAAATGCCGTCCGATTTCGTGATTGCCACTGGAGAAACCCACTCCGTGAGGGATTTTCTCAACATAGCTTTCGGGCATGCGGGCATAATAAACTGGGATAAATACGTGAAAGCAGATCCGGCATTCAAGAGACCCGCCGAATCAGTTGTGTTGAGGGGGGACCCAAGCCTGGCAAAAGAGATGCTGCACTGGAAGCCAAGGGTTAAATTTGAGGAACTTGTTAAAACGATGGTTGAAGCTGATTTAAAGATACTGTCCTATCCCCAGGTCGCGAAAGTCTGAAACTAACGGAGAGACCCCTTTTATGCATCTGACACACAGAAAGACCTGCCGGGTTTGCGGCACAAAATCACTAACCAAGGTCATAGATCTTGGAGAACAGTATCTGCAGGGTTCATTCGTCAAGCCCGGCAAGGAAATACCGCCGCTGCGCAAGATCCCCCTTACTCTACTTCGCTGCGACCCAACGCTGGACGAAAAAGCGTGCGGTCTTTTGCAGATGGCCCATACTGTTCCGCCCTCTATTCTTTATTCAGCCTATTGGTACAGGTCCGGGACAAATAAGACAATGACGGATCACCTTGCCGGGATAGCTAGGGAAGCCAGTTCCATGATAGGAGAGGGAGCAAAAGCCAGGGTCTTGGACATAGGCTGTAATGACGGGACTCTTCTAAAGTCCTATCCACAGACCTTCGTGAAATTCGGGGTAGACCCCTCCGACATAGCAAACGAAATAACGGGCGATATCTGCGTCGTCAAGGATTTGTTCCCTTCCCTGGAGCTGGAAAGTAAAACTGGTGGCAAAAAGTTTGACGTAATCACTTCCATCGCCATGTTTTATGACCTGGAAGACCCTGTCTCTTTTGTAGAAGAAATTAAAAAAAATCTCGCGGAAAACGGCATCTGGATATTTGAGATGTCCTACATGCCGATGATGCTGGAGATGAATTCCTATGACACAATCTGTCATGAGCATCTGGAATACTACAGCCTTGCCGTTGTCGAAAATATCCTTGGCAGGGCCGGAATGAAAATAGTCAAAGCCGAGACAAACGATATCAACGGTGGCAGCATTCGCTGCCATGCTTCCCACAAAAACAGTTTTAAACACAACAAAAAAGATTATCTGGACGGTCTGGCCAGTCTCAGGCAGAAGGAATTCGATTTTGAACTAGACACCGACAAGCCTTACAGTAATTTTCAACAGCGCATAGACACGCATAAGCAGGAACTGACATCCGCGCTCAAGGAACTGAAAAAATCTGGGAAGAGAATACATATCTACGGAGCCTCAACAAAAGGCAACACCATCCTCCAGTTCTGTGGCATAGACAAAATGATAATCGACTATGCTGCCGAGAGAAATCCGGATAAATACGGAGCAAAGACGCTCGGCACGGACATACCGATAATAAGCGAGGCTGAGTCGCGGACATTGAAACCGGACTATTATCTTGTTCTTCCCTGGCACTTCAAGAATGAATTTCTGGAAAGGGAAAAGGAAACGCTTGAAAACGGGACAGGATTTATTTTCCCCCTGCCTATTCTTGAAATAGTGACCAAATAGAAAGTGCCGCAGGTCCCTTTGTTGATCCGAGAGAGTCAATTTACATATGAAGGTCGTTTTTATATCAGGCATGCTTCCTTCCGGTCATTATTCACAGTATCTGACCGGCGGCTTAACCTCCGTTCCCGGCATTGAGCTTATTGTCTACTCCGACAAAAATCCGGCCAATTTGGCCATCCGCGGCTGCGGGCGGATAAAGGGTGTGTGGTCGCGATCCGTGGCATATATCCCGCAAATAATCCGAGAACTCAGGAAAGACAAGCCAGATGTCGTCCATGTCCAGTATGAGCTCAACATGTATGGGGGCATAGTCACGGCTGCGCTCTTTCCCCTTCTTCTTCTCATGCTCCGGGGTTTGAGATACAAGATCGTAGTGACTGTCCATGGCGCAGTTTATAAGAGACAGATTGACCCTGAATTCATATCTCTTTTTCACCGGGATTCAGTATTGCTCAGGCCTGCGTTTTTGAAAGCCTTCTTTCATTATGTTTTCAAGGTAGTGTCGATATGTTCTGACCGTGTAATAGTGCATACTCATTTGACGAAAGATATCCTTGTGTCTGATTATGGGATGAACGCTGACTCGATCCGCATAATTCCCATAGCGATTCCGGTCAGAATTATCAGGAACACAAACAAGGAGTCATACTTTCTGTACTTTGGATACATGGTCAGGAGAAAGGGCCTCGGGTTTGCCTTGGAAGGATTCAAAAAATTTGTCGGCAAGAATCCGGGAACCCGCCACAGGCTTGTCCTTGCAGGTGGGGTCATTAGCGGGCAGGAGAAAGCGTTCGATGAAATCAAAGATATGATTCATATGAACGGCCTTCAGGATAAAGTCACCATCAAAGGCTTCGTGGAAGAGAATGAGCTTGATCAGCTTTATTGGGGGGCAGAGGCCGTTATCATTCCGGCAAAGGTTTCGATGGGTTCAAGCGGTCCTCTATTCCATGCTGTTAGCTACGGTAAATGCGTTATAGTCTCAAAGTTGGGCCACTTCCTGGAAGATGTCGAACACCTTCAGACCGGGATTCTAATCGATAACGACAGGTGGCAGGAAGCCTTCCAGTTCGTAGCGGATAATCCGGAAAAGGTTTCGCAGATAGAACACCATGTAGCCCAAAAAGCCTCGGCAAGAACGCCAGATGTTATCGCGGACAGTCATATGGCGGTTTATAGGTCAGCTACGCAAGTTCCGGTTTCAGCAGTTTAATCTCTGATATCTAATTCTACATGATAAATTATCTGTCAATTGACTTTGAGTCGTGGACATATCCCGAACTACCCTCGTTTAAATCACTAACAAGTAACGAGAGGAAAAAACTTGATAACGGGTATGTAAAAGAGTCCGCGGAAAAAATTCTGGAACTTCTAGACAAACATAAAACAAAACTGACTTTTTTCATTATTGGTCAATTGTATGAGTGGTATCCAGACACTATTGAAGCAATTGAAAAAGCAGGACACGAAATTGCCTATCATACTCACTCCCATGATCTTCTTCATTCCAAAGAAATCTTAGTTGATACACTTAACAGATCGCAAAAATTTCTAAAAAAATTCAAACCAAAAGGATTTCGTGCGCCAACCATATTAATGAACGATGAGCACTTAAAAACGTTAAAAGAACATGGTTTTTCGTATGATTCGTCAGTATATGGAGAATATGAAAAAAATGAAAAAAATGGAATAATACAAATTCCGGTTTCAAAATTGTATAAAATTCCTTTTGGATCGGGTTTTTTCACAGCACTTTTAGGAAAAAATATTGGGAAGATGTATAAAAAAATTAATAATCAGAGGAAACCGGTTGTGACGTTTATACATAACTGGCAAATTATCAAACCAAAAAATGCGACATTTCCCAATGCAAAATATATGATAACTCATCCTTATTACGCTCCTTATTCATGGGAAATTTATGATACATTTGAATATCTGCTGGAAAATTTTAGATTTGCGCCGATGCAAAATTTAATTGAAAATTAATGTATGAAAACACAAAAAGACTATTGGAATAAAAAAATTGTCGACTGGACAAAAGTTTCCTACGATAAAAAGGAAAAAAATGTTCCGCTTGCTGAAAAAATTGCTACTCATTTTCGAGCTATCTCAAAAAGAATGGATGTTACTTTGAAACTCCTTGGCCCACTGGTCAATAATAAAACTGTTCTTAATTTAGGTTGTGGCCTTGGCAATGAATGCTTTGCACTCCTTGGCTTTAATCCCAAAAAAGTTATTGGTATTGATATCTCAAGCGTTGCAATAGAAGAAGCTCAAGAAAGAGCAAAAAAAAGAAAACTTGATAAAAAAACTGAATTTATTGAAGTCGATATATCCCAATTAAAGACATTGCCAGAATTTGATTATGTTATTGGTCTTGGGTTTATTGATTACCTGACAAATGATGAACTACAAGGTCTCTTTGAAAAGATCGGAAACCGTCCTTATTTTTTTTCCTATTTTGAAAAAAAGTTCTCTTTACTTAATCTTATGCATGCTTTGTATGTTCGGTGGCAAAAATGTCCGGGAGCGTATAAATACAGCCGGGCAGAAATAGAATCAATTGTCCCAAGCAGTAGCCAAAATTATATTCTCGAAGAGGATAGCCTGCTTTTTTTGACAAATATTGATGATCTGAGAAAAAATTGAGGAACTGACTTTTTGTCAATCTCAGACACGCCCGCCTGTGCTTTTTGATTTAAAGGATGGGTGGTGTTCCGGTTGTAGTTGAAGGTTGAGGGGTGGCGGTTTCTCTGGTAAATCCGAGAGAATCGGCTTTGCCGACCAAGAAACCTTGAAGCTATGTATATCGATGGCATTCAAATCGCCGGCCACCACATCGTGGCGGCTCGGGGCCTGGATGCACAGGGCGCAAGCATATGCTGGGCCTGGTGCGCGGCTCCATCGAGAACGCCGCGGTGGTCAAAGATCTGCTTGACGGATCCATCGAATTCAGGGACATCACGACCTGTGGATTCTTGCTCAAGCCTTGGGCCGTGAATCACAAGAGAGTGTTGCTCAACCGAAGAAAGCCGCTTAATCTGTGAACCCCAGCTATGCCAAACCTGCATCTGAATTCGGGACACCACCCATTTAATCAACCAATATTTAGGATGCTCAGTTAACGTTAGCGCTCAAACGGAAAATCGTGACCATGAAATATTGCTCAGCAATATCGTTCTATATATCTAGGCTGGAAACATTTTTAGGGAATATCGCGCCCAGGCTTCTTTTTAGCTTCAGGCGCGCGATTGGCTACGGGGTCGAACCGGAATTAGCGCTTCTCCCGCAATTTTGCGATACAAATCTTATATCGGTGGATATAGGGGCTAATGCCGGGATGTACACATATCACATGCTTAAGCATTCGAAGATGGTTTATGCGTTCGAACCTAACCCCAGATACATTAAACGTCTTTTGCGTTGTTTTCCCAGAGGAGTCGTGGTTCATCCTGTCGCGTTATCCAACACGACCGGAGAAAGCGAATTGCGCATACCGATGGGTATAAACGGTGCGGGTACTCTTGAAGAATCGAATAAGTTTAGTGGAAGCTACAACAGCTCTGAGATAGAAGTGATTAAAGTCACGATGAAAAGTCTGGATGAATTCGGATTTGAAGACGTGGGTTTTATCAAGATTGATGTCGAAGGCTACGAACACACGGTTTTGGAAGGAGCGGTCAAAACAATAACTGAGAACAAACCAGCCATGTTGATCGAAATTGAAGAGAGACACAGACACGGTGCTATTCCCGAGGTGCAAGCTTTCCTTTCCGCTTACGGCTATAAAGGCTACTTCCTAAAGGACGGCCAATTGCATCCCATCGAACAGTTCAGTATTGAAAAGCACCAGTCGGTAAAAAATATGCGGACGATTTATATCAACAACTTCGTATTTCTTACTCCGGAACATGTAGCCCGATTTAAAAAGACCTGTGCGCAGGCAAATGAGTACCAGGGCCGATCTGATCCCGGCGCTAGGATATTGTTTTCGGAGGATACAAATGGGAGCGCGTGAGAAAAAAAGCGTGCTTAGCTTTTACAGCGCATTCTGGAATTGCGGGGCTAGAATAAGCGGTGGCGAGCAAATGTTCATTCAAATTCTCAAACGCACTCGAGATGAGCTTGGAGAGGTATGGTGTGTGACCAGTGAAAGCGGGAAAAAAAATATCGAGAGAGAAATTCCCAAGGTAACATTTTTGACTTCACCGTCGTTCTTCGATCTATTTGGCATGATGGGGAGCTATTTTTTACGCACGTTTCTGTCGCTTCGCTGTTTAATGCTCAAACCGGATGTGGTTTATTCAAGCTCCGATTTCTTTCCAGACGTAGCACCAGCGTTTATGCTCAAATTGTTCAGGCCAAAAGTAAAATGGGTTCAGTGTGTATTCCATATTTACCCCCACTGGCGCAAACGCCCAGGCTCGAAGATCAAAAATCTTGTAGGCCAATATTTGCAACAGTTCTCTCTCAGGCTGGCCCGCCGGGCAGATGTCGTGATAAATATTAATCGCGAGGTCAAAGACTACCTTGTGAAAAATGGTTTTCAGGTTGAGCGCATTGTTGTTAATCCACCGGGTATCGACCCCGACGTTTTAAAAATGATTCCCTCAGCCCCGAAAAATGAAGGTTACGATGGTGTCTTCTTGGGGCGCCTCAATATTAATAAGGGCGCTCTTGATTTGATCGAAATCTGGGCTTGCGTGCTCAAGGAACTACCCCATGCGCGTTTGGGAATTATTGGCGGTGGAAGCGACGAGATGGTTGCCGAACTAAGACATAGGATTTCGGTTTACGGCATGGAGTCCAATATTGACGTTTTAGGCTATTTAGAAAATGAGCGTGCATTTGCTCTCCTCAAAGCAAGCAAGGTTTTTCTTTTTCCAAGCAGGGAAGAGGGGTTCGGAATTGCGATTGTTGAGGCAATGCAATGTGGCTTACCCGTAATTGGATGGAAGCTTCCAGTTTATGCTGAGCATTTCCCCGGGGTTGTTGACACAATGGACGTAGAGGACTACAGCGCATTCGCTTTGCGGGTCGTGTATTACCTTCGAAGTCCTGAAAGACTTTCCGAGAAAATGTTGGAGGGTAGGCTTTGCGCGGGAAAGTTTACTTGGGGTATGACAGCCAAAAATTTCTACGAGTGTATTTCGAGTTAAAAACTTGTAATCCGCATTAGCACAGTAACAAAACACTATGAAACCGAATCTATTCAACTAAATTTCCTGGTGCAGATGGTGGGGATTTCTATGAAAATCAGTCAAAGTATGTTGAATATTCTCGGATGTCCAAATCATTTGGATGCCGATCTTATTGAACAAGAGGAGGGGTTGCTGTGCAAAGCATGCGGTAAAATTTATGAAATCATAGAAGTGACTGGATGTTTTATCCCCAATTTCTTGTTGACAGACGACACACAAAATTGGAAGCGTGGATATCGCGGCAATGAATCGAAAATCATTAATCAATTTCAGGGTGTATCAGTTGGCGCGCCTTTACAAAATGAATCGGAAGTCATCTTGGATGTGGGTTGTGGAGACAATGCAAGGGGAACTTTCAATCTCGACTGCTATATACCTGAGAAAATACCCAAGAACTTCATTCTTGCCAACGTGGAAAAGCTGCCTATTCGAGCAAAATCAGTCGATGTGATTACGAGTTATTACAATTTGGAGCATTTGGTTACTCCTTCACAATTTATTCTTAACGCGTCAAGAATCGCAAAAAATAAGGTCGAAATTATAACTGATAATTCGGACTGGGTTGGCGATGTGGTTTTTAGGATAATAGGTGCAGGTCGAATATATCATGATGAGCATTATTACAAATGGTCGAGCGAATATTTAGGAAATCTAATTTCGCGATTAGGATTCTCTAAATATATCGTCGAGCCCAAAAATCTTTCAAAAAGCTTTATCGTTACCCTTGTTTCGCTACTAGGTAAGATTCCTCGCATTGGTCCTTTGTTTTATCGTGACTTGCATGCAACCTTGTTTTTAACGAAATAAAATTCTATAAATCAAATGTGAAAAATCTCTTCATGGCAATTTACTCACCAGTCGTTAAATAAGGTGGCATTGTCGGAACATTCCTGAGTCATGAAATCGAATCCCGCATGAAACGAGATGGAATAACATTCGATCACATGACACGGAAAGAAATCCGGCCGATGGCCATTGAGTGGGTACGAGAAGGTGAGAGCCCGCCGGAGGTGATTGCCTCCTTTCGCCGGGCGAGCCAAGAAGGAAGGTGGTAGCGTGTTCTTCCAGGATGAGTCCGACTTTGTTCCGTCTGTCGCTTATGTTACCGACCGCTGAGTAAGGGGTGGGGTTACCGATGCAAAGCGCCGTAGAGAAAAGTAACATATCCTTTGTTTTTCAGGGCCCGGTGGGCCATCGGGGAGGAAATCTTGCAAGTAATATTATTAACACAAAAAGTGTTTTTCCTGATGCCGAATTTATATTGAGTACTTGGCTCGGGGCGGACGAAACTGTGTTCGACCAGTTCGATAAAGTCATTTTAAATAAGGATCCTGGAACTGTTTTTATTGAACCAGTAACTGGTTACCCGAATAATATTTTGCGCCAAGTCGTTTCTACCGTTAATGGCTTAAAAGCTGCTTCAAGAAAATATGCTGTAAAAATTCGCACTGACTTCTCTATCGTTAATCACCGTTTTATTGAGAATTGGTCGAGTTTTTCCCCTGCCAATCCAGAAGCCATGATCTTTAGCAAGCCGGTTGCAATTCTGTCACTGGGATGTAATGACCCGACTCGGAGAAATGATCTTTTTCATTGTTCGGATTTTTTTTATTTTGGGTTACTGGAGGATTTGCTGTTATATTGGGATGTCGAAGATCGAGTGAAATCCGAGAAGAATAGAATGTTAAGGGTTTCTGAGAAAATCTTGCATCCGCTATATGGGATATTATTTGGTCGTTTAGCCATTGAACAAGAGTTATTCGGTTTTTTCATGGACCGCAAGTATGGGGATCGTTTTCGAATCAAGTATCGGGACCAATTCAGTAAGGATCTGCTTTTTTTATCTGAGACATTGTTGTTGAATAATTTTTTACTTCTTGATGCATTAGATTCAGGAGTAGTAGTTCCAGAACGGATAAATAAGATATCAAGATTAGGGCATCACTATGATCCGCGGGAGGTGCCCATAATTTCAAATGACTACCGCAATGTTTTAGAGTCTCGCTATGTTAAAGCGTTGATCGCTCGCTACAGGTTTATGCCACGTCAAATTATGTTGACCATTTTCTCGTTAGTTGCGCATTCCCTACTTAGAGTGTCTGGGAAAAGAAGTAGGCCAAATTGAGACGTTCTTGAACCACTGTTTACACAAAAGCCAGGCTTCAGATTCCCGTTTGCTGTATCCGTCGATAAAGAAAATGCATTAATGCAGCGTGAACTTTGTATTTAATTTTTCCTGAGTTTTTGAGGAATTCTGACCTGATTAGAAAGGTGTCATCGGCTAGATGACCATTATTCCGCGCCATGACTTGTCAAGAAGATGTCGGTGGTGACATCTGCCGATCATGTGGCGGCCGGTTTTTTGGTAAGATTGGCTGAGCTTTCATTTTAATTTATTCTTATGAGAATCTTGGCGCACCGAGGGTACTGGCTGAACACAGAGGAGAAAAACACCGCTGTTGCGTTTGAGCGGGCTCTTAAATTGGGTTTCGGTATCGAGACAGATTTGCGTGACGCTGATGGTGAGCTTGTTATTTCTCACGATATGCCAAAAGGCGGGGAAATGATGGTCGGGGATTTTCTTGATTTATGTATACGTTACCCGGAAGCGCGCCCTCTTGCGCTGAACGTAAAGGCAGATGGTATGCAATCGGCGCTCAAGGTGCTACTCGGACAGAGAAATATCTCCGAAACAGAATATTTTGTTTTTGACATGTCTTTCCTGGATGGGATGAATTATCTGGCGTCAGGTTTGACGGCCTACACTCGCTTCAGCGAATATGAGTCACCGCCTCTGCTCTTATCTGAGATGAGCGGAGTATGGATAGATGCCTTCCACGGGGACTGGTATGGTGAGGAGGCGCTTAGGGCATTGCTAAGACAGGGTAAAGAGATTTGTATTGTATCCTCGGAACTTCATCGGCGCCCACACCTGCCCCTTTGGAAAAATTTGAAAAAGTGGGGATTACACGTTTTGCCAAAAGTGAAGTTGTGCACGGATTTTCCATTGCAAGCAAAGGAATTTTTTGGTGACTAAAATTAAGGCGATTATATTTGATATGGATGGTGTCTTAATCGACGCCAAGGAATGGCATTATGAGGCACTCAACCGCGCCTTGAACCTTTTTGGTATGGAAATCAGCCGATATGACCATCTTGTATCCTACGATGGTCTGCCGACCCGAAAGAAATTACAAATGCTTTCGATGGAGCGGGGATTGCCGGAGGTGTTGCATGATTTCATCAATGAAATGAAACAGGCTTATACGATGGAGATCGTGTTCGGACGATGTAAGCCCGTGTTCATTCATCAATATGCGCTATCTAGGCTCAAGGCAGATGGCTATCTCTTGGCTGTATGTTCGAATTCAATTAGGCAAAGCATAGAAATGATGCTATCTAAAGCCGATTTGCTTCGCTACCTCGATTTCTATATGTCGAATGAGGAGGTTAAGAGTCCTAAACCGAATCCGGAAATGTATATAAACTCCATAAGTCGATTGGGATTGTCCCCGGATCAATGCTTGGTTGTAGAGGACAATCCGAATGGCATCAAGGCTGCACGTGAATCCGGCGCCCATCTCTTATGCGTTACCGACGTAATGGAAGTCACGTACGCGAACATTGCTCGCCGTATACATGAGCTGGAGGCCAAGTTTGCTTAATATCCTTATACCTTTGGGAGCTCATTCGCCATTTTTTGAGGGCGCCGAATATCCCTACCCCAAGCCACTGGTTGAAATTGGCGGGAAGCTGATGATTCAACACGTTATCGAGAATCTGCAACAGATCGAGGAAAAAAAACGTTTTATCTTCGTGCTGCGGGAGGAAGACTGCCATCGTTTTCATCTCGATAGCACTGTACGGCTGCTGGCGGGCCCGGACGCTGTGGTCATCCGACTGCAGCACGAAACCAAGGGGGCCGTCTGTAGTGTCATGCTGGCAGTAGATTACATCACCCCAGACGCACCTCTGCTCATCAGCAACGGAGACCAGTTGTTCGACGTGAATCCGGGCGTCTTTATCGAACGTTTCCGTGCTGCCAAGGCTGATGCCGGTTGCATCTATTTCGACTCGGTCCATCCGCGCTGGTCGTATGTCCGGTTGGAGGGGGCAGATCAGATAGTCGAAGCAGCCGAAAAGCGACCGATTAGCCGGCACGCCATCGCAGGACTGTATTATTTTGCTCTTGGCGCCGATTTTATGGAGAGCGCCAAACGCACCATCCTCAAGGATGCCAGCATCAATGGCCAGTACTTCATTGCCCCGGTATTTAACGAACTAGTTCTGGCCAACCGCATTCTTAAGGCGTTCCCCATCGCTAACAATGCGTATCACACCTTTTATTCACCGCAGCGAATTGAAGAATACGAGTCGAGGCAAAACCGATGCTGAACAACTGTCCTGGCACTACTTGGCCGCGTTCACAGTAAAGGATCTCACCGCCTTTGCCCGCACGATGACCGATCATTTCATTCTCAAGGATCCGGTTGTCAAGTATGATGCCGGGAACACGCTGTCTCAGGCCGAGAGGAAGGCCATATTCGATTCTCGTCCCACCCTGGATTTCCAGGTTATGCATGTCAATCAGGAAGACAAAAAAACCACAGTCGAATTCGTCTTCAGTCTTGATTCGACACAGAACACTCCCAAGGAATAAACCTGGTGCGCACCGCAAAGCTTTCCAACATGGTCAAGGGATGGTTCGTGGGTGATTTTTTACCTACCGTTTATGCCACCACGGCAGCCGAAGTAGGTGTAAAGCAGTACTGCCAAGGGGACAAGGAAGAACGCCACTATCATAAGATTGCCACAGAAATCACTGTGATCCTGGATGGCAGAGTGCGAATGAATGGTATTGAGTACGTTGCAGGCGATATCGTCGTCATCGAACCGATGGAAAGTACCGACTTTGAGGCACTTACCGACACAACCTCCGTAGTGGTGAAAATACCTGGCGCTCTTAATGACAAGTATCTTGGGGAGGCCCCATGTTGAATATCGTTGTGCCTATGGCCGGGCATGGCAGTCGGTTTAGCAGGGCGGGTTATAAAGTTCCCAAGCCGCTAATACCCATTCATGGCCAGCCGATGATTCGTGTCGTAATCGAAAATTTAACCCCCTCTATGCCGCATCGCTTTATTTTTGTTTGCCAGCAAGAGCATTTGGATGGCTACGAATTGGGGCAACTGTTGCGCGACATCGCTCCGGGGTGCGAGATCGTCCCAGTTTCTCAGGTGACGGAAGGTGCAGCCTGTACTGTTTTGCTCACGAAGCATCTCATCGATAATAACGTCCATCTCATGATTGCCAATTGTGACCAGTACGTTGATGTTCGGATTGACGATTATTTGGCGGAACTCAACAGGCGAGAGCTAGATGGGTTGATCATGACCATGACCGCAAACGACCCCAAATGGTCTTATGTTCTGTTGGATGATAGAAATAATATTCAGGGGGTGGTTGAAAAGGCGGTGGTGTCAAATGAGGCAACAGTTGGCATTTACAACTATCGAGAAGGGTGGATGTTCGTTGCTGCTGCCGAAGCAATGATTCGGAAGAACTTGCGGGTAAATAATGAATTTTACGTGGCGCCCGCATATAACCAGATGATTGATGCTGGCAACCAAATCGGTTTTTTCAATATAGGCAGTGTCGAGAAGGGAATGTACGGATTAGGAACGCCGGAGGATTTGGAGTGTTTTTTGGATACGCCAATTGCCAAGAGCGTGTCTAGCATGCGGTGAGAGGCACGATGCTGAGGCGCATATTCGTTAACCCGGGGTTGTGGGTCTGGATTGGAGTTGCCGCAGTTTTTTTGGTGGCGCCGTCTTACTGGTATCTATCTTGGCGGTGATTGGGCTATGCTCGCCAGAAGATATCAGCTGTTTCTATTTTTTTATCCGTCCGAGGTGGAGCTTGTCATGGAATTCAGGCCGCAGCAAGTATTTTACTTCGGCCTCGCCATTACCGGATCGACGCCCCTTTTCTCGGTCGTCTTCCCGCTGAAGCCGTGCCGAAAGTTAATAAGTAACACCGCTGGAACCTGTAAAACAAGCAACACTAAATGCATTTCGAGCTTATGATTATATTTTCAATGCCTACGGTTAAAATTTTCTATTTCAGGCAGCCAAATTTGATTTGCGATGCCAAGGTGGATGCTTGATGGAGGATAGTGAATGAGACATTGGCATCCGTTCTACAAAGCCTGTATTCGAGTTATTAATGTTTATGTTATTTTTTTATATTTATTTATCTGCATGTTTACTTTTACTATTCGACCGAGTGAAGCTCGTGCAGATATTCTTTGGCTAGCTGAAAACACAATTCATCATTCAGATGGAATGTTTAAAGAAAAATTAAATATAAAAATCAACCCCAATGTAAACACAATCGACAGATTGGCGCGGTCTCTACACGAGGAAAATATACAAGAAAAAAGTTTTTCTTATATTGAATATAAAAAAATTAGTCCGGTTAAATACCGATTAATAATACACGGCGTCTCTCGATCCTTTATTCTGATCCTGACTGAGATTTTCCATGAGGGATGGAAGATTTACCCCGTCAGTTTTTCATCTACTAACAATAACAATGTGAATATGGATGGTCATAATGTTGTAGAAAATAAGAGTCTACCTAACGGTGTTTTTTATGAAACCTTTTTTTTGAAAAGTATAGATGAAATCAACCATCTAAAAATCAATGACTTCGCGAATGGCTGGACAATTGACGCCAAACTTATTGAGAATAACTTTCCGTACA
>Ga0209515_10004486_pt1 | contig 18819 bp, 17 predicted proteins | sample Subgroupgradi54m_FD_187454 | JGI IMG/M metagenome (GOLD analysis project Ga0209515, IMG submission 187454) | Subsurface groundwater microbial communities from S. Glens Falls, New York, USA - GMW60B uncontaminated upgradient, 5.4 m (SPAdes)... ...
TCTGTGGCCCTCCCTTCCCTGGCCATGGAAGGGGCCAAGGGGGAGGAGCAGGGCGGGATCATCAACCTGAATCTGACGCTGGTCCTTCAGGTGGTGAACTTCCTCATCTTGATCGTCCTGCTTCACAGGTTCCTCTACAAGCCCCTCACCCAGTTCTTGGCGACGCGGGCCGATGGCATCAAGCGCTCCTTGGAGGAGGCCAAGGCGGCAAGAGAGGCGGCAGCTAAGGCACAGCAGGAGTACGAGGCGCGAATTGCCGCCACTCGCCGGGAGGCAGCCGCGATGCGGGAGGCGGCAGTCCGCGAAGTAGAAGAGGAGCGACAACGGCTCCTCAAAGCATCGCGCGATGAGGCCACCCGCCTCCTGACCGAAGCCAAGACCCAGATCGAACAGGAGGTAAAGAGGGCCAAGGCCGAGCTCCGCAAGGAGGTGGTCGGACTCTCAGTAGGGATCGCGGAGCGGCTCATCGCTCGCAGCCTCACGGCGGAGGATCACCGCCGCCTCGCCGAACAGGTCGCTCAAGAGATCGGCGAGGCCCGGCGATGAGGGCCGGTGGCCTTTCCAGGCGATATGCCAAAGCGCTGTCGGACGTCGCGGCCGAGCGACAGGCACTGGAACCGGTCGGGCGCGATCTGCACACGGTGGCGGGGCTTCTGAAGCAGAACCGGGAGGCCGCGGCCTTCTTTGCGAACCCCGCAGTCCCGCTGGCCGACAAGCGGCGGGTCCTGCAGCTCCTCGCGGGGCGGGCGGCAGTTCAGCCGCTAAGCGCCAACTTCCTTGACTTGATCTTGGAGAAGAGACGGCTCCTCCACCTTGGCGAGATTGCCCTCGCGTACGATGAGCTGACCGACGAGCGGCTCAATCGGGGAAAGGCCACGGTGACCTCTGCGGCACCGCTGCCGGAGTCGATGCTGGAAGGGCTGAAGGCCCGTCTGCGGCTGGTGACCGGGAAGGAGGTCTACCTGGAGGCGCGAGTTGATCCCGCCATCTTGGGCGGGGTGGTGGCTCAGGTCGGCAGCACGGTCTACGATGGCTCCCTCAAGACCCAACTCAAGCGGATGCGGGAGCAATTGCTGAAGGAGTAACGGCATGGCGCAGATCAAGGCGGGAGAGATCAGCGAAATCATCAAGAAGCAACTGGCCGGCTACGAGGCGACTGTCGATGTGGCTGAGGTCGGTTCCGTCATCGAAACGGGTGACGGAATCGCCCGCATCTATGGCCTGGAGAAGGCAATGGCCGGCGAGTTGCTGGAGTTCCCCCACGAGGTCTTTGGCATGGTCCTGAACCTTGAAGAGGACAACGTCGGCTCGGTCCTGCTCGGCGAGGCCGAGGCGATCAAAGAGGGAGATCTGGTGAAGCGGACAGGCCGGATCGCCGCCGTCCCGGTTGGCGACGCGCTGGTGGGGCGGGTGGTCAACGCTCTGGGCCAGCCGATCGACGGGAAGGGGCCGATCGACACAAAGGAGTATCGGCCCATTGAGCGGTTCGCCCCCGGCGTTGTGGACCGGCGGCCGGTCAAGGAGGCGCTCCAGACCGGGATCAAGGCGATCGACGCCATGATTCCCATCGGCCGCGGGCAGCGAGAACTCATCATCGGCGACCGGCAGACCGGCAAGACCGCGATTGCGATCGATACGATCATCAACCAAAAAGGGAAGGGCGTCTTCTGTATCTATGTCGCCATAGGGCAGAAGCGTTCCACGGTCGCTCAGGTCGTGAAGACGATGGAGGACAGTGGCGCCATGGCCTACACCACTGTGGTCGCGGCAACAGCTTCGGAGGCGGCCCCATTGCAGTACATCGCCCCCTATGGCGGCTGCGCCATGGGCGAGTTTTTCCGCGACTCTGGACGTCACGCCCTCTGCATCTACGACGACCTGTCCAAGCACGCCCAGGCCTATCGTCAACTGTCGCTGCTGCTCCGCAGGCCACCCGGCCGGGAAGCCTACCCCGGCGACGTCTTCTACCTGCACTCACGCCTGCTGGAGCGGGCGGCCAAGCTGAACGACGAGCTGGGGGGCGGCTCGCTGACCGCGCTGCCGATCATCGAGACACAGCTCGGCGACGTCTCGGCCTACATCCCGACCAACGTCATCTCCATCACTGACGGGCAGATCTATCTGGAAAACGATCTGTTCTTCGCCGGCATTCGACCAGCCATCAACGTTGGGCTGTCGGTCTCCCGGGTGGGCGGGTCGGCCCAGATCAAGGCGATGCGGCAGGTGGCAGGCAAGCTCCGGTTGGACCTCGCCCAGTATCGAGAGATGGCCGCGTTTGCGCAATTTGGGAGCGAGCTCGACAAGGCAACCCAGGCCCAATTGAACCGGGGCGGGCGGATGGTCGAGGTGTTGAAGCAGGGGCAGTACAGGCCGCTTGAAGTCGAACGACAGGTCCTTATCATCTATGCCGGGACGGCGGGCCACCTGGACGAGCTTCCCGTCGAGGCGGTGGCGGCCTTCGAGGGGGCGCTGTACAAATTCGTCGAAGGTCGGCATCCAAGCATCTTTCATGAGATCCGGGAGAAGCGGGAACTCAGCGACGCCCTTCGCGCCCAGATGGACAAGGCGATCCAGGAGTGCAAGGCAGAGTTCCTGGCGGCCCGAAAGGCCGCATGAGAGATACTGTTCACTGTTGACAGTCAACGGGTCACTGTGAACGGTGAACCGTGAACTGTGAACCCATGGATATGGGATGGCTACCCTGCGCGATATCAAACGGCGCATCGCGTCGGTCAAGAGCACGCAGCAGATCACCAAGGCGATGAAGCTGGTGGCCGCGGCGAAGCTGCGCCGGGCCCAGGAGCGGATTTTGGAGGCGCGCCCCTATGCCTTTAAGATGCAGGAGGTGCTGGCCAGCCTGGCCCTGAGGGCTGATCCACAATCTCATCCGCTGCTTCAGCGGCGCGAATCGAGCAGGAAGATCCTCGTGGTCATTGCGGCAGATAAGGGGCTGTGCGGCGCTTTCAACAGCAATATCATGCGCCGGTCCCTGGAGGTGCTTCGGGGAACGGCTGGCGAGGTCGCGGTGACTCTGGTTGTGGTCGGGCGCAAGGCCCGCGATTTCTACCGGAGGCGCTCCTACACGATCAGATCGGAGCAGGTCGGTTTCTTCGACCGCCTGGCGTATGCCCACGCGGCCACCCTGGGGAAAGAGCTGGTGAACGAGTATGCGGCCGAGGAGGCGGACGAGATCCAGCTCGTCTATAACGAGTTCAAGTCGGTCGCGACCCAGCGGGTCGTGGTGGAGCGGCTGCTCCCCATCGAGCCGCTGCCGCCCCCTGAGGAGTTTGCCGCCCTCGACTTCGTCTACGAACCCTCACCGGGGGCAATCCTGGAAGGCCTGCTGCCCAAGCACATCGAGGTCCAGGTCTACCGGGCGCTCATGGAATCTCTGGCCGGTGAGTACGGTGCTCGGATGACGGCCATGGATGCGGCGACTAAGAACGCCTCGGAGATGATCGACCTGCTTACGCTGCAGTTCAACAAGGCTCGCCAGGAACGAATCACCAAGGAGCTGCTCGAAGTGGTCGGCGGCGCCGAAGCGTTGCGGCAGGCCCGGGGGTAGGGAGTTCAGAGTTCACAGTTCATGGTTCACGGATGAGGCAAGGAGTGGAATGATGAATGTCGGAAAGATCGTACAGGTCATCGGGCCCGTCGTCGATGTGGAGTTCGAGCCGGGGAGGCTGCCGGCAATCTATAACGCCCTTGATGTCAAGGCGAAGCAGGTCAAGGACATCTTCTCTTACAGCGAGCGGCTGGTTCTGGAAGTGGCCCTTCACCTGGGCGAGAGCCGGGTCAGGGCCATCGCTCTCTCCTCGACCGATGGTCTTGTCCGGGGGATGGAGGTGCTCGACACCGGCGCGCCGATCACCATCCCGGTCGGCCGACCCACCCTCGGTCGGATCATCAATGTGATCGGGGAACCGGTGGACAAGATGGGGCCGTTGAAGGCAGAGAAATACTACCCGATTCACCGCCCCGCCCCGGCTTTTGACGAGCAGGAAACCAAGGTTGAGATCCTGGAGACCGGGATCAAGGTCATTGATCTCCTGGAGCCGTATACGAAGGGGGGCAAGACCGGCCTCTTCGGCGGCGCTGGCGTCGGCAAGACCGTCATCATCATGGAGCTGATCCGCAACATCGCGATGGAACACGGCGGCATCTCGGTCTTCTCCGGCGTGGGGGAGCGGACCCGCGAGGGGAACGACCTCTGGCTGGAGATGAAGGAGTCGGGGGTGCTCGAAAAAACCGCGCTGATCTATGGACAGATGACCGAGCCACCCGGCTCGCGGTTGCGCGTGGGGCTCACCGGGCTGACCGTCGCCGAGTATTTCCGGGATGAGGAGAAGCAGGACGTGCTCCTCTTCATCGACAACATCTTCCGCTTCACGCAGGCCGGATCCGAGGTCTCGGCGCTGCTGGGCCGGATGCCATCGGCCGTCGGCTATCAGCCGACGCTCGGCACGGAGATGGGGGAGTTGCAAGAGCGGATCACCTCCACCAAGACCGGATCGATCACCTCGGTCCAGGCGATCTACGTGCCCGCCGATGACATCACGGACCCTGCGCCGGCCACGACTTTTGCCCACCTGGACGCGACGACGGTCCTCTCCCGGCAGCTTACTGAGCTGGGGATCTACCCTGCGGTCGATCCGCTGGCCTCCACCTCGCGTATTCTCGATCCCCGGATCGTCGGCGAGGAGCACTACTCCGTTGCCAGGTCGGTGCAGAAAATCCTTCAGCGCTACAAAGACCTTCAGGACATCATCGCGATCCTAGGGATGGACGAGCTGTCCGAGGAGGACAAGCTGGTGGTGGCGCGGGCAAGGAAGATCCAGCGATTCCTCTCCCAGCCCTTCTTCGTGGCGGAGCAGTTCACGGGCCAACCGGGCCGCTACGTCAAGCTGAAGGAGTCCATCAAGGGATTCAAAGAGCTGATTGACGGGAAGGCGGACGACCTACCCGAGCAGGCATTTTACATGGTTGGGACCATCGAAGAGGCCCGGGAGAAAGCGGAGAGGCTCAGCGGGCGCAAGTAAGCGCGATCCTCCTTTCGCGAGGGAACGATGGCAGACAGGGATCGCCATACCTTCCAGCTCGAGGTGGTGACGCCTCAGCGCTTGATAATCAGCGAGGAGGCGGAGGAGCTGGTGGCGCCGGGAAAGGAGGGGTATTTCGGCGTCTGGCCGGGCCACACCCCGTTTATGACCACCTTGAAGATCGGGGAGCTCTCCTACAAGAGACGGGGGGAGGAGCGGTTTCTCGCCGTGAGCTGGGGCTACGCGGAGGTCCGCCCCAACAAGGCCATCATCTTGGTGGAGACTGCTGAGCGCGCGGAGGAGATCGATGTGGCCCGTGCCGAACAGGCCAGGGCAAGGGCCGAGGAGCGTCTGCGGCGGTGGGGGGATGAAACGATAGATTTTGTCCGGGCCCAGGCTGCCCTGGAGCGGGCGTTGACGCGAGTCGCCGTCGCTGCCAGGGGGCGGTAGCGCGTTCATAGTTGATAGTTCATAGTTCAGAGTCAGGAGGTGAGCACATCCATGAACGGCTTGTCTATGAACCATGAACTCTGAACTGTGACGCCGTGGAGACACGGAGCAGTGAGCGCTAGCCAGGCGGGCGAGACAGGTGGCCCGCCATTTTTATATCGTGGCGAATGAGCGACGCAAAGGCGGTGTCACGCGATACCCGTGTCGTCGTCCTGAGCCAATTCGTCACGGCTTTCTCCTGGACATATGTCTACGTCTTTCTGCCATTCTACATCCAGGAGCTCAGCCCCTTTGACCGCGAGGCTACGCTCCTATGGACCGGGTGGATCCTGGGGGTCACAGGGCTCGCCTCGACCATCTTTGCGCCCATTTGGGGTGGGATGGCGGCCAGGGTCAGCCCGAAGCGCCTGTACGAGATCGGGATGCTGCTGCAGGCGGGATTCATGGCCCTGATGGGGGTCACCGCAAGCCTTCCGGTTCTCCTCCTGCTTCGGTTCCTGATTGGCTGCATCGGCGGCCTCTCCACCATCGCACTCATCATCGTGTCGGCCTCGTCGGCCAGAGAGAACATCACCGCAAACGTCGGCCTCTTCCAGGCGGCGCTGACCTCCGGGCAGATCGCTGGCCCCATCGCCGGAGCCTTCTCGGCCGAGCTGATCGGGTATCGGGCCACCTTCCTGGCCGGCGGCGTCGTCATGCCGATCGCCTTCGTCATTGTTCATCTTCGATTGAGCCCCTTGCCCACCTTTCGGCCGGAATTGTCACAGCGCCGCCCATCACGTGGTGGACTTGTCGCCGGCTGGCTGCTCTGTTTCGCTGCCTCCATCCAGATCGTCTTCCTGCCCAGCGTGCTGCCGGAGATCCTTTCCGGGCTTCGGATCGCGCAGACCCAAGCCATTCGCGTCGCGGGGTTCATCGTCTTTGCCTACGGCATTACGTCGGTGCTCGGATCGTATTTTCTCAGCCGGCTGGCTATCCGCCAGGGAAGGCGTCGAACACTCCTCTGGGCCGCGTGTGTCGCGTCGGCATTCCAGCTCCTGCTTGGCGCCACCGGATCGGTGGTGACGTTCGGCCTGATCAGGGCACTGCAGGTCGGGCTGATCGCCGGCGTGATCCCGATCGTCTTTGCCGAAGTCGCTGGCAGCGCCCATGGGGCCGCGATCGGATTCATCAATACCTCCCGCTTTGCCGCCAACGCCGCCGGCCCGCTGATCGCCACCGCCCTCTTCGCCCACGGCTCGCCGTTTGGCCTCTACCTAGGCTTGAGCGCCTTCACCCTCCTGGTCCTCCTGCTCTTCCTGGGGGTGCCTGCTGCCTCCGCCGCGCGCTCCTCCTCCTCAAAAATTGCTTGACAGCGAACGGAGGATGCGGTAATTTACCGCCGCTTCCGAATATAGGTTTGGCTTGTCGGGACTGCCGAAGGACCGCGAACGCTTATATGAGGTGAGCATCCGCGGTTTTTTATGAGAAGGCCCGGGGCCTTGAGCCGTGAGGGAAGCGCCTCGGCGGCGAACGAGCGCCGAGAGTCTACGGAAGGGAGGTGAGGACGTGCGAGGCACCGGGAAGGTGAAGTGGTTCAACGAGGCCAAAGGGTATGGCTTCATCGAGCGAGCTGAGGGCGGCGATCTTTTCGTCCACTACTCCGCCATCCAGGGCAATGGCTTCAGGACGCTGGCAGAGGGCCAGGAGGTGGAGTTCGATGTCGTGGATGGGCCGAAGGGCAAGCAGGCCGCCAACGTCGTCAAGCTCTAGTTCATAGGCGAACAAGCTTGAACGTAGCGAACCCCCCAGCGGAGAGAGCACTCTCCCTGGGGGGTTCGCTTTTTCGCCCTTTGACCGCCGACGGCTAACCCAGGTCACGCACGAGCGCCCTCCTTGCAGAGATTGTGGCACGCGCGAACCGGTCACGCGAGCGGCTCAATCGAAGGGCGAAAGAAATTAGTTGGGCAGATGGGCGAGAAGGGCCTTTGCCCTGGACACTGCTTCCGAGGGCGGGACTCGCAACTCCTCGCCGGTCTTTCGCACTTTCAATTCGAGCATCCCCTCTTTGAGGGCCCGGCTCCCGATGGTGAGTCGAAGCGGCAGGCCGAGCAGATCGGCGTCCTTGAACTTCACGCCGGGTCGCTCATCGCGGTCGTCATACAGAACCTCGGCCCGCTCGCGTTGGAGCTGCGTATAGATCGCCTCGGCTAGCTCCGCCATCTTGTCGTCGCGCATGTTGACCGGCAGGAGGTGGAGCTGATAGGGTGCGATGGCCGTCGGCCAGACGATCCCCTGCTCGTCATGGTGTTGCTCGATCGCTGCAGCAACGATACGGGCAGGCCCGATCCCGTAGCTTCCCATGACGATCGGGCGCTCCTCTCCTGCTTCGCTCAGGTACATCGCCCTGAGGGAAACCGAATACCTCGTTCCCAGCTTGAAGATATTCCCCACCTCAATGACTCGCTCGACGCGCAGATTGCTTTCGCAACGAGGACACCCATCCCCGGTCCTGGCTAGATGGATGTCGGCCCACTTGGGCTGGAAATGGGTCCCTGGGACGACCCCACGCAAGTGGAAACCGTCTTTATTGGCCCCGACGATATATTGACCTGTGCGCAATGATTCATCGGCAATCGTGGGCAGCTTCGCTCCCACAGGACCGATGCTGCCGGCCTCAGCCCCGAGGTGCGCCAGGATTTCGTCGCGATAGGCAGGGCGGAACTCCCCGGCCACCATCGCGAGCTTCTTCTCGTGCAGTTGTTGATCCCCCCTGACCAGGGCCAGGAGCGGTCCATCTTTTGTCACGAGGAGCAGCGACTTGATGGTGAGGGCCGGCTCGACCCCGAGCAAGGCGCACACCTCTTCGATCGTCCCGGCGTTGGGGGTGGCGACCTCTTCTAGGCTCCATTCTGGGAATTTCGGGCTCCGCGGTCGTGATGCGGCCAGCTCGATATTGGCCGAGTAGGCGCAATGGTCGCAAAGAGCAACCTCGTCTTCCCCGGCCTTGCTTGGTGCCATGAACTCATGCGCACCTGCGCCGCCCATCATCCCCGGGTCGCTCTCGACAACGTGGAAGGCCAGGCCACACCGCTCGAAGATGCGACAGTAGGCCTCCTTATGGAGCTGGTAGCTCTTGTTTAATCCTGCCTCGTCCCGGTCCAGCGTGTAGGAGTCCTTCATCACGAACTCCCGGGTCCGCATGACGCCGCTTTTGGGCCTTGCCTCATCCCGGAACTTGGTCTGGATCTGATACCAGATCTGCGGGAGGTCTCGATAGGACCGGATCTCCCGGGCTGCGAGCCAGGCGATGACCTCTTCGTGCGTCATCCCCAGACACATCTCCCGCTTGCCCCGGTCCTTGAGCCGGAACATCTCGTCGCCGATGGCCGCCCATCGCCCGGTTTGCTGCCAGAGCTCGGCCGGGTGGAGGACCGGCATGGTGATCTCCTGGCCGCCGATCCGGTTCATCTCCTCGCGGATGATGGCGTTCACCTTGTCCATCACCCGCTGGCCGAGCGGCAGGTAGACGTAGATCCCGGCCGCCAGTTGGCGGACCAAGCCGGCCCGGACCATCAGCCTGTGGCTCACCGCCTCGGCCTCTGCCGGATCTTCTTTTAACGTCGGGATCAGGGACTTGGTCCAGCGCATCAGAACGCCCGCAAAGGATTAGCCCTTCTTTTCCGATTCCCCTTTCGGCGTGCGGCCGATCTTCTCGTAGCGCAGTGGATCCTTGTTCGGACCCTGCGGCGCCTTGTAACGGAGCCGTTCCACAGGCCGTCCGTTCACAAGGTGCTCCAGCAGGATCTCGTCGAGATCATCCATACGGACCCCGCTGTACCAGACATCCTCGGGGTATACCACGACCATCGGACCGTGGCCGCACTGGCTGAAGCAGCCAGACCTGTTGACTCGGATCTCTTTGGCCAGGCCTTTTTCCGCCAATCCTTTCCGGAGGTAGGCCACATAGGCCTCCGTCTCCCCCTGGAAGGGGCAACAATCACCGCTGGTGCAGATAAAGACATGTCGCCGATACTGGCCCATCAGGTCCTTACCTCTTGCGACTTGTGGTACTGGCCCGGGAAAAAGAAAGGGAGGATCGGGTCAGCCATCCTCCCTTCGCCGCGACGACGCCGGGCCATCCCTTGCCCCTTTAGGCCTGAGCGTCGCCCTCCGCCACCATCTTGTTGACCTCCTCCATCAGGGCATCGGCGATTTCCGACTCCTTGACCTTGCGAATCACCTGCCCCTTTTTGAAGATCAACCCGATCCCTTTGCCGCCGGCGACGCCGATGTCGGCGCCCCTGGCCTCGCCGGGTCCGTTCACCTCGCATCCCATCACGGCGACGTGGATCTCCTTGTTGATCCCCGCCATCCGCCGCTCCACCTCCTGTGCCAGGGCAATCAGGTCGATGTCGGCCCTGGCGCACGAGGGGCAGGCGACGAATGTGAGCCCGCCTTTCCGAAGACCGAGCGACTTCAGGATCTCAGTTCCGACCTTGATCTCCTCAACGGGATCGGCCGAGAGCGAGACCCGGATGGTGTCGCCAATTCCCTCGGCCAAGAGTGTCCCGACGCCGACCGATGACTTGATCGACCCCACGCCGGGCGTGCCTGCCTCAGTCACGCCGAGGTGTAATGGGTAGTCCACTTTATCCGCCAGAAGTCTGTATGCCTCGATCATCATCAGCGGATCGGACGCCTTGAGCGAGACTTTCATCTCCTGGTAGTTCAGATCCTCGAGGATTCGGATGTGACGCAGGGCGCTTTCCACCATTCCTTCGGGGGACGGCCCGCCGTCTCTGGCCAGGATATCCCTCTCCAGAGAGCCGGCGTTCACCCCGATTCGGATCGGGATCTTTCGCTCGGCCGCCAGCTTGACGATCTGCTCCACCCGACTGCGGTCGCCGATGTTGCCGGGGTTCAGCCGGAGGCCGTCCACCCCCTGCTCGAGGGCGATCAACGCGAGCTTGTAGTTAAAGTGGATGTCGGCAATCAGGGGGATACGGATCTGCTTTTTGATCTCCCCCAACTTCTCGGCCGCCTCCCTGATCGGAACGCCGAGCCGCACGATATCACACCCGGCCACCTCCAATGCCCAGATTTGATCCACCGTCGCCTGGACGTCCCGCGTGTCGGTCTTGGTCATCGACTGGACCGACACGGGAGCATCACCGCCGATCTTGACGCTCCCTACCTGGATCTGCCGGGTCTTCCGTCTTTCAATCATGGCTACCTCGCTGAAACAGTTCCGAGTTCCAGGTTCCGGGTTCCGAGTTGAGGGGCTGAAACGAGGAAAGCGGAAACTCCCTTCTGGACCGCCTCATTGTTTTCCAAGCAGGCGGAAGATGTCATTGTAGAAGGCAAAAATCATCAGGGCCACCAACAGGACAAGGCCGACCTGCTGGGCCACCTCTCGTTTCTTGAGGCTGACCGGTTTTCCACGAACTGCCTCGATCAAGGAGAAGAATAGGTGTCCACCGTCCAGAATGGGAATCGGAAGCAGATTGAGAATCGCTAGGTTGATGGAGAGCAGCGCCGTGAAGACCAGCAGATTCATGACACCTAAACTCGCTTGCTCTCCCGCCATCTGGGCCACCAAGAGCGGCCCGCCTAGCGTCCTGGCCGGAACGACCCCCTGAAGCAGCTTCCCGAAGGTGATCAGGATCAGGACGCTCAGATCGTAGGTCTTGTAGACCGCCCTCCCGAATGCGGTGATCGGATTGGTTCGCTCCGTCAGGAATTCCTCCGCCGGTGCGATCCCAAGCAGACCGATCTCCTGCTCCTCCCCAAAGAGATTCTTCTGCTTGGTTGGCTTTGGAGCCACCACCAGGTCAAACCTGTGTCCCGCGCGTTCCACGGTCAGGCGTACGGGCCGCCCGGGGCTTTTATGGATTTGCGTGGCTAGATCCTCCCACTTCTCGAGAGGCCGCCCGTCAATCGCGACGATTCGGTCACCACGCAGCAGGCCGGCATCGTGCGCGGGGAATCCCTGCATGACGTCCCCAACCTTGGTGGCGAGGGTGGGGACTCCGATCATGAAGACAACCCAGAAGATAACGACGGCAAGAAGAAAATTGAATCCCGGGCCGGCCAGGATGATCAGGGAGCGCCATCCGACAGGCTTCGCGGAGAACGATCGCTCCCGGTCGGTAACCTCTTCTTTTGGGTCCTCGCCCAGCATCTTTACATAGCCGCCAAGTGGGATGGCAGACAGCAGATATTCCGTCCCGCCGCGGCTAAAGCCGGCGATCCTCGGGCCGAATCCGAGCGAGAACTTCAGGACACTGACCCCGGCGCGCTTGGCGACCAAGAAGTGGCCCAGTTCGTGGACGAAGATGAGCGCGCCCAGGACCACAATGGCCCACAACGCCATGTAACCGAACCGCGAGAGGTACGACCCGAAATCGATCGCGGCTAACAGGCTGAGGGGCAAAGCTGTTACAGACCCAATCATTGTCGCGTGTACACCTCTCTTCCGACTTCAGGCATGGAGCGCCGTCTCCACGAGACGCCGGGTCTCGCGGTCGGCCTCCAGGACATCTTCCAGAGAATCGATCTTGCGACCCTGATGGCTGTCCATCGCCTTGCCGATGATGGCAGCGATCTCAGGGAAGGTGATCCGGCGGGAGAGGAACAGATCCACCGCCATCTCGTTGGCTGCGTTCAGGGCGGCCGGATAGGTCCCACCCGCCGCCAATGCCTGGTAGGCAAATCCGACACAGGGGAACTTTTCGTGGTCAACCGGTTCGAAGGTCAAGGCCGACAGGCTGTTCAGGTCAAGGGTAGGCAGTGGAGTCCGGAGCCGGTCTGGGTATGAGAGGGCATAAAGGATCGGCAATCCCATATCGGTCACCCCCATCTGAGCCAGGACCGAGCCATCCATGAACTCCACCATAGAATGGACGATGCTCTGGGGATGAATGATCACTTCGATCTGTCGCCCCTCCAAGTCAAAGAACCAACTGGATTCGATGATCTCCAACCCCTTGTTCATCAGGGTCGCCGAATCGACGGTGATCTTCTTCCCCATGACCCATGTAGGGTGCTGAAGAGCCTCCTCGGGGGTGATGCTCGTGAAGCTCTCCTTCGGCCGCTTACGGAACGGTCCGCCCGAGGAGGTCAGGAGAACCCGCTTCAGGTGTGCGCAGTTATGGCCGGCCAGACACTGGAATATGGCCGAGGGTTCGCTATCAACGGGCAGCAGCCGGATGCCTTGCGCCCGGGCTTCGGCAATTACCAACTCCCCCGCCATGACCATGACCTCTTTCGTGGCGAGGGCGAGGTCCTTGCCCGCCTTGATGGCGGCGAGGCTCGGGAGCAGGCCGGCGGCCCCGACCATCGCCGCAAGGACGATGTCGGCCTCGGGCACCGTGGCGACATTCAGCAAGCCCTCAACCCCCCACCCGATTTCGACGCGCAGGTCCGCCACCCGCCCCTTCAGCGTTTTGGCTGCCTCGGGGGTCCCGACGGCAACAATGCGGGGGGAGAACTGCCTGATCTGGCGCTCCAGAAGGTCGGTGTTACTCCTGGCGGCGAGCGCCACCACCTCGAAAGAGTCGGGGTGAGGCTCGATCATTGCCAGAGCCTTGGCCCCAATGGTCCCGGTGGAGCCAAGGATGCTCACACGTTTCACTACAGCTTCTTCCTCGCTACAAGGCCGTGCCGATTGCCGACGGTGTAGGGCTCCTGCCCGGTTGATCAAACGAGTAAGGAGTATAGTGAGATTCTCAGGCTTTGGCAAGACCTTTTGGGCTCACTGAGGGGCTGGAGGGGCCTGAGAGCTCCTGAAAGGGCTCAGCCCTCCTCTCAACGGGGGGCAGTGCGTGGGACGGGGGTTGGCCTCACGAGACCGAACTCGTACACCACTTCACCGGGCTTGATGAGGCCCAGATCCTCCCTGGCGATTGACTCAACCTGCCCTGGATCAGCGGTCAATGATTGAACCTCCCGGGCAAGCCCTTGGTTCCCCTGCTTAAGCCGTTCGATCTCCCGATGAAGCTCAGCTCTGTTCTTACTCATCCGATAGATCCTGACGAGGCTCCGGTTCCCGCCCACAGAGAGAGCCGCGATAAGGATCGCCAGCATGGCAATGAAGAGAAGCCGCCGTTTGCGAGCAGCCCTGGCCTGTGCGAGCTCCTCCTGAGCCCCTGAGATTACCTGTCCCGTCCGCATCCTTACCCCAAGGCCCCCCTCTGGGGCATTATACCCCCAGGAGCTCCCGCGCCGCCATCGTCAACTCTTCGATCTGTTCCTGGGAATGAGCGTCCACGTACAGACGCACCACCGGCTCTGTCCCTGAAGGGCGCACGAGGAGCCAACTGCCGTCCTCGAGCAGCAGCTTCGTCCCTTCCAGCGTCCCGACCTGCACGACCCGTAGGCCGGCCACGCGCGTAGGCAGCTCCTTGAGGCGCCCGGCCAAACGCTCTTGCTGCTCTGGCGAAAGATGGAGGTTCAGGCGGCGGGCGTGAATCACGGTCCCCACCTCGGCATAGAGCGCGTCCAAGAGGCTTCGCACGCTCCGTCCAGCGGCCATGGCGACCATCTCAATCACCAGGAGGACGGCGAGGATCCCGTCTTTTTCTGGCACATGACCCTGGATCGAGAGGCCCGCGCTCTCCTCGCCGCTCAGGAGGACCTTTCCCTGGGTGATGAGTTCACCCAGGTATTTGAAGCCGACCTTGGTCTCATACACGGGAACAGCCTGGTGCCTGGCCACCGCATCTACGAGATGGCTTGTGGCCACCGACCGGGCCACGCCCCCCCGCCACCCGCGGGTTTTGATCAGGTGTTGAAGGAGAAGGGCCAGGATATAGTTCGGTTCGATGAAGCTGCCATTCCTGTCGAGGATCCCGTATCGATCGGCGTCGCCGTCCGTAGCCACCCCGAGATGAAATCCACCGGACCGCACTACTCCTGCTAGCTCCTGAAGGTTTTCTTCGGAGGGGTCCGGCGCATGCCCCCCGAAACCCGGATTATGCGAGTCGTGTATCGTGTGCACCTCACAACCGGCCTCCAGCAGGATTGGGTCGAGATAGCCTCTGGCCGTTCCATAGAGCAGATCGACCGCCACCTTCAGGTGCGCCGCAGCAATCGCGCTGAAATTCACCAACTCCCGTAGCCGGGCGAGGTATGCCGGCCGCGGGTCGATGCGCACCACCAATCCCTTGGCCTCCATCTCTGTCAACGGCGGGTACGGGGCCTCCGGCTGCCCTAGCAGTTCCTGAACCCTCGCCTCGATTCGATCGGTGATCGCAGTCTGGACCGGGCCGCCCGATGGGCCGGAGAACTTCAGCCCGTTGTATTCGGGGGGATTGTGGCTGGCGGTGACGTTGAGAGCGCCTGCTGCGCCGCGACGGGTCACCTCGTAGGCGACGACAGGCGTCGGCACATCCCGGTTACAGAGGAAGACGCGGATTCCATGAGCCGCCAGAACCGCCGCCGCCTCGGCCGCAAAGGCTTCAGAGAGAAAGCGGGTATCGTACCCGACGACCACTCGCGGTTCAGGTCCCCCCTCGACCAACACGTATTCGGCGATGGCCCGCGTCACCAGGCGTACGTTAGCAAAGGTGAAGGTGTCTGCGATGACGTCACGCCAGCCGGAGGTGCCAAACGTGATCGGCCTCACACGACCGCCTCCACCCCGGCCTCCTTCATGCAGTGCTCAAGAATTTCCCGGTAGCGGGCGACATGGGCTTCGGCCCTTGATAGGGTATTGGCCTCGGCGATGATATGGAAGGATGGTCGGTCCTGATCCGGAATGAGCTTGTGAAACTTCACCGCCTGGGCGAGATCGAAATCGGTCAGGACATCCCCGCTGATGATCAGGAAGGTATCATCCAGGCAGGACTCAGCATTCTTGACCGCCCCGGCGGTCCCGTAGTCCTCGGTCGCCGTCACGTAGGCCATCTTCACGCCGAATTCACTGCCGTCACCGAAGTAGCGCTCGATGACCTCAGGCTGGAAGTAGAGCAGGGTGACGAGATCTTCGAACCCGTGGTGCCTGAGCAAGGCGACGATGTGTTCCATCATCGGCTTGTTGGCCATCGGGATCATAGGCTTGGGGACGCTATTGGTCAGGGGGCGCAGTCGAGTACCGAAGCCCCCGGCCATGATGACTGCTTTCACCCGCGTTCCTCCGAGCCCGCGGTCACCGGACCCGCATCTGGAGCCATCCCATAGGGTATGCAGCTTGCTGCTCAGCTTGGCGAGGTGCCCACCGATCTGCGATGCTGTCGGGAGCCTCGGCCGGTCCAAGTATAGGCGTGCCTCTTGTCGCAGGAGTATAGGTCTCACCTTTGAAAACTGTCAAGGCGTTTCTAGCATGGGCGGGCCTAAATGGCGCGGATTTGCGGGACTGAGGTATGCAGACTGGAGCATTTCGCGGCATGGAGATGCAACCCCCGCGCAACTGAAAAACGCACAATACTGACGAGAGGTGAAACGCGAGAAGTGACGAGGAGAGACAGCAGAGAGAGGAGAGCCCAATCCCTCAATGGTCATGGCTCCAGCGCCCACTGAGCGTGTCTCAGGGCGACATCCTGAGCAAGGCAAGCCGGTTCGTCTTCGCGCCGTGGGCCGAGGGCCCCGCGCTTAAGCTTCTCATATTCTGCTTGGGCCTCGATACCACTTGGATCAAGTGCAGGTTACGGGGGTGTAATGTCCATGGGCGACTGCCCACCAACCTCAGTAGGAAAGCGATGTGGTAGGATCGGGGGGCCGAGTCGGGCGAAGGTCGGCGATTCGATTGGTGCTCCGACTCCCCCGGAGGCCGCATAACATAAGCTGATGCTCGTCGTCCCAAGCCTGCTTTCTGGTTAATCTGCACTGAAGCCACGGCGCAAGGCGAAGCGACAACAGGGGGGAGTTTCAAGGGAATTCCTTCGAGCGTCGGCTTGACCTAACCACCCCCGGTTCACCTCTCAAAGATCATGCCTCGCACTCGGCTACGCGGCACGGATCATTACTTAGAAGAAGTGAAGTCCGCATGCCGTCAAGCCTCCTGCTAGCTCTTGATGGGACGCGACGGCAAGTGGGCGGGGTGGTCGTCAAGATCGTGGGGTGAGCTGATGGCCGATGCCCGTGTATCATTGCACCTAACCCGCGAGGTACCCTCCTGTGTGCGGACCAGAATGCGTACCGTACTCCCGTACTGCGGGAATACCCGCCGTGCTGCCTCGCGGAATACCGTCTGCCCTTCCACGAGCTCGCGATACTGTTGGTATCGCTCTTCCCCAGGCCAAACCGAGTAGAAGACACTCCCTGGCGGAATATCGATGAACACCATCGCTTCGGTCGGGGTCCGGTCGAGCCATTCCATGAACCACCTCTGATTGAGCGCGGCGGAGTCGCCAAATTTCTCCAGGCTGACTGCGAGGGTGCCACGCCGAGCGGGATACCGCTGGAGGTACGACCACCATGCAAAGTGGTAGATGGGCACAGTCGCAAAGATCGCTACGTGCTCATAGCAGGCGACCCGGGGAAGGTAGTAGTCGGACAGATCGAGGGCCGTCGCGACCTGCGGCCTCGCGTCAGTGACCCGCCGCCCGGCGAATACCAATGCTAAAGGTTCAATGGCCATGGCGGCAATGAACATAGCGAGGACCCCTGCCGAGACCGTGCCCCTCGTGACACGAAAGCACCGCGCCCGGGCGGCTTGATCGAGGATGGACGCAAGCCCAATGGCCCCGGCGATCCAGAGGAGGGAGACCCAGGTGTGCACATAGCGGCTCTGGTGGTTGGGGTGGAGGGTGGTCAAGATCGCCGACGTGGTCAAAAAGAGCAGGACCAGACGACCCTGGGCCGTGAGCCGGGCGACGCGACAAAACGCCAACAGCGCGAGCGCGATGGCTGCCAGTGCCGTCCACGAGTTCGCATGATACTCCCTCGCGATGGCCCGTGGATAAAACAGCACGGTGTCCCACCTCCAGTACATAGCTCGTTGCCACGGTTCTGAGTTCGTCGGACTGAGCGTTCGTAGGACAGACCCTAGCTTATGGGGCCAGAGCAGCCATGCGGTGACTGGGAGAAGATGCCACCGGGCAAGTTGCTTGGCCCGGTCATCGACGAGGGATCGAATGTTATGCTCGTTTCGCCACCAGAGCAACGCCGTTCTCACGCCCAGGAGGAGAAAGAATCCGTACCCCAGGTTCAGCGACGCCTTGACCCTGACCCTCTGACCTGCCCACCAGAACTCCCACCCGCCCGTGAGGAGGAGAAGGGTCGTGACGCCGGCGAGCGCCGCTACGGCCCAGGTCAGCGGATGGCAGATCTCCCTCAACAGCAATGCCCGAATGTCGGCCTGGGCCCATCGGCGCCGCAGACCTGCAGTGATCTCCCGGTATCCTGAGATCCCCTCCCACAGGAGGAAGGCAAAAATGGTCAAGAACCAGTAGTTGTACTTCACAAAGAACAATGCTGTCAGCGCTCCACCCAGCCAGGCGAAGTCCTGTGCGGAGCCTGCTTCGCCGCGCTTCGAGAGGTACAGATGGAGCGCCAGCAGGGTCAAACAGCCACCAAGGCTTTCCAACATGATGTCGGTGGCGTAGGTCTGGTACGCCGGACTGCCCAACGCAAAGAGGGCCGCCACCAGCCCAACGGTGTTCCTGTGCGATGCCGCAAGCCGTCTCGCCAGCAAGAACACGAGGATGATCGTGCCGATCCAACCACCGAGGCTGACCAGGGCCGCCGCCTGATAGGCGAGGCCTCCTATCACCAGGATGGGCGCAGCCACCATCGCGAACAGAGGCGGATGCACCTGGGACCCGTGCAGATCGCGAACGAAATTGACGAGGTCGAAGTGTCGGAGGTCCAGCGCGAATAGCATACTCTTAAGGAAGTGTGCGTTTCGATCGTGACCAAGGAAGGCCCACTGGCCCTGTGCCGTCGGAAGATACCGGTCGTACAACCGGGCGGCGACCACGACGGTCAGCAGGACGAGCCCCCCGATGACCAGCAGGTCTCGAGCGGGCTGTCGCCTGGGGTCGGTCCTCTTCGACTCGCCCGAGAGAGACTCGGCGGACGGATGGTTGTGCTTGGTTGAACACCGAGAGTTTGTTATCTTCAATGCCCCATTAGCGCCCGCGCTTGCTATGGCCACAGGGCACCGGCGACGCCCTCTCAGGCCAAGTTCCACCCAAGAGGGCGTTCCGCTAAGTGGTGCCTTGACCAAAGCGTGGGAGCTCCTATGCTCACCCTGGACCCATCACGCCCACCTGTGACAGCCACCTTCTATTACGCCTCCCCCAATGCTGTCAAGCTTTCTTGGGAGGCGTATTGAGGGGGATGGCAGTGTAGGTTACAACGAATCTTCAGTTGCGGGAAGTGCAGATTTCGGGGGTGTAATCTGCAC
>Ga0209515_10004487_pt1 | contig 18814 bp, 8 predicted proteins | sample Subgroupgradi54m_FD_187454 | JGI IMG/M metagenome (GOLD analysis project Ga0209515, IMG submission 187454) | Subsurface groundwater microbial communities from S. Glens Falls, New York, USA - GMW60B uncontaminated upgradient, 5.4 m (SPAdes)... ...
ATGCCCGTGATTGATTTGAGATCCACGCCGCTCTCCTTATTTTTCGTTACCCACGTCAGCAGCTTATCCAGGTCGTCCACTTTCGGCACGCCAAGACCATGCTGCATGCCCGTGATTGATTTGAGATCCACGCCGTATTGCCTGCAGAGGCCTATAATCTTCCTCACTTCATTTAGGAATTCGCCGTATGAATTTTCATCAATCGGCCGCGCGCCTGCATAGGGATGCGCGTACATGCTGGTAATAGGCGCCGTATCTTGCTTTTTATCGACAAGAGATGCCGCACGATTGAGAAGCATAAAAATTCTTTTATTCAAATCTTTTATCCCTTCTTTGTCTAATTTTTTGTATTTCTTATCTAAAAATTTTAGAAGTGTATCTTTGATGACCATATCAGGAATATCTCCTGCTTCTTTTTTGGAGATGCGCGCAAGAAGACCCTGCCTTCGTTCGAGATTACGAATAAGACCCTCTGCCTGCTCCGGCACTTTCATTTTTTCTGGGCTCATAGAATTTTTTGTTTATATTTCATTCTTTTTGAGGGGGTCAACCATCAATTTAATGATATACTTTTGACCGAAAATCGCAAGCGCCAAAATCAACTTGCTGAATTTCATGAGTATCATTTTATAAGATTTTTTTTGAATGTGAGGGAATGGATTTTGAGAGTGATTTTTTATTTCGGTGTTATGGGAAACAAAATAACATATCGTTCAGTCGATTCTGTGGTCAGGATAGATGTCATTGGGAAAATGAGCGATGGAATGGTGTAGCGAAAAGGATTTGAGATGGTTTGATAATTGAACTAAATTCAACTACTTATTCATCTAGTTTAGACGTGCTTTCTCGTGGCAAAAGTACGCCTAAAACGTGGGTTGGCCAAGGGGTCGCCTCGCGACGCTAGAAGATGTCCAGCTTCTTCGAGTTATGGATGGGATTTGGGAGGGCAACCGTAAAGGTTTGAGGGTGGGACAGATTGCCTCCAGAGTAAAACCACTATCCCGAAGATGGTGGTTTTACTTTTATTTAAGCCAAAAACGACCTAAAACCCTTGACAAAATCCGTCATTTGTGCTATTCTTATGAACATCCTATTATAAAGGGATGATCTTTAAAGTCGAAACACAGAATCCTCTTATTTGTAAGTTTTTTGGCTGATTTACCCCATGCACGGCTAAAGGCGCCAAAGGAGTACGTGTGGATGTTATTAATATAGGTATACGAAAGGTAGTCGCGGTAGTAAGTATCTCTTCTCTTATTACTATGTCTCTTGGAACTTCTTCTGTTTTTGCAGAAAGCGTTCAGAGTACCCCACAAATGATTGAAACCATCTCCCCTCTTTCAGAAAAAGAGACATTTGTATTGCAAACAGATGTTTTTGGATTGGGGCAGATATCTCCCTCATTGGACGTGGAGCCAGTTATTAAAATTTCAGAAGATATTGAAGAAGATAAAGATGTTCAGGAATGTCGTGAAATTCCGAAGAAGCAGATTCTCCCGTGTATCAAAAAGGGGAAAACACATATTATTACCAAAGAACTTACGGTTACCGCAACCGCCTATTCAAGTACCGCGGCGCAGACTGACGACAGTCCTTGTACCACGGCAAATGGATATAATGTGTGCAAAGCAAATCAGGAGAATGTGATTGCCGCAAATTTTCTTCCATTTGGAACAAAGGTGAAATTTCCGGAAGTGTATGGCGATAAGATTTTTACCGTTCAGGATAGGATGAATAAGCGCCATGCTAAAAGAATTGATTTCTGGATGAAGACAACAAACAAGGCGCGGCAATTTGGTGTGAAAAAGATAAAGGTACAGGTAGTAGAAGAGTTACTCGCACGAAATTTTTAAAAGAATCAGTAAAAAAAACAAGGATATCCGCACATCAAGCGGGTATTTTTGTTTTATCCTTGAGTCATTGATTATTGAGAACCCGCATGGTATAGTGATGAATGAAAAAAGGGTTTTAAGAAATACGGTATGGCCATGTGGTGAAGTAGTCTAACACGGCGGTCTGCAAAACCGCTATTCACGGGTGCGAATCCCGTCATGGCCTCCAAAGATATTTTAAAGAAACGCCTTGTATGGTGTTTTTTATTCAATATGATCCATAATAAAAAATTCCTCATCATAGACGGTAACTCCCTCCTTCATCGCGCATGGCATGCTATTCCGCCGCTCATCACAAAGAAAGGAGAGCTAACCAACGCGGTCTATGGATTTACCGTACTTCTTCTGAAGGCGTTGAAAGATGTGAAACCGGATTTTGTCGCGGTAACATTTGATCGTAAGGCGCCAACATTTCGGCATATTGAATATGCGGAATACAAGGCGAAGCGCACAAAACAGCCGGATGAATTTTATGAGCAGTTTCCGCGAGTAAAAGAACTTTTAACTGCGTTTGATATTCCTATCTTTGAAAAAGATGGGTTTGAGGCGGATGATATCATCGCGACACTGTGCGAAGAAATAAAAAAAATGCATCCCGACATTGAAAAGATTATCATGAGCGGCGATTTGGATCTCCTCCAGCTTGTAGATGAGCGCACTAAGATCATGACACCCAAAAAAGGTATTTCAGAGACGATGCTGTATGATGCGGATGCGGTGCGTGAGCGGTTTGATGGGCTTCATCCAAACCAGATGGTGGACTATAAATCATTACGAGGAGATGATTCAGATAATATCCCCGGGGTAAAAGGCATTGGAGAAAAGACGGCATGTGAACTTATCAAAATATTCGGTTCTCTGAAAAAAATATATGAGTATGTAGATGCAACCACAGAACAAGAAAATAGTGAGCAAAAAAAAATAAAAGAAGCGGTATTTAAAAAACTTAAAGAGCAAAAGGCGGGCGCGGAGCTTGGGTATCGTCTATGCACTGTGGTGCGAGATGTGCCTATTCTATGGAATCTTGATGCGTGTAAACTAAAGATAGATGATCGTTCAGCTGTGATACACATATTCCAAGAGCTTGAGTTCAAGTCACTTATTCCTCGTCTCAATGATCTCTTCGGTGCGCCACAACAATCACTTTTTGAATCGCCTAAAAAAAATAATAACGCAGAGGTGATAGAAAAAGACGAGCAGAATACGTGCCGGACGCTGGTAGAGGATAAGGAGATTCAAAACTTTTTAGAAAAACTTTCAAAACAAAAAGAATGTGCCTATACCATAGAGGGAGATGATGTAGAGGCGCGACATGCCAAGTTGCTCGGAATAGGTATATGGAGTGATGATGAAAAAATGGCATATTTTATCCCATGGAAAAAAGGAAAAGCTCCGTGGAAAGAAGTATGTGCGGCGATTTTTGAGAATGAACAGTTAAAAAAAATCGGACACAATCATAAATATGATAGTATTGTTCTCGCACATGAAGGTATACGGCTAAATGGCATTACGTTTGATACCCTACTTGCGGCATATCTTCTGAATCCCGGCACCCGGGAATATGCCATAGACTCACTGGCATTTTCAGAGTTTGGATATCAATGTATTCACCGTGGTGTATTAAAAAACGAGAAAGGGAAAGAGAGAGTATTCAGCGAACTTTCTTCTGAAGAACTTGCGGCATATTCTTGTGAATATACCGAGCTTATTTGGCGATTGTATCAAAAATATCTACAAGAGCTTACACAAACAAAACAACTATCGCTTTTAAATGATTGTGAAATACCGCTCGTGAAGACACTTATTGAGATGGAGGAAAACGGTATAAAACTTAATGAAGAATTTTTATCTGAGCTCTCTATGCGGATAAGCAAAGAGAGTGAAAAGGTGACGCAGATTATTTACGGATATGCAGGTAAGGAGTTTAATATCGCCTCCCCCCTTCAGCTTAAGGAGATTTTATTTGATACCCTACAGATTTCCACAAAACGTATTCGCAAAGGGAAAACTGGTCTTTCCACCGCCGCCTCTGAACTGGAAAAAATGCGGGCATTGCATCCTATCATTGAGTATATCTTACAGTATCGTGAGCTTGCGAAACTGCAGAATACGTATATTGACGCTCTCCCTCTTCTTATTGACGGCAAGACGGGTAGAGTACATACGAGCTTCAACCAAACCGTCACGTCTACCGGACGCCTTTCTTCCTCAAATCCAAATTTACAAAATATTCCCATTCGGTCAAAACTTGGCAGAGAGATACGAAAATGTTTTATAGCGGAAAAAGGATATACGCTTCTCGCCGTGGACTATTCGCAAGTTGAGTTGAGAATTATCGCGTCTCTTGCGAAAGACGATAAAATGATAGAAGCGTTTAAGCAAGGCAAAGATATCCATACTATAACGGCGGCGGAGATACATGGTATACCCTTGGAAGAGGTGACAAAAGATATGCGCCGCGCCGCAAAAGAAATAAATTTTGGCGTGATCTATGGCATGGGAGCACAAGGATTATCTGAAAGCGCGGGGATTCCATATGGAGAGGCACAGGATTTTATTGATAGATATTTCTCTGCATATCCAAGTATTAGAGTGTTTCTTGATGAGACGATACGTTTTGGAAAAAAACATGGATATACAGAGACACTGCTTGGACGCAGAAGGTATTTACCGGAACTTACCTCGCATATTCCCTATATTCGCGCGGCGGCAGAACGTATGGCTATCAATATGCCTGTTCAGGGAAGCGCGGCGGACTATATGAAACTCGCAATGATCGCCGTATTTGACCGTGTATTGAAAGAGATAAATGACGGAATATATGATATTCAAAAAAAACCTGTGCGCATGACGATACAGGTACATGATGAGCTCGTTTTTGAGGTGAAGAATAATATTTTGGAAGATGTTGCCAGACGATTGAAAAAAGAAATGGAGGGTGTTGCGTCACTTGCCGTTCCCTTATTGGTAGAATGTTCGTCTGGAAAAAATTGGGGCGAGCTTTTTAAGATGAAGGTATGAAAATTCTTGACGGAAAAAAATGTGCGGATATAAGTGAAAAAAAACTCAAAAAAGAGACGACTCTTTTCATAAAAAAAACAGGCGGTCGTCCCGGACTTGGTATCCTTCTTGTGGGTAATGATTCTGCATCTACACTTTATGTTTCTCTAAAAAAGAAAAAAGCACAGGAGCTTGGATTTTTTTGTGAGGTTGTCACGCTTTCAAAGAAAGCATCCCAAGAAAAAGTGATTCAAACTCTTGAAAAATTACAGATACAAAAGAATATTCACGGCGTTATTATCCAGCTTCCGCTTCCGCGTCATCTTCACTCTGAAAAGGTATTGGAACATCTTGATACAAAAAAAGATATTGACTGTTTGCATTCACGTAATCTCGCGCGTCTTTTTTCTGGGAAAGATCTTCAATATTCGCCACCAACGGCAGAGTCGGTCATCAGTCTTATACGGCTCTCAAAAAAGAAGATACGAAATACATCCATTGTAGTAGTTGCCAAAGGATTTTTTGGTAAACAGATTGGGGTACTTTGCCGTACGTATGGCGGGAATGTGATACAGATACATAGTGAGTCGCCAGATTTTTTAGAGATACTAAGACGTGCGGATATTCTTATCTCTGCAGTTGGAAAACCGCATTGTATTACCGGAGCAATGATAAAAAAAGGAGCGGTAGTGATAGACGTAGGAACAAGTAATAAACATGGTCGTGTGGTTGGCGACGTTGATTTTAAAACTGTTTCAAAAAAAGCCAGTGCGATAACGCCAGTTCCCGGAGGCGTTGGACCACTGACAGTTGTGCTTCTTATGAAGAATGTTTTGAAAGCCGCACAAGAAAGCGATAGAATTGCAAAAAGAGTATCTTCTTGATAGTGTATCTATATAGTGTGGGGGCGTGGTGAAGTGGTATCACAGGACTCTCCAAAAGTTCTGTCGTAGGTTCGATTCCTACCGCCCCCGCCAGATGGAAATATAATAAAAACAGAGCCGAAAAGCTCTGTTTTTATTTTGCATAGCGGAGTATTTTTTATGGAGTAGGAGCTACCTCTGTTGGTGTTTGATTTGTTGTATCTTGTGTATCTGTTTTTGGAGATACAGACTCCGTCTGTGATTTTTGCTGAGCTTGTGCCTCTATTTTAGAGGCAGGAGTGGTCTCTGACGTTTTTCCTGTGCGAAGCTCGTGTATCTTTTGTATGATTATTTGATTGTTTGGGTCATACGTCAAAATAGTTTCTATCATAGCAATGCCGTCTTCTTTTCTACCCTCCATACTTGCAAGGAGAAGTCCATATTGCCACCGCGCAAGCTGGTAGTCTGGTTTGAGGGCGATGGCGTATCTGAATGACTCTTCCGCCTTGTCTTTTTGATCAAATCCGCTGTATCCAAGCCCGAGAAGGTAGAAAGTAGACTCACTCGCGGATTGGATTTGTGCGAGTTTGAGGTTTACATCTTTTGCAAGATCAAAATTTTGTAAGGCGTCGCTCTTATTATTCATCTGCGCGTAGGTGATGCCAAGATACAGATACGCATCCGCATAATCAGATTTTAATACGATAGCATCTTTGAGATTTTTTTCCGCATTGGTAAGTGCTGTTTGTACACTGCTCTTCTCTCCTGCTTTTATAGACTCATCTTTTGTCTGATTTGCCTTTGCGGTATGAAAAGACGCGGAATCTAAATATGCTTTTGCAAACTCAAGAAGAATAGATGGATTTTTTGGGTCAAGTGCAAGCGCTTTTTTGTAAGATTCTGCAACAAAATTATCTACTCCATCTGCAAATGGCGCTATCGTCTGATATGTAGTGGCTAAGTTTTGTATATTTCGTACGTCACTTGGATTCAAGGCTACCGCGCGTTTTGCAGTATCAATTGCCAAAGACGCTGAAGATTGAATAGTTGATATGTTTTGCTGGGCATTTGTGCTATCTTTTGTGAGTGCTGAAATTTTATAGAGAAGCGCTTGGCTTATAAGGCGAGGATATACGTGGTTTGCATTGTCAATTGTGGCGGCAGAGCTGAATTTTTGAATAAGTTTATCAACATCCGTAACGGTGATATTTTTTCCTGCCCGTGTGGCTTGAGAAAGTTTTTGATCCAGTAGAAGTCCCTGCGCCATGCGCACATCTGCAACATAATGTTTTACAGCAAAGAATCCACCTACACACCCAATTGCAAGAATTGCGTACAGAGAAAGCGATGAGAGAATAAGAAAACGATTTGAGTGACTACTCTTAATAACCTTTAAAGATTTTGCGGTAAAGAGAAAGATACATACTATAAGTATCCACGCGGTGAATATGATAGTGATGTTCGCCGTTTTTATGATACCAAGAAGTATTATGGCAAGGAGTGCCGAGCTCAATCCAAGAAACAAAAGATAATTTTCATCCATTTTTTTTGTGGAGAGCTCTCTATATATAAGCAGTCCAAGAAGAATGACCGTCGCAAGCATGCCAAGAAGTCCGAGCATACCGGTCTCTGCAATAGCCGTGAGGATGGCGGAGCCTGACTGATCAAAACGCACCGTCCAAAGCCCAAGCATATTCGCATTATTTATCTCTTTTGGTCTAAATTTTGTATAACTGGTGATATAATTTCCCGGACCATAGCCAACAAGAGGAGAGTCCACAAGTGTGCTGAACGTAATACCAATACTCGCACTAAGAGAGGGCTGTGCGGAAAATGGAAGTTGGATCACGCGAGGATTAAAAAATACCATGGTAAGAGAAAATACCGCGATAAAGCTTGGCAAGACGAGCCACGCAACTTTTTGATCTTGAGGTAGCTTGAGATACAGTATTGAGAGTATGAGTGTGAGTCCAAGAATGATAGACATCCAAATCCCCCTATCCCCCAATATGACGAGTGCGATCAGGCAGAGACTTGTAAAAAGCGATAAAAGAATAGAAATTATTTTTGTGTGTCGTTCTTGAATAAGTGATCCACGAATAATAAGGGTAACAGATATTAGAAGAGAAATAGCAACAAGTACACCCCACGCATCCGCAAGCCCGATAGTATTAAACGCGTTTGTCTTTGTCATGGCGAGGGGAATGAGAAATATGCCAAAGAATTGGAAGATACCGATGATAATAACGAGCGTCATGGAGGAGAGAAATGACAAAAGCATCTTTGAGACGTGCGTTGCGGAAAAATTATTCACTACCACAAAGGCGAGAATTCCAAGTGAAAGGAGCGTTGAGAGACTTATAAACGCCTGCTTATCTAAACCGATGATACTGTTGTAGGGATATACGGAAAAGATACTCGCAATAAGCCATGCGACAAGTAATCCACCAAATCCCGCATATACTGGTGAATATTTTATCTGTATTTTTTCCGCAACAATGCTTTTTGAGATAAAGAGAATAGCAAACCAAAGCGTGGCGAGGAAAATGAGCATTTGTTTATTGAGCTCAAGCACATCTCCGGTAAGCGGCAGAAAAAATACAGGAACAAGAAAAATAAAGCTATATAAAGACCACTCAAAGATTTTTTCCAACAGATCTACCCTCTTCTTTTTTTCAGGGCTTTCCAAAAAAGAAGGATGAATCACCTGCTGGACGGTCTCCACTACTTGCTCTACGATGGATTCCGTTCTTGACGCGCGTTTTTTGAATGGTTTTTTTATCTTGAGATCATCTATGAACATAAAGAGAAAAGATTAATAAATATATCCCTATTATACCATAGGAAGTTATTTTTGTAAGATATTTGGATAAGTGAATAAGTTTTTACAACATGTTGACAGTATAGGTGAAATATGGTATAGTTTCTTTAGATTATCAATAATGATAATTATTAGAAAGAGCTAACTATGACATTTCTTCAATTAAGTGAACATGCGAGAATTTGGCCTATTTTTACGGTTCAGGACTGTGCAAAGTGGTTTCCGGATTCGCGGCGAAAGGCAATACTCCTCAATCTTACGCGATATACCGCATCTGGACTGCTTATTCGCTTGCGTAGAGGACTATATCTCTTAAATAGAGAGCCGTATCCCGATCCGTTTGTCATCGCCTCGCGACTTGATTCATCTGCAGTTGTAAGTATGGAGACGGTATTGCATCGTTTTGGAATGATTCCCGAAATTCCATTTACAACTACTTCAGTGACACCTGTTATTACTGCGCGCTATCACCCATCAATTGGCGGGTCATTTATTTTTCGTCATATAAAGCCGTTGCTTTTGTTCGGATTTGATGTTGAGAAGCATGATCCTTATAGTGTAAAAATTGCCCATCCGGAAAAGGCGCTTCTCGATCTATTTTGGTTTCATCGCTTTGAACGTGATGTGCCTGCGTACTGTGATGGGCTTCGTTTGGATATTCCCAACGACTTTTCATGGAAGAATTTTAATATGTATGCGAAGCTATTTGCCAGTACACAGATAACCGAATTTGCTCAATATATCAAAAAGCATTATTCATCGTAATTATTTTTTATGCTTACTCCATCGCAATATACATCTATTATAAAAGAGGCACAGCTTAATGGAATTCCGCGAGGCCACGAGAGGGCGATTTTGCGTGAATATCTTCAATGCGAGCTACTCACGCTTTTATATGAACATCCCGATTCAAAGAACCTCGCGTTTATCGGCGGAACGAGCCTCCGCTTACTTTTTGATCTCGATCGTTTTTCTGAGGATCTTGATTTTGATTGTTTTTTAACGGAAAAAAAGAAAACAGCACTCCCCTTTCAGTATCTTATGTCTGCACTCCAGCGTAGAGGGTATGATGTGGTGTTTCGTGAAAAAAACACGCAGGCAGAACGTGGTGGCACGTTTGTTTTCTCAAAGATTTTACATCTTTATGAAATTTCAGGACACACAACAGAAACTCTTAAAATAAAAATAGATTTTACCTATCAGGAATTAAGAGGGACTGAAGTACGCACATTAAATCGTTTTGGTTTTGCCGAACAAATCGTTACTCTTCCACTTTCAGCTCTTTGTGCGCGCAAGATACATGCACTCATGAACAGGAAGCGCTTACAGGCGCGTGATCTTTATGACCTTGCTTGGTTTTTTTCTCGACGTATTGCCCCTGACGAGGAGATATTATCTGCAATAGGTATTGGTTCTAGGTTTCAAGTGCTTGAATGGATTCAGGCGTTATATATATCCCATGTATCACGGATCGCAGGGTACGAGCGTGATATCCTTCCATTCCTTGTTGATCCAAATAATATAAAACTTATTCGCTTGCTTCCTTCACTTGCGGAAAATGTACTTAAAAAAGACAATTAAATGCGTCTATTATTTCCGAAAGATACTAAGGATAGTACTCTTTGGAAATATTGCGGCACGGAACTATGCCGTGAAATAATAAACATATCTCTGATATACCACAAGTTTTACAAAGCGACTATCGTTCATAACTTGCACTTCCGATATCAAAATTCACAAGATTTGCCGTTCCTTTGTTTGATGCAGAAAATTGAATGCCTCTTTCACTTGTTGTAAGAGTTGGGATAGTAGCAGTAAGGTTTGTCGCAGAAGAAAGTGATCCTGCATTTTTACGATAATAATAATCTACACTACTGCTTGCATTGACCTTTAAAATAAGATCAAGAGAGTCAACATTTGCTCCATCAATTGTTGTCAGGGTTGAAGTTGTTTCGGTAGTTCCATTTGCCTGGGTGGCATAGAGTGTAGTATTTGTACCATTTCCTATTATACTAAACCCAATGTGGTTTTCAGTAAAAGTGTGATCAGTCCCACTTGTTGTAATACTACCAAGACCAATAAATGCAGAGCCAGTTACTGTGCTACCAGATTTCCATGTAAGTCGAGTGCTAAATAGAGGACTTCCTGCATATACTTGAGTACTTGAGGCTGCTGAATTTAAATCCCAGAGGAGTTTTATATATGACGTTGCAGTTCCTGTGGTCGCCAAAACAACTCCTGACGTACCAAATGTTGCAGTTCCATTGGTAAAACTTGTACTGAACCGTCCGCTCGTTTCAAAATTGGTGATTGATTTTACGGTAGGACCTCCCGTCCATGATGTTGTTCCACTTCCATTCGTTTGGAGATATTGTCCGCTACTGCCACCGTCTACTGGAAGAGTAAGTGTCCATGTGCCTGCGGCGGCGGCACCTGTTACTGTAATGAGTCCAGAGGTTGCACCAGCCAGACCAAGTGTTCCTTGAGTCGTTCCAGCTAAACCAAGATGAAGAAGAGTAGATGGGGCAGTGGTGCCGATACCGACTTTGCCGGATGTGTTTAGTGTCATGTATGTCGTATTGTTCATTTGAAGGTAGACAGGAATATTACTAAACGATCCCATAAAAAGAGCTCCAGCGTCTGAATAGAAGTGTGCTCTATTACCGCCAGAGACACCGGTTTCTATTCCTCCGCCAGTCGAACCACGGATATCTAATGATGTATAATTTGCGCCTATTGAGTTTGGTGCAGTGGTCCCTATCCCCACGTTGCCCGCATTACTATCTACAATAAGTCCATAACTTGTCCCTGACGTTACAGTTCCGCCGGTTATTTTCAGACCAGTGGAGATAAGCGAACCTGTGGTTTGCGTAATATTTGGCATGGTGATACCCACACCTGTCCATGTGGTGGTAACTGCGTTTGTGTTTTGTATGAGTGCACCAGATGTGAGTGTGAGTCCGTTGTATGCGTATGTAGCCGCCACAGTATTGGTGACCGCTGGTAGCGCGATGGTTTGTCCTGTGACGCTATATCCCGTAGCGGTTACATTTGTTGATGCGTCAATGGTCAGTTCAGTGAGTGCGGCAGTGAGTATTTTTGCAGAGCTGTATCCGAGATGAAGATGCGATGTGGGCGCCGTAGTCCCGATGCCAACATTGCCGTTAGGATCAATTCGCATGGCCTCCGTGGTTGTAGAAGTGTTGTATGTACTGAAAATGAGATAACTGCCACTGCTCGCTCCATTTCGTGCAGTAGCTATCCGCGCTTGTTCGTATGCGGATCCTGTATTTCCATAGAACGAAAGATATGTTCCCGAATTTACATTGTTTGATGTAGTTGTGAGGCGGAGTGCTTCAACGGATGCAGCGCCAGATGCCTGTGAGATTTCTAATTTAGTCGCGGGCGTCGTCGTCCCAATGCCCACGTTGCCGCCTGCAACAATCAATCCATAGTTACTTGTAGCTCCCGTTATGCTGTCAATATAGAGTCCATAGTTTGTGGTAGCCGCTCCTGACAGCGCGCCAATTTTCATCCCATAATTTGTCGTTCCCACTGCTGACGATGCTCCAATATTGATCCCATAGTTTGTCGTCCCAGTTCCAGATAATGCTCCAATATTGATCCCATAGTTTGTCGTCCCTCCCGTGGTGACGATGCCGCCTAAATTTATTTGTGCGTTTGTTACGGTTGTAGCAGAGGTGAGGATACCTGTTGAGATACCATAATTTGCAGTGGTACCTCCGGTGAGCGTGCCAAGTTTGATACTGTAGTTATTTGCACCCGTATTACTGATATTCCCAATATTTATCCCTGTCGCAGTGCCTGCTCCTGAAAAGGCTCCGATATCTATTCCGGTAGAGGTAGCGGAGGTAAGCGCGGCGATCTGAACACCCGTACTCGTAGATGCGCCGGTTGCCACAAAATATCCTCCAATATTTGTGGTCGCGGCTCCAGTCACAGATGAATAGACGCCATAATTTGTTCCTGTCGCTCCGGTATGCGCAATATTGATTCCTCGGTCGCTTGCTACAGATGAGGCGATATCCAGTTTGTATGAAGGCGCTGTATTTGCGATACCTATATTTCCGCTGTTGAGTATAGTCATCGCAGTTGTCGCGCCGTTATTTCCTACCTTAAAGACAAGACTTGAGCTTGCCGCGGTTGCGCTTGTATGAGCCGTCCCCTGAAGTGTAAGTGCGTCTGTCGCCGCAGTCCCGCCAATGAGAGTTATGCCGCCAGAGACACCAGCTGTAGGATTCCATCCTTGAAGCTCTTCAGAGTTCAGTGCGTAGGGAGTGGCCGTGATTCTGCGTCGTGGGGTGGTAGTTTCACTGCCTATAGTTATTTCCAAATACGTAGTCGCATCAGAAAAATCATAGGGGAAATATTTATTTCCAGTCGTATTATCTCCTAGATCTATTGAAAAGAGTCCGCGGGTAACAGCTATAGTAAGTGCACCCGGTGTAGTACAGTTGTTCGCATTTGTATCTGTTCCCGTTCCCCACTTACAGGTGCCACTGGTAAGCGCGTTATAGATTCTGAATTTCATCTGATAGGTAGTATCTGCAACTGGTACATAGTTTGTATCCATAAGCCGTCCTTGATAGGTGATGGGTTTTGTACGGTTTGTGGTAGATGCAAATGTGGTAAAAAATACTCCTACGGTTCCCGCGATAAGAAGAAGGAGAAAAAGTGGTGCGGCGTATTCTTTTTTTATGGAGAAAAAGCGACTTGGTCGTCCCTTTTGTGGGCTTGATATTTTTTTGAAATAAATATTGAAGATTCCCCTGCCCCGTGAGAAGAAATTATTGAGATGCTGTAGGGATGCAGATTTTTTCTTTTGCACCGCATCTTCCAATGAAGAAAGTTTTTCTTTATGTTCAAAAACCCGTTTCCAGTATGAGCCGTCCGGGATAGTAAGTGGTATGTCATCCCGAGTAGAACGAGGGCTCCCGTTTTGTTCAAGAGTGAAACGATTGAATACAAAACGCAGTACTTTAGTGATCCCGGTGCTTTCGGTAAAAACGGGATTGCCACGGTCGCTATCGCTTCCTCGCAATGACAAAAACCATGGAAATGTAAATTTGGGTAATACAAACTTCGGCAAGTGTAGTGTGGGTTTTTGGAATGACAGAGATGGCAATGAGATATGTGGCAATGTGAATTTTTGCAGTGTGAATGTAGATATCTTAAGTGCTGGAAATTTAAAAGAAGGCAACGCGAGTTTTGGCAGATGTATCATGGGTAAAGATACGCGTGGCAAGGATAGCTTCGGCAGTGTAACCTTTGGCAATCGTACCGTTGGAAGTGAATATATTTTTGTGAACACGCTTGGAAGTTTTGGCAATGTGAATACGGGAAGCTTTAATCGTGGAAATGTAAATTTAGGTAATACAACTTTTGGCAAAGAAAGTTTTTGTATGTCATTCCAAACTTGATTTGGAATCCAGCTATTTGAGAAATGCCAAGTCTTACTGGATTCCCGTTTCCACGGGAATGACAAAGAAGGTATTGGAAGTTTTGGCAAGTGTATCACGGGCAATGGAATACGCGGCAGTACAAATCTTGGTAATCGTACTGTTGGAAGTTTAAATTCCTGGATCGCCAGTTTAGGGAACCTTGGCACTGTAAATGTGGGAAGCTTTAACTGCGGAATCTTTGGTAATATGAGTTTTGGAAACTTAATTTTTGGTATTTTCCATGTAGGAAGTTTGAGTACAGGAAAATCTATTCTGAAGAAAAGTATTTTTTTCAATACTCCGATTCCTTGAAGTGTTTTTGCGCGTGCTGATAAAAAAGTAGAGGATATATCTTCGCCAATAGAGGTAATAAGCGTAGATGATATTCCATGGATCGCGGAAATGAGTGAGATGACAGTATGGGATATGAGAGATACTATTGTATCTATCCAGCTGGATATTTTCTGCCATATTGGTTCAGAATTCTTTTTTCGAGATTTGAGTTCAGCTAATATCTGTTCTTTTATGTCGCCTACTATGGGAAGGTTTTGTGGAAATTTAAGAGTCTTCTTTTTACGGAACCATTTTGTGGGATTTAAAGCATTGAGTACTGTTTGAACTGTTTTTACAGTCTGTTTGAAAAATCCAATAAAAAGATCTTTGATATCAATACAGAGATCAGTAGATATTTGGAGTCCTATATATAATATGGAAGAGATGAGACGGAATGGAAGCAAAATGATAGAAAATAATGAGACGAAAATACCAGCAATTAAAATCCAGATCTTTTTGGCATATGTGAGCTTTAGTAAATGTATTTCTTTTTTAAAGACTGGATGCAATGTGAGTCTTGGGAATGAGATTTTTGGAATGCTGAATGATGGAAGCTTTAACGTTGGGAGTTGTAAGCTCTGAATTTTTATTTTTGGAATCGTAAATGTTGGCAGTTTAATTTGAGGTGCGGTGAATCGCGGAAATTTAAAAGATGACAATACAAGCTTAGGCAATGACAATTTCGGAATCAATCTGGATTCCCGTTTCCACGGGAATGACAAAGACGGTAACGCAAATTTTGGCAAGTGTATTTCTTTTTTCAGGAGCGGATGCAATGTAGGTATCGGAAATGACAGAGATGGTAATGAAAACTTCGGAAGTTGTAGTTTTGGTAAAGTGAGTTCTGGTGTCGTAAATTGTGGAAGTTTGAATGATGACAAACAAAATTTCGGCAAGGTAATCTTTGGTAGGGTAAGTGTCGGAAATTTTACGGACGGCAATTTAATTTGAGAAAATACAGAACGTTTTTCGCCACAAGTAAAGTGATAGTCTACACGAAACTTTGGAAATTCATGGGTATGGAAATGAAATACACCATCCGTATGGAGTGTGGAAGGTTTTTTCCGGGCAAACCATTGTGAGGGATGTGCGAATGATTTATCAAAAACACTCAACAGATGAATCTCTTTTTTAAAAACATCGAATCTGCTTCTTTTTTGCGGAAGCGTGTATAGGTAGCTGTGTTTTTTTTCAAAAGTAAAACTCGTAGGCTTGTTTCTTTGCAGAAGAATCCGAGTAATAAAAGATCCCGCCTTTTGGAGAAGGAGTTGTATACGGATCTTTTCTATTTTTTTCTGCCAGATTGCCATAAAGGCTCTTCTTGCTATTAAGAATACCATAGATCAAAACGTACCGGTGGTGATGAGTGTAATCGTTTGCGCGTAATCACTTCCTGCCGCGGTGGTGGTGGAAATAGCCGCCCTAAATGTAAGTGTCGTTGCATCCGCGCTTACCCAGCTTGTTTTTGTGGCGAATGTTTTTGCGACGGTGGTGCATACTGGAGAGTCGCTGTCCGCGCCGGTATAAGGAATACAGGTATCGGTGGCGTTGTACTGTCCATTGGTACCAGAGGTAGTAAAGCCATATTCCGCACTGCCCGCGGTCACACTTCCGTCAGAAACGTTTGCTATTTTATTGCTCGTATTGCTGGTTTGCCTGAATGCGGCGCTTGCGAGAAGTGAAGATACATATCCGTTCGGCGCGTTTGTGGTGACGGTGACTGTAACAGTGGAAGATGCTACGGCACTTGTAGTGAGTGTTCCGAATGCAATAGTAGTAGCGGAGTAAGTAACCGAGATATGTGGCTGTTCTTGCATAGTCTGAAATCCACTGCCAAGGACGTATGTGGTGCTGGTGGCGAATGGGCTTGTAGATGATACGCCGGGTCCGCCTACATCGCAGAGTGAGTCATAAAGGATATAGCTGGTGGATGTGCCAGTTCCTCCGCCACAATTCACCGATCCGGATGTAATACGATAGGTAGTAGATGATGCCTCTTGTGCAAAGACGGTCTCTGCCTGTGAGGTAAGAAGAATAAGTAAAAATACCATCCAGAGAATGAGTGGCTTTTTGAGAGTAGAGAGGTAATATATTCCCTTCATATATAGTATGACACGCTTATCAAGCTAAGTTAGTTCGTAATTTCTATGATTGTGCCTACTGCACCATCTACGCCGTTACTTCCACCACCCGTTCCAGTTCCTTTAGTACCAAGAGCTACCGTCTTTGTTCCTGCGACAGCCGTATTTGAGATAAGTACAAGAACACCTCCTCCTCCACCACCACCACCACCAGAAAATGCACCCGTGCCATTTGCACCATTTCCTCCATTTGCGCTGATAGTGCCGCTTGTGTTAGTGATAGTTGGAGAGGCGATAATCACAATACCTCCGCCGCCGCCGCCGCCGCCACCACTGACGGATCCATTGTCTCCTCCACCGCCACCTCCACCAGAACCTCCACCAATTCGAACAAAAGCACTAGATGTATTCAAAAGCCACATATGGAGAGCGGCGGGAGCATGCCTAAATCCACCCATAGTTGCAGTAGGGGGAGTAGACGTTCCATTTCCCCCGCCCGCTGCATTTCCCGCTCCTCCAGCTCCACCATTACCACCCAGTGATACGGAGACGCTTGATCCAGTAGTACCCGCACTAGTTCCTCCATTTCCTCCCGCAACACCTCCGTCTACAACGGCTGTTGGTGTTTGACCTCCCGCTGTTGATGTGTTTGCGTTATTTCCATTTGCAGATATCGTCCCACTATTTGTCACAGACGTTTTACAAAAGATACGATACCCAACTGTTTTTATGGTTACTCCACTATTCACCGCCATCGTCGTACAATAAATATCTCGTGTCATGGTATAGACATTTGAAGAGGGAGCCATACCTAATACGGTTGTAGCGCCATCAAATGTCAACGCTCCATCACTCCCATCACCAAAAAAACTTACGCTACCACTCGCCGTCGCCCAACTCAACACACCAGCTCCACTCGTAGAAAGTACCTGTCCACTCGTCCCATCCGCATTCGGCAGTGTCCAAATGGTGTTTGTAATAATACTATCCGGTGACTTGAATCCTATATAGTTCGCCCCATTTGCAGAGAGTTCCAAAAATCGCATCTCCCCGGTATTCCCCGCGCTTGCTCCAAAGGGTGAAATAGAGAGTGCATTTGCATGTGCTGTGGATATAGCAAGAGATCCAGCAGAATAAATGCCACCCATTCCAACATTGATACTTCCAGAAACGGTGAGCCCGTTATTTACATTGAGATTTGTTCGGATATCCGCGCTCGCCACCTCAAGTCCACCCGCCTCAAGCTGTTGGATGTATCCGCCGCCGAGGTCAAAGACTTGGATTGAATCTGAGGAATAATTTGGGACAAAAACATATCGTCCTTGTGCAAACGGAGCAGCTGGAAAGAGCTGGGTTGCAACAGTTCCTACACTTGATGGTGAGGCGGGGTTTGAAATATCAAAAATCTGAAGTGTACCATTTGCAGATCCATCGCTGGGATTTGCAAGGTATAGATAGCGACCTTGGACGGAGAACTCACTCGTTGGACTATTTCCTGTAGATACTGTACCGATCACCGCCGGAACACTTGCGGGGTTTGAAATATCAAAAATTTGAAGCGTACCATTTGCCGAGGAGGCGGGGGCTTGGCTTGTAACATACGCGTAGCGGCCCTGAACAGCGACTCCTTGCGCGTTTGCTATCGCAGTAACAGTTGATGTGACAGAAGGATTCGCCGGATCTAAAAGATCAATAATGCTGAATGTTGCCGCCCCACTATTTGAAATATATCCATAGCGACCCTGTATGACAATGCTATTTGCTCCACTTCCCAGTGTGAGCCCACTTCCATTAATGGCAATAGGACTTGCGGGGTTTGAGATATCAACAATCTCAAGTTTGGAGGTCACAATGTAGGCATATCTTCCTTGTACCTTGATAGAGTTTGGTGAGCTATTTTGAAGTGCGAGTGAGCTCACCGCTGCAGCGGTAGATGCGGGATTTGAGATATCAAAAATTTGAAGTGTACCAGCGGTAGAGTTAATAACATATGCATATCTTCCTTGTACAGCGACACGTTGTGGTCCAGTACCCGTAGTAGTTCCACCGGTATTCATAAGAGTTAGCGCTCCCGTTGAAGCATCTATATTTGATGCATCATAGATATACAGTTTGTTTGTTAGTTTTCCCGTCGCATATACATACCGTCCCTGAACAACGGCACAACTAAATCCAGCTCCTGTTTGTGTCACTGTCTTTAGCGCCCCCGTAGGCACCCTCCCCGGCACATGCAGTTGCGTGAGTGGACTCGTGGTCCCAATCCCCACGTTCCCAAGATTGTCTATACGCATGCGTTCCACCGGCTCGGTGCTACTTGCGGTGTACAACGCGAGCGCTCCCTTGTAGGCGTTTTGAGTAGTAT
>Ga0209515_10004489_pt1 | contig 18813 bp, 16 predicted proteins | sample Subgroupgradi54m_FD_187454 | JGI IMG/M metagenome (GOLD analysis project Ga0209515, IMG submission 187454) | Subsurface groundwater microbial communities from S. Glens Falls, New York, USA - GMW60B uncontaminated upgradient, 5.4 m (SPAdes)... ...
TTCCTGCAATTATTAAAAAGCTTACCTTATCTCAAGTTTCAAATTCTAGGCTTTTAGAGCCTATAAACAATGATAAGGCACATTTCGAGGTTCAAAATGTGCCCGTTATAAGTGGTGGAGAGGTTGAAGCTTTGAAGCAAAAATAAAATTAACAACTAGCTTTTTCTGTTCTTTCTAAACAATATTGTTTTTGCTTTTTATTATCAATAATGTTATTGCATAAGAGATTAGCTTTACTTTTGTTACATAAGCCATTCTTTATGTTCAGATTTGCTAGATGATTATAACAATCATTCTTTCTACCATTATTCTGTATCTTAGTACAAAGCGATTCATCCATTAGATTAGTTGCAAAATTAGCATAACATAAGTCTTTATGATCTTTTTCAATAGCAGAAGCAAATTGTTCACAATCATTACTATTATTCATGTGTACAATTATACTTTTCTTACAATCTAATTGATCTTTAACACTTTTTAAAAGGAAACACATTGATATCTCGTTTTTTATTCTTGCTAACTCACTTATAGCAGATACTTGCATTCTTTCAATATCCAAGCCTTTTTCAGTCATTATACCATATGAGATTCTCTGATTCTTAAGTCCAACAACACATAGAAAAGATTCTGAAGAGTTTGTTATATTATAACAGTTTGAAGCATTATTCTCATAATAAGCTAACATTGTAAAACACTGGTATTGATTTTTGTTAGGAGTGCAATCTATTAAATTAATAATTCTTTCATAATTAAGACAATCAGATTCAGAGTTTACAATTTTCCCATTAATTAAACATCTTAAATTATTGTTTTCATCTAATCCAACAATACTATTGTTATAAATATGCATTATGCCATTTGTATCAAATCTAAAATGATATGTTTGGTTTCCTGTATTAAAATCAACATTTTTAGATTCTTTCAGAGAGCTCAAACATTCCTGAGCATTTTCCATAGAACATTTAAGAACAGCATCTTTGTTTTCATTAATCTTTTCGTTCTTTATCTCTGTTCCAGATTGTTGAATATCCTTTTGAGAATCAATTGGCTTAGGAGTACAGCTAATAATTAAGGATAACAACAAAATCATAAAAATAAACAAATATCTTCGCATTAGAATTATAATTTATTTACTTATTTATATTATTTGTCTTAATGGAGGATGAAAACAATGGAACAAAATGAATGTAAGCCAATAATTGAAACACAAATCAGCAAAAGCAAAGATGGAAAGTACATAATCCATAAAACAATAATTGTGGATATTAAGCCTGTGGGGTATTATGAGAAGATTATTTGAGAAATATTATAAAGTTAAGTGCATATCCAATTATATGTCCCAAGAACAAGTTATTTCAAGAGATTATATAATTGGATACATAGATATATTAGGATTTAAGAATTATATTAAGAAATGTTTTGACAATGATGTTAAAGTTTCATCAATACAATTTGAAGAAAAGAGAGTTAATTATATTAATGCTATGAATAATTCAAGAGAGTTTGGAATTAATTTATATTTAAACTTGTTAAGAGATAATGATTATCATTCATTTGCAAACCAAATAAATCTTAGGCAGATTTCAGATAGTTTTATTATTAGCATACCTATTGATTTAAATAATAAATTAGACTTATTTGGTAAAATTATTGCTATTAGTGCAATCATTATTAATTACCAACAGATATTGCTTCTTAGTAATTTTCTAACACGTGGTGCAGTATCATTAGGATTGCATTATGAAGATAAAGAAAATCTATTTTCCCATGCATTAATAAAAGCTGTTGAAATGGAAAAAGAAGTAGCAGATGTACCAAGAATAATTATTGAAAAAGAAATAATCACTTTGTTAAAAAGTCTAATTAAAGAAGAATCAATAAAATCAGAATTAACAGATAGTGATGAGAGCAAATTATGTGAATCAATTTTACACGATATGTATCTAAAAGATTGGGATGACCAATTTTTTCTGAACTTTTTACTTAACAAAAATACAAAAGAGATAATAGATAAAACAAAAAACTACTATAAACAAGAACAAAGAGATCAACTAAATAATATTAATGTTGATACTGAGATTAAAGATAGTCTTGAAAAATTAAAGGCAAATAATAATACTGAGATTTCAAATGAAAAAGATGCTTCAATAATTAAAAAAAGATTATGGCTTAGAGAGTATATAAACTGGAGAATCGATGATGAAACTGAAAAATCAAATATTCGATTTAAATCTGCACTCTAAAGGATTAAACTAATTCAATAATCTTAATTTGGTTTGGTTCATGAATTTTTAATTTAACTAATGAATTAACAAGCACATCAACTTCAGAATCATTACGAAGACTTCCAATCTGAATATTTAATGGTGAAATAATATTAGCTTTTCTATTTCTGAACATCACATTTATCCAAATACTTGAAAGCTTGTCGAACAGAATTATCTTGTTTTTTAATAAATCCCCACCTATATTTATTACAGGATAAGAGTTAAATTGTAACGTTCTCCCTTTATAACCTAGATTATTCTTCCAGATGGGATTATTTAACAGATCTACATTATTCCCTGAATCTTGAAAAATAGTAATAACCCCTTTAAGTTCGTTTAATATCTCACTGAGTGAATCTGGATTAAATTCTTTTTTCTTAATCTTAATCTTTCGAATTTCTTTATTATTCAATATTTCTTTAATAAAATAATTTATTTCTCCTACTGCAATTGAGTGTCCCAATCCAAATATTTCTGATGCAATATAAACATCGCCTTTTTGTGGTAAAAACATTTCACGTTTTACCAAAGGTCTTAATCCAATTCTAACAAAAGTACCATCTGTATTTTCTTCTTGAATTTTTTCTATAAAATTATTTATTCTCTGATTATATTCATAATTTTCTATAGTCTTCTTAATAAATTCTGTAATACGATTATTATCTAATATTTGATTCATTTTTTTACCTCAATTATATCTTCTTGTATTTTTATCTCTTCTTTTTCAGATTTAATCTGTGGTGGGGCATTTACTTCAAATTGGACAGTTAAACCTAAGAATTGGGTATAAAGCCTACAGCCATAATCAGATTTTATAAAAAGAAATAACAGTACAATAAAAGGCATTATGACTATGGACAATACAATACTAATTAATCTCAAAATGATTAGGATAATTACCACAATAACAGAGATCACGAACCATTGATTAGCTATTTTAGTTATATTTCTGTTCATAAAATAGGAGATACTGTTTAATTTAAATAATTGCTGATTGCTATTATTAATTATCTCTAAAATAAATTCCAATCATCAAAAAAGTTTACAAAAACACAACCTATAAATACAACATATACTTCTCTACAGTAATAAAAAGAGTTTTTTCATTGGGATTTTTGGTAGTTAGAAACTATATCGGGGGGAAATGCCATGAAAAACGAATTTGTAGTACCAGAACCATCATTTCTTAGAGAATTAGAAAAATGCAAAATTGAAAAAGAGGTAAAACGCTATAAAATAACTGTTGCTGCAAGCATGGGTGTATAAAACCATGAAGCTTGCGGATTTTTTTCCTCCAACAATAGACGGCAGTGTTTATCTTGAAGTAACTCACCGTTGCAATTATAATTGTAAACATTGCTATGTTCGTTCTCCGCAAAATAGAGAAATGTCGTTGGAAAGGGCAATTCAGATTATTGATATTCTTAAGCAACAAAAATTTCGCAAAATAATTATTACAGGCGGGGAACCATTATTGCATCCAAATATTAAAGAGATTATCGAATATGTAAAAATGAAGGGTTTCAAACTTGTTCTGATTACTAATGGCACATTAATAAAAGAAACAAATATTAATTATAAATTATTGGATGCTGCCTATGTTTCATTTGATGGTCCAACTGAAGAAGAGTACAAACTTTTGCGTGGAAAAGAAGGATTAGCAAAAGCAGAAGAAGGAATTCGACATCTAGCAAGTCTTGGAATAAAAGTAAGCATTGGCTGTATTCTCTCAAAATTTAATGTTTATAAAATTCATGAGTTTATTGCAAAGCTCAAGACATTGCCAGTTGATAAAATAACTGTAACAGTTCCACAGCCATTTGGAAGAACATTGGAAAACAAGGATATCATGTTAAGTCCTGAAGAATATAATAGCTGCATTCCAATATTCGCAGCAGCAGAAGGAATTCATTTTGAAAGTATGCTATGCTATCCAATGGAATTGAGAAATGAAAGCGAAGAAATAAAAAATGCTCCATTGTTTGAAAAATATATGTCTGGCTGTGCTGCTGGAAAGAAATTTATTTACATTTCTCCAGAAGGTTTAGTAACGCCATGTGGTTATGTTACAGCAGACAAAGAATTATTAAAATTAACTGGGAATATCACAAAAAAAAGTTTGGAAGAAATCTATGATACGCAATTGTTTAAGTTTTACATGAACAGAAGTTGGGAATCTGTAACTGGAAAATGCACGAACTGTGATTATAATATTGTCTGTAAAGGTGGCTGTCCATTGCGAAGCCATTATTTAGTTGACGATGCAAAAGCTCCTGATCCTTGGTGCAGGAATGAGCCAGAAAAAAATGAATACATTCAAATTACTAATTTGAAAACAAAGAATTTCATAAAAACTGAAAAAGTTGTTGAGGCATGATAGAAGATATGGTAAAAAACATTGTAATAGTTGTTACTGAACAAGACTTGTGCAGTAGAAATATTGGGTATAAATTGCAAGAGCATTTTGAAGCATTTAAACATGAAAGCTGCCCTTATCCAACTTACAAAAAAGATAATGCTATTTTAGTTTGGCATCCAAATGATTTAGTTTTGGATGTAACAGACTTAGATAAATACTTTGATCCTGAAATTTATATTTTCCCATTTCGACATCTTGGTAAAGGTTTGCCAAGATTAACTGTACATCCTGCTGGAAACTTTAGATTGCCTCAAGCAGATAGCAAAGTGCCATATAGAGGAGAACCTCACAAATTAGCGTATGTTCATCCTGCATATATGAAATTAGCATTACAACATTTGAACAAGCTCAATAAAGAACGGCAATTAAATTATAACGTAAGCTATGAAGTAACACACCACACACCAACTGATTTGAAAGCTCCAGTTATGTTTTTAGAAATTGGAGATGCTGAGCAACATCATAAAGATGAGAAAGCAATTCAAGTTGTAGTCGATACAGTTCTTTATTTGATAAATGTTACGCCATCTCAATATAAGAATTGTTTAGCTCTTGGTGGAGATCATTATGCAGAAAGATTTACACGAAGAGCCATTGATGAAGAATTTGCATTTGGGCATTTTATTCCTTACTTTACATTTTCAGACGTAACTCCTGAAGTAGTTGAGCAAGCATTGGATAAAACAATTGGTGGCGTTCAATGTGCAATGCTTGACAGAAAAGCACAAGGAAGTGAAGCTGATAGACAGAAAATTTTAGCAGTATTAGAAAAAAGAGGAATTGAACTTATTAAATTATCAAAATAATGAGTTATTCCATATTATTTGACAAAGATTTGAAAGCACAAATTTGTAATATTCTTCTTAGTGGAAACACTAAGACGGCAAATCAATTGTTTATAGAATTAAAAAAGAAAAATATTTTTTACACAAAGAGGGCAATATTCAAAGCTTTAAGCGAACTTCTGCATAAAAAAATAATTGTTAAATATGAGGATATTTACGAGATAAATTCAGAATGGCTAAATCTGCTTTCAAGCGATGCAAACAAAGCACTTATGAATCTGCTTGAGAAAAATCTTTTAGGAAAATCTGTTGAAAATAAAAAACATCCTTGTAAATGTAGTTATGGAAATACGTTAGGCTTTTGTAATATTTGTCTTGAAACAGCTTGCGAACATTGTTCAGTCAAGCAAATGAAACATTCAAATTGTACAATTAACTGTTTAAATTGCCAGTGTGGACATTCAGAAGGCTTTTGTAGTGAATGTGGAAATAGAATTTGTTTTGGTTGTGGAAAAGAGTTTTGGATGCATGAACATCAGTTTTGCAATAAGAAAAATGATGAAAGGCAGATTGCTATTTTAGAAGTAGATCATCAATGTTGGTTTTCAAATACAAGTGAAAAATATCCAGATGGAATAATGTTGAATAGTTTTAGTGATCAAAAAGACGTGAATATTGGAACGCATAGCGGTGTTGTTAAAATAGAAACAAAGGATAAACATAAATTATTAGAAAGAATATTGAAACAAGATATAATCAAGGAAGCTAAATTAATTCATAAAAGCAAAGATGCTTTTTTTATAAGAACAAGAGCTTCAATTAACAAGTCAGTTGATGAATTTACTAAGAATAATAATTCTATCTTGTTGAATCCAGTTATTGCAATGGATAGCAAAGAACAGAATTTAATTCTTTCTCCATCACAAAAAGAAATGAAAGCATTAAGCAAAGGATTGCAGGAGTTTGGTGGAAAAGTAAGATTGATTTGTTCTGAGAGGTTTAATCTGAATGAGATTAATAAGATTGGAAATAAACAGATAAAAGAATTTATTGAGAAAGTGCCTAAGAGGGAGTTGATGGAGGCGATGCAGAAAGCAAGAATAAATTGATACATAATTATTACCATAGGAATATTTTAATCAAGATATTATTTATATTAGAATAATAGTTATCATTGGTATGAAAAAAATAATCAAAAAGTGCTCAACCTGTGGGAATGAATTTAGAACTAAAACAAGTGTCCAATGTAATACTTGTTTGGATAAACAGTATAATAATATGTTTGTTCATGCAGGAGTATATACTCAGCAAGAGATAGAGAGAAATTCATATAATGGCTTATCATTATGGCAAAAAGCAAAAGTTAATGTGCAGAAAGCAAATGAAGCAGAACTTAAAGCAGAAATTAGAAAAGAATATAACAAATTGAAATTTGAATCTGAAAAGATAAACGCAAACGAAGAAGTTTTAATAGAGATTAAGGAGTTGTATGATAAAATGTGCAAAATCTCTCCAACTGGCATGGGGCATAATTACATCTTAAGACATAATCGTGAGTTACTCAAGGAAATGATTGAGATGAAAAGGTATCATCCGAAGGAGTTTGAGGAAATGAAGAGGTTTGTTGATGAGAATAAAAACATTGGAACTTAAGAATTCAGAAGAGATGGTAAGAAAGTTTAATTTATAACTATCTTAAATAACTCTTAGAGAAAATTGAAAAGAAGAAAATATTTACATATATTCTAAAAATGAATAATGATTAATTAATAGTCTATCTTAACAGTTACTTCACCATCATCTAATTGTTCAGATATTGTTTCTTGAACATTGTTTAATAATGTTATAATTTGTTCTTTTGTTGGATTATATTTTCCGTTTATATCTATCTTTATTTGCATAGGGTATCACCTCATAGTTATCTTATTTATGAAATGATATAAAAATGTGATTATTCACGTCGAGCAACAAAAATGATATAAATAACAAAACAGATCTTTTTTTATGAATAAAAAGAATAATGATGATTTCAAAAGTCTAGGAACAGCATTAAGAGAAGCTGATAGATTAGTAAATGAAGATATGGACGAAGAAGCATGCAAGCTTTTAGAACCATATTTGGATGAATTCCCCGATAATCCAGTATTATTGGATATGTTAGCACATTGCTATTCATATATTGCAGAATATGATAAAGCAATACATCTTGAGCGTTCATTACTTGAAATAAGAATGTCATTAGAAGCAAGATATGAAACTCTCTCTTTTATGTGTCGTTTGTTTAAGTTATCTGATAAGTACGATGAAGCGTTAAAGATTGCAAATATTATGATTATACAATATCCTAATAATCCTCATTCTCATCTTGAGGCATTAAATTGTTATTTTACTCTGCGTGATGCTGAGAATGCTCAATTGCATGTATTAGTGATAGAGAAAATTATGGGGAATAATAGGAAATATACCGAAGATATTAAGTTGCTAACTGGCTTGGCAATGTTCTACAATGATCAAGGAGAATATGAAAGATCAATTATAATCCTAAAGAAAGCATTGGAGATTTATCCAACAGATGAGAATCTTTTAGGATATATTGCAGATGCTTATTTCTATACTGATAACTTTATTGAAGCAAGAAAATATTATCAGTTGATTATTGACAATCATCCAGAACATTGGCAATTGGGTTATGTGTTTGAACAGATTAAGAAGTGTGATGGGTATTTTTAATCTTTTGAGAATAGTTTAGTCAAGATATTATTTATATTAAAATACCCATTTGTCTTCTTATGAAAAAAATAATCAAAAAGTGCTTAACCTGTACAAATGAATTTAAGACTAAATTAATTAGAATAAATCAATGTAATACTTGCCTAAATAAATCATATAAGAATATGTTTCTTCATACAGGAATATACATACAGCAAGAGAAAGTGAGAGTATAATTGTCCTAATTTCTTTATTTTTTTAATTTTAAACAACAGGTTATGAATTGATTCTGGATAAATTAACTCTTATCACTTCTTTACAGAATTCTCAACAATTTTAATCTCCTGTGTTAATTCGTATAATTTGTAAACTAGCTGGTCAATCTCTTTCTCTAGGGATTGAATTTGTAGGGTATTATCAGTCCTATTTGTATTTCTTAAAATTATTAATGAGTTGCTCAAAATTTCTTGGCTTATACTTATGAAAATCTTCTTCATCTACAAAAATAAAGTCATATTTTATTTTTGATTGTGCTTTGTTTATGTCTTCACACCATTGTTTTAATCTTTCAGTTTTTAATGGGGCATCTAAATCTTCTTGACCTTTGGTTTCAATAATATAAACTTCCTTTTCAGTTTTTTTAACTATAAAATCAGGTAGATAATTAGAAATATCTCCATCTGCATTTTTATAGTCTATTCTAAAGTTGACTCCAAGATAATTTTTAACATATGATATTATTTCACCACTATCACCACAAGTTTCTAGGAAAATAGCGAAATCTAATTCTAGTTTGCTATCTCCAATAATTTTATTGAATACACTATTTTTTGGGATTAAATATGCCTGATCTTTAGCAATAAATGGTCTGCATTTGCTTAATTTGATATAATCCTTAATTTCCGCTTCTCCTTTATCAAGAACAGTAAGTTCATTTATTTTCTTTTTGAATGTTTGAATAATCGTCTTATTAGCTTCTAATTCTGAAAGATTTCTTAAAATATTCATATCTTCAAGATTAACTTCATTCTCAAATAGATGTAGTTTAATGAAATCTTTTACTTTAGGATAGAGCATATCATAACCGCTCACTAATCTTAATTCTTTCATAATTATTTGTGTAAAATATCCTACAACACTTTGATAATCGACAACATTGCCACTATCAAGAATGGTTTTATGATGAACTTCGTATTCTGCTTCTGATTCTTTGAGAACAATATTTTTAAAGACTATCTCTCTCTGTTGTTCTTCTGAAAATTGGATAATCATTATTTTTTTGTGCTTGAATGTGCTTACATCTAAATCTGAGATATTTTTATATTCACGATGAATTCTCGGAGTTAATACGGGAATTTCAATATCTAATTTATCAATGTCTTTCTTTGTGTTTTCCTTGTCTATTTCAACAACTATCGGTGATTTTGGTTTTGTTCCTTCTCCCATTGCCTTTCTGTCTAATTCAACACCTTCGCTTTTTATAGATTCTACAAAATCCATAAATGCGTTTGTTCCAACAACACTCACAAATTCAGAAACATCTTTTTCTCGATACATTCTTCTTAATCCTCTTCCTAAAGTTTGTTCTGGGAGAATATTATTTCCTTCACCACCACCAAAAGCTCTTAATCCGATGATTGTTGTAACATTTTGAACATCCCAACCTTCTTTTAACATCATAACTGACACTATTGCTTTATATTTATTAGAATCAATTTCATTAGCTTCTTTTCTTAATGCTTCTAATTCTTCTTTTGGTTTCCCTGATGTGCTTTCTGCTATTTCACCATTATTTTTGGTATGAATAGTTAAAACAGAATCTTTAAACTCAGAGTATTTATTTTCAAGATATTCTGCAACTTCGTCGCAGTTTTTAGTATCATCAGCCATTAAGAACAAAACTGCTTTTTTTCCTAATTTCTCATGTTCATCATAAACTTTTTTCCATTCAAGGTATCCTAGATGAATGTAATCCTCATATTTTTCACTATATTTTGAAGATTTTTTTTCATTAAGCTTAGCCCTACTTGCAGAATCAGGAAGAACAGGATGTTTTACAACATCTTGATAAATCGCCTCAACTAATGGATAATCAGCTATTGTTTGAACAAAAATTGCACCGTGCTTATGTCTTGGTGTTGCAGTAACATCAACTTGCATGGATAAATAGCAGTCTTTTTGCAGTAATTTGTTATGGATATCTTGAATAGATTTAAACCAAGCCATAGATGGATCATGGACATGATGAGCTTCATCATTCAAGATCATTAATTCATCAATATCTCTAACTATATTCCCTAAATCTACTTTAGAATCTGAGGTTTTTGCTACTGGTTTATCCCCTAGAAAATAATCAGATGTATCTGTATCTTCAAATGATGCCTGTTTTTGAGTATTATCAAAAACTCTGTGGATATTGGATAAGAATATGTTTCCATATTTTCTAACGACATTTACATCATCTTGCATATGGATTGTTAATTGAAAATCATCTTTCCAGTTTCTATCATCAAATCCATTTTCTGGAAGTATTGGATCTTGAAAGAATATTTTTAATCCTTCAAAATCAGTCTTAAGTCTATCAAGAACTATAATATTTGGCGTGATGAGCAGAAAGTTTCTTGACATATCTGAATCTTCTTCATATAATTTATGATAATAACTCCATGCCAGAATTAAAGCCAAAACTTTTGTCTTTCCTGAGCCTGTCGCCATTTTAATGACAAATCTTTTCCATTCTTCGTCAAACATTCCTGCTGAGACTGCTCCTGAGGAATCAAATCTCATTAAATCATATTTGTCTTTAACTTTTACTACATCGTGAAGATAGATTATGGTTTCAACTGCTTCTCTTTGAGCAAAAAAATATTCAAACTTAAAAGTAGAACCGTCAGATGTCGTCAGCAAATGTTCAGTTTCAAACCAATGCTTTAAAAGTGCTTTACTCGTGTCTGTTGCGCTTTCATAATTATTATCTCTCCATTCTTTGACTTTTATCCTGAGATTATGAACTAATGGAGGAAGTAATGTTTTTAATCCGCCTTTTTCCCTAATTAATTCTTCTCCAGGATACCATCTGATATCCGGATTTAATATTGCATGCGGAGATTTTGGAAAGTCTGGATGAAGTGCCATTATTCTCTTCCTCCTAGTAAATTGAATTCATTTTGGAGGTAATCAATTACGATAGCAGTTCCAATTCCCGTAGAAAGATTTGACTTTATGATGTTTATCGTTTCAAAGAGTGCGGCATTTGGGTTTACTCCTCCTATAAAAACACCACCAGCATTAGGATTTGTCATTTGAACGCTGAGAAACTGCTCCAGTTGGCTGAATGCTTCTGTTATAAACGCAACTTGTTGGCTTATTATACCAATAACTTTGTAGCCACCATTATTTTTAATAATTAATGGGCCTCCAGAATTTCCACCTACAACAGTGGCATCAATATCAATTACTTTTTGATTTTTTATTCCAAAATTAGTTGGAGCTTCTCTAATACAAGATATAAGTCCAGTATGTGAAGTAAGATTATTTTGGGTTAATGGGAAACCTCCAAAAAATATCTCTTCGCCTTCATCAATATTAGAGCTTTCGCCTAACTCAAAGAAAGGAAAATCCTGTTCTCCATTTATTTTAAGAATAGCATAATCATGAATAATTGGATCTGTGCTTTGCTTATTACTTAAAATTGATGCATTGAAGTCACCAATGCCATTGACGGTTATAGTAATATTAGAAGAATATATGGGCTGTACACTTTGTCCGTTCTTAACTAATTTTGCTATTACATGAAAGTTTGTGGCAATGTGACCTTTCTTTGATATTAAAAAGCCAGTACCTTTAATATTGATATCTGAACATACAATTTTTACAATTCTTGGTTTAATGTAGCTGATAGTATCTTTCATTATTTGTTACCCACATTTACTTCAATTATTTTCATTGTATCATTACCAAAAATATCCACGACTTTAATGGCGATTTTATGCTTACCAAGACGTAATTCCTTAAAATTAGATTTAAAATCAAGTTCTCTGTTCTTTTTTGTTCTAAAAGACTGCCATTCATTTTCAAAAATATAATCTCCCGTCCAAACTTCTTCGTATTCTTTCTTATAATCTTCAGCGTATAATTTGCCTGTTTGCTTGATGTTCTTTTCTTTTTCTACCCTAATCATTTCTTTTTTACTTTCAAAATCATAATCCACCGACCAATAATCAATCCAATCAGTCCATTTTTTAGTTAGAACATCTTTTTCAATAATTCCAGACTTGCTTTTAGTAACTTTGATTATCTTTCCATTTTCTACAACGATTCTGCTTCCACCATTTTTAATAGATTCTTCAGCATTTTTTATCGAATCTTGATTATAGAACACTGAAAAATCAGTAAGCTCAATAGCAATAGATTTTCCTTTGTAAAGTGGTTTAACTTCAATATATGAAACATCATTAAAGACGACCTGATTTTTTTCAATTGCTCTTTTATCAAATACATCTCTTGGAATATACTTTAAAGATAAATCAATTCCTTTTGATTTTGCTTCTTCCTGAATGTTTGGAAATAATCCCATTTCAAACTCGAAAGCGAGAATATCTACTTTTGTGATATGTTTTTGTCTGCACTCGTTGATTATTTCCTCTACGAATAATCTTGTTACAGGGAGATTTATTGGCCCAATAGCAACTAAGCGATTATTTTTCTTTCCATGAAATGTTTCAAAATTCTGGACGGCTTCTGCTTTGTAAGCATGAAGAATTAATTTGAGGAAGTCTTTTTCTTTAGCTTCTAATTGCTTTTGTTTCTCTTTATCTCTTAGATTAGGATTAACACCGATATAATGCTGTCGTTCATATTTTCCTAAGTTAAGAATTTCAAATGCCCTGTAATTTTTACCTTCTGATTTAAGCTGTCTTTGAATGCCAAGTAGTCTCTTTCTTGTTGTGTGAATAGCAAATTTTCCTAAATCAGAGCCAATCCATTTTCTGCCAAGTTTTTCAGCAACAGCAAGAGTCGTTCCAGCACCACAGAAGAAATCACAGACAAGATCGCCTTCGTTTGAAGATGCTTTCATTATCCTTTCTATCAGTACTTCTGGTTTTTGGGTTGAATATCCTGTATTTTCTATCGAATTGCCTTGCACAGGATGCAAATCCGACCACACATCCCCTGGATTTTTTCCTCTTTCTTCTAATTCTTCTGCAGTAACATTATACCTTGCTTCTCCTCTTTGAGCTCTTGCGATTGTTTCAGGGTTATAGGCAACACCTATTTCCTTTCTATTGAAAATGTTTTGATCAATAGATTTAGAATAGAAGAATATTGTTTGGTGTTTTCGACCAAATCTATCATTCCCGCTAGCCCCTTTTATAAAATGCCAGATAATTTCATTTTGATGATTATTTTTACTAAATATTTCATCCAAAATCAATTTCATGTAGGCCGACACTCGATAATCACAATGCACATAAATACTTCCATCTTCCGCGAGTAAATCCCTCATCAAAGATAATCTTTCATAAATCATGGCGATAAAACTATCTGCGCCTCTCCCCCAAGTATCCCTATACGCCAATTCCTCAAGGATGTTTGCTTCTTTTGTGAATTCTTCATTATCTTCGCCGACCTCGATTTTCATTGAAAAGTCTGAACCAACATCAAAAGGCGGGTCAATATAAATCAGTTTTATTCCCCCTTGCTTTTCAATCTCTTCTCGCAAAGGGCCATTTTTTAATGAAGAAAGTATTAGTTTGTTGTCTCCCCATATCAGTTTGTTTGTCCAGCCTGAAAGTTGTCTCCCGCGACTATCAAGACCCCAAAATTCAAACATGGTTTTCTGTATTTTAGAATCAGAATCATTTCTTGGTTCATCGACTTGTTCTATTGTCTGAAAAGGCATGACGATATTACAGACTTCGTTTGTTTTTCCATTCCAAACTAATTCTACTTCTCGTTTATCCTCAAAAAGGAGAAATCTATATTTATCTGGCAGAGGTTTCCCTGATTGAAGATATTTTTGGATATCCCTTATTTCATTATCTGTTAAGATTGCCATTTCTTATTCCTCCTTGTACAAAGGAACACTCTCTATAATTTTTAAGTCTGCTTTCGTGTCTATATCCTTGGCTTCTGCTTCCTTTTTTAATCTTTTATTGTCTTTTCTGAGATCTTCTAAGGAGATTTGCTTTGCTCTTCGCTCCTGGGGTGGATTAAGCATACCTGACTTTTCCGCCTCTACAGCACCATCTAAAATTTCTTTTGGCAACTCATAGCATTTTGTAAGAATATCCATTGCTTCTTGAGCGAAGAAATGATCTACTTGAATTCTTCGCTTGGTTGCATGTGCAAACTTACCAATAATCCTACATATCTGCTCTCTGTCTTCTGGACTGAGCTTTTCCGCAAACTCATAATCCTCAATCTTCTGTAAGCTAAGAATTATGGGTTCAATAGCGTTAGGAGTAACAACATGTACACTATAATCTACTAAATTGTAATAAGTTTGGTTAACCACATCAGCAGTGTTTGTAGGAATAACAAGGAAAATATCTTTTTTAACGCTCTTTTCCTTTGCGTACTTCTTGGCTGCCTCAGCTTGAGTCTTCACATAATTAGAAAAATTAGATAGATCATCTCCAGCTGGACTTTTTGCATCAAAAATAATATGCTCATCACATATTTTAATAGTATTGTCTGGATTTCCTTTAAATGGGACTTTCTCAACATATTCAATATCGTAACGGGAACACACTTTTTTTACGATGCTTTGTACGTTATCCTGGTGAGCTTGCCAAGTTTCTTTCATTCTCGCAAATTGTTTTTTAATTTCATCTTCCCCCTCTTGTTGTATTCTAATTCTATCATCATTTGCTTGCTTTATCAGAGTAGCATATTCTTCAATTTTGCCTTTTTGTTCTTCTTGGTTCTTCTTTTCTACTTTTCTGAAACCAGATACTTCTTTCTCAAGTTCTTTAATTTGATTTGTGAGGTCTTCCTTTTTTTGTTCTAAAACTTTTTTTTCCGCTTCAAGAGTAGCTCTTATTTCTTTAAAGTGATCTTGATTAATCTCTTGTTTCTCTATTTTAGAACTAGCTTTGTTTAACTCATCATTTACTGCTTCTAATTTCTTGTCCACTGACTTAAACTCTTCGTATGCATCATAACTGAGGGAGAGGACTGCCTTCCACGCGAATAACCTTTCAATAAAACCGATATTCTTAACTTTTTCAAAGAATTCATGTAAATGTGTAAAGTCGTGTTTCATCATTTTAATTTTCTCTTCCCCTCTAATCTGACACTAAACAACAAATAACCACACATACTTATAAAGATTACTATACTAAACTATTCTCGCCCCCCAACGACTTAAACGGAACGCCCCCTCCCCTACGAAACGGCGGACTGAAAATTGTCTCTTAATGCTTTTTCTTGATTGTGCTTCACACTCGATAGAAACGCCCTTGAAAATAACTCTATGGACACAGATCGCCAGAACTCCACTTCGGTTGTAACTTTCGACGCAACTAACAGGAATTTTCGATGTTCTCAAATATATTATTCAAATTTCTGTATCAATTTTATTTTTTACATCATCCCCATTTTGGACAATAAAACTTATAGCTGCAATTGTGACAAGGTGCATCATCTTCAACTGGCTTAAACTCAGTATTGTAATCATTCTTAATTGATTCAGCTATTTGTCTTATTTCTTCAATTGTTTCACTGATTAATATAGGTTTCTCTCTTCCTTCGCCATTCATGATGTCTCCATCAATAGTAAACATTCTTGGCTTTTCCTTTTCTAACAATTCCAAGCCACATTTCACGACTTTTGTGTCAGGCTTCATTTTTTGGTAAGCATAAGCATACAAGGAAAGCTGTCTGCTTCTTTGAGTCTTTCCTGGCTCATTTTTGCCTGTTTTATAATCAATTATAGTAAAACCTTCATCAGTCTTGTCAATTCTGTCAATGAAACCTTTAAATTTAAAGTCACCAATGTTTACTAAAAATCTTTTTTCAACTTCTACGCAATCCTTAATTGTATTTTTGTTTCTTTCCCAAAAAACATTCAGCACTTGTTCTGCCCTCTCAAGATCAACTCCTGTCCAATCAATTTCTTCAGAGAGTGATTTTGCAATTTCCATTACTTGCTCAATATTCTCTGGCTTTTGCTGTGAACAAACTTCACAAACTTTATGGATAAATTTGCCGAATGAAGTAGCTGAATTTTTGTCAAAATCCATCTTGTTTGGCAGTCTATAAATAGAAGATAATTCAAATTTCTTAGGACATTCATCATAAGTATTAATACCTGAAATAGAAAATTCAAAGTTTTCAGAATTAAACTTTGGTTTATTATTGAGTGTATTATTTTTTACAATCTCTTGCACATTTTTCATAATTTCATGGGGCTTAATAATCTCCAGAATGTTCATAACTTCGAAATCCTGTTTTAATCCATGGTAATACAACAAATGCTTCATTGATTCTTCAATGTCAGAATTATCTAATGACTGTAATAAAAGCATCTTAAATTTATTTCGTATTCTATCAATTTCTTTGTCTGGAACTAAATCTTTTGCTTCCAATTTCTCATCAAGTTCATAACTTAAGTTTTCATCCTGATAATTCTTAACTTGCCTCCAATTATTATAACCTATATCAAACAAAAACTCGCTTGCTTCTCTTTCTTTTCCTTGGCCATATATTTGAGCAAGCGTTAAATATAATTCTTTCTTTGCACGAGTCATTGCAACATAGCATAATCTTCTCTCTTCCTTGCGCTTCATTATTTTTTTATGATCTTTTATGCTCTCTTCCCTCTTTTTCTTTGATGTAAATTCTTGCTGGAACAAAGGCTTATAATTCTCATCAAGCTCTAAGGGAATAAACTTGTCTCTTTGTCCTCTATATAATGGAAATTTTTCTTTTGCTAGATTTATCAAAAAGACAACATCAAATTCCAACCCTTTTGATGCATGAATAGTCATTAATCGAACACTATTATCATCATTTATCTTTTCAGCAGTTGGATTATAATCCATTTCATTGATAATTTCTAAATAAGAAATAAAGTCAGATAATTCTTTTGAATGAAACTCTTCAAAATCCTTTATGATATTCAAAAAGTCCCTTATGCTCATTAATGCTTCTTTTGATTTTATGTCAGATGCAACTGAATAATACCTGTTTAATCCAGAATGCTCTAAAACGTCAAAAACAATTTCAGATGTAATTTTGTTTTTGCTTTCTGCAATCTTTTTAATATGGCTTTTTATTTTATTTATCAATGCTTTTCCTTTTTCTGAAAATTCAATTTTATCAAGGCGATTATAAATAACATATTGCAATGACTTGTTCGATTTTTTGACATATTCAGCAAGCACTAAGCTGTCATGTTCATCTAAATAATTGTTATAATGAAACAATCGCCACCAAGCTTGCGTGGCATTTGCATTTGGATTTTCGAAATTGTTAATTACATAAAGATAAGATAATAAAGTTCTTATTTCCGGCTTTGAAAGTAAATCGATTCCGCCAGATTCAATAAAAGGAATCCCTCTTAATTCCAAGACTTTCTTAACATATTTTGATTGAGAATGAGTACGATAAAGCACTGCAATTTCTTTCATAGGAATGCCTTCTTTAATCTTTTGTTCAATCATATCTGTAATTTTACGAGCTTCCTCATCTCCAGTTTTACAATCAAATATACGAACTTTATCTCCATCTTCCTTCTTAATTGATTTTAAGAGAATTGCTTCTTCAGGATTATCAAAGTTTTTGCTGATTAATTTATGAGAAACTTTCAAAATATTATCATACGATCTATAATTGGTATCCAAAGTAATAATATTATTTTGAGAAAGCTTAAAATATTGCTTAAATGCATCAATATTATTAGTATAAGCACCTCTAAAAGCATAAATTGTCTGGTTTGTATCCCCAACAACTGTAATGTTCTGATTATTCTTTGCAAGTCTCTTTAATAATTCAAACTGAACATAATTTGTATCTTGAAACTCATCAACTATGACATATTTATAATCAAAAGAATAATCAAACTTATCAACAAATTTCAAAACAATATGATTCAAGTCACCATAGTCTAATGCATTTACTTCTTTTTTTACTTCTTCATATTTAATTAATGCTTCATAAAAATCTTTAAATTGAACATAATTAAGATATAATTCTACATATTCTTCCCATGATTTTTTTTCTATCTTGTCTTCTTTTGAAGGTTGTTCAGTAAGATGAAAAGTATTCAGCCTAAACACACAATCTTTATACTTCGTCTCAAAATCTGTTTCATTCTTGCAATAGTGTATAAGCAGTTGCTTTTGATCTTCAACATATCTTTTATAATCATCAAGCGTAAGGTTCAAGTCTTTTACTTTAGTAATGCTTGCAGAATATTCTCGTGCAGTTGAAGGATCAATTTTCAATTTATTATGAAGCAAAATTGCAATGTCTATCTCTTGCAATATTCTGAATCCAAGTGATACTTCACACTTTGAAGCATTATCCCTTATGATGTTTGCACAAAATGCATGGAATGTTGAACATTTAAGATTTTCAGAATTAGGAATTTCTGCAAATATTTTTTCTCTAAAATGATTAGCAGCTT
>Ga0209515_10004490_pt1 | contig 18813 bp, 20 predicted proteins | sample Subgroupgradi54m_FD_187454 | JGI IMG/M metagenome (GOLD analysis project Ga0209515, IMG submission 187454) | Subsurface groundwater microbial communities from S. Glens Falls, New York, USA - GMW60B uncontaminated upgradient, 5.4 m (SPAdes)... ...
AAGCCCTCAAGAACTGGTTTCGCTCCACTCTATCTAATCGTTGGGAATTAGCCAAAGTTATCGGAACCTGCCTGTTCGGCCTTTTGCTCATTAGTTGTCTTTATTGGTGGTTTGGCCGAGTTTTGGTTTATTTGGCCGCGGTGCCAACCGTCGGGGCATTGCTCACGCAAAAGGTTTTAGAGATGTCGTTCATCTCGGCCTTTTCCTTGATCGCGCTCTCAGCGATGGTGACTAGTCTCTCTACCCATTTTGCCGCGAGCGATCTCAACTTGTTGTTTTCTTTTCCACTGCGGAGCGTCGATATTTTTTTGATGAAGTCGATGGAGGCCACGATTCACGCCAGCTGGATGGTGACTCTGGTTTTGTTTCCTTTTTTACTTGCCTTAGCCAAAGCGAAGGCTTTGGGCCTGGGTTTCATTGTTTTGGCTTCTCTGCTTTTTATCCCGTTTGCTTTTAGCGCTTCCGCTTTGGGCTTTTTAATTTCGAGCGTTTTTGTTTCTATTTTTCCCAGGAGAAAGTTGAGCGAGTTTTTGAGTGTTTTAGGCGTGATGATTTTTGTTTTTTTGTACACGGGTGTGCGATTAACCTTGCCCCAGCACCTTATTCACCCGGAGCGCATGCAAGAGGTTTTGGGGTACGTTCTTTATCTGCAAACTCCCGCCGCGCCCCTTATTCCTTCGCGCTGGTACGTGGGCGCTTTAAGTGCCTATATCGCTGGTGATTGGCCCAGAGTGGGGCATGCCGTTTTGATCTTGATGGGTTTCGCCCTCTTGGCTCTGGCCGTGCTTTTGATTTTGGGTTCACGAGTGGTTAATTTTAAAAGATGGTCTAAGGTACTCGAGGGTAGCGGCTCCAATTTTAATCCGGAAGCAGGCGAAAAACCCCTCACCCTCAAAGAAGAGCCGCAATCCCAGTCTCTAAACAAGTTGTTGCTTATTAAAGAACTGCGATTTTTCTTAAGGGATTCCCAGCGCTTCTCCAATTCTTCTTTTATTTTTGCCGTTGTCGTGATTTATTTGGTGTCTATCTATCGTTTGCCGATGGACACACCGGCTATTCAAAATTTCGTTTCTTTTATTAATTTAGCTTTGGGGTTATTTATTGTCGCGGCTCTTTCGTTGCGGTTTTGTTTTCCCCAGATTAGCCTTGAGTTGCCCTATGCCTGGATTTTGAGGGCCAGCCCTTTGAGCACCCGAGATTTTGTTAAAAGCAAAGTCATTTTTAATTTTATTTTCTTAAATATTCTGGGCTTGATTATGGTGATTATCTCTCCCATGCTTTTGGGCACTGATTTAATTTTGATTCCCATCTACGCGGTAGCGGCCTGTGCGTGCGCCAGTGTTTTTTCTTTTTTGTCGCTGGCTTTAGGGAGCGCTTTCCCCAAATTAAGATGGGAGAATATTATTCAGATCGAAACGTCTTTTGGCGGGTTTCTTTACGCGGCGTGCTCTTTAGCGTTTGTGGGTTTTACCTTAGCCGTTTTTGCTTGGCCCATGAAATTTTATTTTGACGCGAAGTATCTAAATCACAAAATTGTAACAAGCGATTGGCTTTGGCTGGGTGCCCTGGCCGTGTTTTATTTTGGAGTTGCTTTTGTTGTTAGCTGGCTAAGCCTGCGCTCAGTCAAACGCTCCTGGCAACGTTTGGAGACCTAGAAAAACGCATAGGACTTTCGGGCAATTTTCCTGGTGCTCAAAGTCCTACCCTCCCCTGGTCCCTAAGACCCTAGGTGATTTCACCTGGCGCTGATAAAATTCTGTTACCAATGCGCTCATTTGTCTTCCCGTTTTTATTTTTACCCTCGCCCCTTGTGGGAGAGGGCAGGGTGAGGGGATCTCTCTGAAAAGACTCTTGTCCTTATTTTTAGCTTCTCTGCTTCTTTTAGAAACTGTTCCCGCCTCAGCCATCACCAACATCGGAACCCCCACCGAACAAGCCACCCAAATCCCTTCTTCTATCTTCGACGGCTCCAAACCCTCTGGGGGTTTCGGTCCAGGTTCTCCCGTTTCCCCCAGTTCAGGAACTCACGCCCATAGAAACCCGGGCGCAATTGCTTCCGGCCCCTTCGGCGACTCTTTCGGCACCGATCCCATGCTGGGTAAGCCTACTAGGAGAAGGTCCACTCCCCGGTTTCCACGCAACGAACGACCCGCAGATGATAATAAACCCTCTCCCCGTCCCAATACAACAACAGATTCAAACTATGACACCAGGGAACGAGGCTCATCGGAACCCGATCATGCTGGTGCCGGTATCCTAGCAGCAGTTACAGCCATAGTTGCCATGATTGGCCTAGCAACGGGAGCCTCCTGGGCCGGTATTCTTATTAATATAGCCTTAGGAGCCGTAGCAGGGGTAGTTGCTGTAGCTTTACTGTTTACTAGTCCTTCTCGCGGTCTCTTCTCCGGTATTATTGACTCCTTCTCCTTTGGTGGTAATCCTGCTAAAGCGTTAGCTATAGATAAAGACAACAAAGAGGAACCCCTCAACCCCTTTTATGAAGCCACCTATTACTTAGCCAAGACTGCTTTACTCTTAGCCTCCCTAGCCTTCGTCCCTTTAGTCTTAACGGGAGGAATTTCCGTATCCTTACCCGTCTTAATAGCAGGCAGCGCCCTTTCCGGTTTAAACATTGCTTCTACCATTACCGGATTGTTTGGTAAGTCTTCTGACGCGCCCAATCCGGCCCCCTCTGTCATTGCGATCCCGGCCGAAGGTCGGGAGAAGCAATCTCATAAAGAGCCTCCGCCACCGCCCCATTTTTCCCCAGAACAACTCCAAACCAAAAGAGAGCAAGCCGTAGCAGACAAAACCTCCACCCACATTGCCATGGAATCCTTAAGCCCCAGCATCAAACCGGATGACAAAGCCAAGAAGTACCCTGTTGATGACCAATCCTATGAACGTATCAAGCAAAGCACCCAGAAGTCTAAGTGGTCCTTTACCATAGCTACTAAAGAGAACGACTCTACTCCTCAAACCACCAGAGGCTTCTTAGCTTACGATGGAGACCACGATGGACTGGATATCTTGGCTCCCAAGAATTCCCCTGTCATAAACCAAGAGGAGGCAACCGTTCTTTACGCCAGATACCATCAAAACCACAACCAGAAATACCAAGGTATCGGCGTTACCCAGGGACTAGGCAATACGGTTATTCTCAACCCAAAAGACACTACCCGACTCCTTGTTTATCAGCACTTTGGAAACAAGACGGTAAAGTACAACAAAGACGGAACACCGGTCCGAGAACCCAAAACAAAATACATCGCTGGCAAAGACGAACCGAACTCGGGTATCTTGGCCCAAGAAGGGGAAACCATTCACCCCGGAATGCCCATAGGCTTAGTAGGCAACACGGGATCGGTAACCCAGGACCAAGACACCGGCGACAATCTCGAGGGCACTCATCTTCATGTCAGCGTGGTAGAACTTGATCCCAATTTGAATCCAAATATGAAAAGATTACAGGAGATGGCGGAGAGAGGAGAAATGGTTACAGTATTGAATGAAAATAATAAACCAGAGGAACAAAACGCACAGAAATTGTATCAGGCGATTTGGGCCAAATTTAAAAATATTGAAAAAGCAAAGGACAGGCCTGAATCTACGCGCCAGTTTATAACGACTCCAAATTATAAACGCTATATTTATATGAATCCGATAGAAGCTCCATGGTTTTATAAAGACAGCAATGAGGAAAAGGGAAAATGAAAATACCAAGCACTGGATGGTTAATGGTTTTTCTTCTATGTGTTAGTTGTGCCCAAAAAGAAAAATGGGAGGTGTATAAAGATCCTAATTACCCTATTACGATCGACTACATAGCCGATCCTAAAAAAATGGAAGTAACACCCACGCTGGTTGGCGAAGATCCCGTTTTAAAGCAAAACGGTGTAGTTGCTGAATATCGTATTGATGTAGAAGCTGATTTTTCAGAAGTTCACCCCAATGCCGAGGTATTGGAAGGCGCTTATGAGATTGAAATTTACAAACACGAAGAAGATTTCAAGAAAATGGTCAAGTTCGCTTATAAAAAACCTGTCCAACAGGAAACGCTTTTAAATGACACGCCCGCTATCCTTATCAGTGACCCTGAGCATAAGTACGAAGAATACATTCTTTTATTTCCCGGGGAGTATGTGTCAGTTTATCTTGATGGCTTGAGCGCTTCCGAAAAAATAACCCGCGAAGCCCTCAAACATTTCCACTGGACCCAACCCATCGACACCACCACCCCTGAATTCAAAGCCTGGAAAGCCCACATCTGGGAAATTCTCAATGCCCCTCCTCCCGCTTCTCCGAAGCCGAAAGGTGCTAATTAAGTGAGGTGTCCCTCGATCCCAGGTGACAACCTCGAGGGCACTCATCTTCATGTCAGCGTCATCGAGCTAGACTCCGCACTTAATTTAAATATGAGAAGATTGGAAGAACAGGGCGATGAACAAATGGTGATAGTAACGGACAAGGGGAAGGTTGTAGAGAGCGCGAAGGACTTTGCTCGTGACATTAGAAAGGCTTTTTCAGATGCTGTTAGCAAGGAAGGCGAGGCCCGAGTGGCAGCTGTTAGAAAATTTATAGTAGAACCTGCCTATAAACCATACATATACATGAACCCCATCGAAGCCCCTTGGTTTTACAAAGAAAAAGATAAGGACAAATTAGAATGATGAAAAAACTTTTCCAGGCACCCCTTTCTGTCATTGCGAGCCCTTCGCTTGGCGAAGGGCGTGGCAATCTCATCAAGAATTCCTCTATGGGAATCGTTGCTTGTTGCTTGGCAATTTTGGCTATCTTAACCGGCTGTGCTCAAAGAGAGCGGTGGGCAACCTACACGGATTCTATGTATCCGGTCACCGCTGGATACACGCCAGATCCAAAGAAAATGACGGTCAACGCCAAACTCATTGACGAAAAAGACCCGCTAGTAATTAAGCTTAAACTAGAACCAGGCTACACGATTGATGTTGATGCTGATTTTTCAGAAATTGATGGAAATCACGAAACGCTGGAACATGTTTATACGCTTGATATCTACAAATATGAAAGAGACTTTAAAGAATATGTTTCGTTTGATTCTAGGCAGCCAATTAAGCAGGAAAAAAATTTGAACGGTACACCCGCGATTTTTATCAGTGACCCAGCTAAACCCTACGAAACATATATTTTGCTTGTTCCAGGAATTTATAACAGAGTAGTTTTGAAAGGTTTGGGTCGTTCCGAAAAAATAACCCGCGAGGCTTTGGCACATTTCCACTGGACCCAACCCATCGACACCACCACCCCCGAATTCAAAGCCTGGAAAGCCCACATTTTGGAAATCCTAAAAACGCCTAAACAGAAATAGCAAAAAATCGATTGAAATACCCAGGAAGCTAAGGTAGGCTTCAGTAGAGTTCACAGAAAGAAGGAGGAAATAAATATGAAAAAGACAGTACCGCTTACTTTGTTTGCGTTTTTGGTTGCCGGAGCTATTGGCAGTAAAGCCGAAGGACCGGCCATTCAACTTAGCCAAAGTGTCCAGATAGAAAAAATAGCTGTCGGAACAGGTGTTCAAGACCGTGAACTCGTGGGTCAGGCTACCGAGTTTTCCGCTTCTTTAGGCCGCGTGTATTGCTGGACAAAAGTCACGGCTCAAAACGTTCCAACCAGTGTTAAACATGTTTGGTATCTGGATGGCAAGAAATCCGCTGAGGTCACGCTAAACGTGAAATATCCCAGAACACGGACATGGAGCAATAAAGCGGTTGGACCCGGTTTGTGGAAAGTAGAGGTACTTGACGAATCCGGATCCGTGCTTAGCAGCGTTGAATTTAAGGTTGCGCAATAATCCTCGTATTCAGTGACTGGGGAGTAGATTGGTTTTAGGAAATCCCACATCTGGGAAATCCTCAAGGTCGAAAAATGAAATGTCAAGAGTGACCCCCGGAACCGTCAGGAATTTGGCGGTTTTACTACTGTTTATAAATCTTAGTAGCTGTCGTTCCAAGCAGATTATCAGTTTCTGTGAGCCTTTTCTGTATTCAAAAAATCATCATATTGCGGAAATGGAATTAGGTGCAATCGCCGCTACTGGCAAAGAAGGTGTTCTCTATTTAACAGAGGGTCTCTATCATCCAGATTGGAGAATACGCAAGCTAACAATTACGCGGTTAGCAAAAGATGGCGGCCCGGAAACCGCGGATTCAATTTTGCCTCTCTTGTTTGATGAAAGTGGATCCGTAGTTCTGACTGCCGCCAAAACATTAATTGAGCAGGGCAATAATAACCCCTACCTTTTCGTGGCCGCCCTTAACCACCATCCTTGGGAATGGGTCCGCGCTGATATTGCGAAAACTGCTGGAGATTTAAATCATCCCATAATAATAGAAAGGCTGATCAAGCTCTTGGTAGACCCTTCACCCAGAGTTCGAATAAGCGCGGCTCAAAGCTTGGGGAAAATTGGCAGCCCCGAAGCAGGTAGCGCCCTCATTAAACTTTTGTCTTGTAGATCTGCAAACGTTTTCAAGGCTGCCACAACCGCGGTTGCTCAGCTTAAGCCACCTCCGGTAAAGAAGTTACTTCAAGAAGTTCGTTCTAACAACGTCCGCGCGCAATTAGGAGCGACTTTAGCGTTAATGAACATTCCGGATACCAAGGAACGCGGCTTGACGCTATTTCGAGCAATGTTGCGGCGGGGTTACGATCCAAGGTTAAAAAATGTGATCGATCAGGTTAAGCTTAGAAAAGAGTTCTCGCAAACTTTGGCAAAAGACATTGAACAGTACGAAGGCCACCGACAACATTTTTCTAAAGACGCATTGGTGGACCAAAAGTTTATCGCGGGCGTTTCGGAACGCATTAAGACCCGCAATTTAAACGAGGTGTTAGGTGTGCTGAATCGTACCTTGCGGTTAGATCCCCATCATTTGGAGGCGCTTCGACTGAAGGCGCGAGCTCTTCTTACGCTGTCCAGACATCAAGAGGCCTTAGAAGTCATAAACAGGGCACTGTTTGTTGACCCCGTTGATATAGCAAGCCTAAAAATTAAAGGTCGTATTTTGCAGACTCTAAATAGACAAAGTGAATTAATGGAGCTCTGGTTCATGGCGCGTGATTTCTATCCACCCGAATCAAAGCGGGGGCTCGAAGATTTCTTATGGAAAGAATCCAACTGAAAAAACCCAGGTTTTCTCTAATTTTCTTAGTAGCAGCGTGCTTTATATGTGGGTGTGAGCCAGCCCAAATATACAAAGAAAGAACAACGAGAAAAGGTTTGGCTGAAGCTGAAACCTTAATGGCTCAAAAACGGTGGCCACAGGCGCTAAAAATTCTCGACAAAGTTGCTAAACACAGCGTCTATTCCTTCCAGGCCAAGATTTACTATTTGAGAGGCACCTGTTGCAAAGAAATGGGAAAAAAAGACTGGGCAGTTGAGGCATATGAGTATGCCGTAGCGAAACAGCCAACAAATGCCCGTTACCACTACGCTTTAGCAACTGTTTTAGTAGGCAACAACTGGGATGCCGCTAGGAACAACTATGTTTTGGCTTACCAACTTAACCCTTATCTCATTGGAACCTTGAGGGATTCTTATTTACAAGATACCCTTGCTTTTGACTTTAGGATGAAGCGCCACTATAAGCAAGAAATCCTAGCCCGGAAAATCATAGTTGAGATGTATCCGGATGATCCGGAAAAGTTGGAAGGTTTGGGCAACACGTATTTTTACGCTAAAGACTACTCCAAGGCAATCGAGACTTTGGGAAAAGTACTCGCTATGAAAGGTAAACACAAGAATCAAAAAGAAATCTACCAATTACTTGTAGAGGCCTACTACCAGATTGGCAGATTGGACCGGGCCTATCAAGCTATACAAGAGGGTTTTAAACTGGACCATAGAGACGCGTCATTTAACCATTGGATGGGTATGATCTTTAAGAATAGAAAACTCTACAAGCTTGCAATTTACTATTTTGAAAAATCCTTGTATCCCAGCGCTTCCGTTCCCTCGTTAATTTCGTTGTCTCAAGTTTATGACGAACTCGGGAATCAGACAGCCTCTAAAGCCTATCTTGATATAGCGGATAAACTCTACGAAGATAACGAGTGGGTGTTAGATGAATTAAGTCGATACTACGAATTGCGAGGAAACTTAGGCAAGGCATTGTCGCTAGCTAAGAAGTCGGTAACTTTAGATCCGGAAGACTGGGAACGTCTCTATCGCTTGCATAAACTCTACGCCAAGCAGGAAGAAAAGAATTTGGCCCGAGAAACCCTTCTCCAAGCCATCGCTTTTGCGCCCCCAGAAGAGCTGTCGAAACTTAAACGTGAACTTCGCAAAGAATAGTGTCCCCGGAATACCAAAGCCCGGAAAGCCCACATCTGGGAAATCTTAAAATCTTCCCAAACCCCACCCCGACCTTCCAAAAACTAAGATTTTTGAAAAACCAATTACAAAGTTGGTTAAATACGAATATGGCTAACAACACTGTCAGGCTTCACCGCGTGCTGCGCGCGCCGGCCGAGCGCGTCTATCGGGCATTCCTTGGGTTCCGGGGACGCTTTACTTAATTCATCCCATACCTAAGTCCTGGAGCTAGTAGAAAGTGAGTAGGGGTCGCTGACTTGACCCGCATCGTCTCCGCGTATAGCGCGGATAATAGGTGTTGAAAATGCGGAGAATAGCATCTATAATATACGCATAATATGCGTAGAATAAACCGGTACATCCACCAATTACCCGGTTGGCCAAACTTTTACTGGAATCAGGAGGCGCTCGCCTTGTTGTTGGCCGGGGTGCGCCTGCGACAGGGGCGTCTTATGGGGCGAATGGAGAGTCTCGGTTTTTCTCAGCGCGAGGAGGCCATGCTCCAAACGCTGACCCAGGATGTGGTCAAGACCAGTGAGATCGAAGGAGAAATTCTTAATCACGAGTTAGTGAGGTCCTCTATCGCGCGGCGTTTGGGTATGGACATCGCGGGCCTCTTACCCGCGGATCGTCGCGTGGACGGCGTGGTTGAGATGACACTTGAAGCTACTCGGAACTATGACCGGCCGTTGACGGGAAAGCGCCTCTTTCGTTGGCACAAGATGCTCTTTCCCGGCGCCCCTTTAAGTATCAAAGCGGGTGCTAGCACGCTGGGAGCCTCTGGCTCCCCGGCTGGTACTCGTAGCACTGCGAAGAGTGCTAGCACGCTGGGAGCCTCTGGCTCCCCGGCTGGTACTCGTAGCACTGCGAAGAGTGCTTGGCGCGACGACGCCAAGGGCCCGATGCAAGTCGTTTCCGGCGCGATTGGTCGCGAGCGCGTGCATTACGAGGCCCCGTTCGCCGCGCGCCTGGACCATGAAATGGCCGCTTTTCTCGATTGGGTGAATGCAACCGGCGATATAGACCCCGTGCTTGCGGCCGCTAAGGCGCACCTATGGTTCGTGACGATTCATCCTTTCAACGACGGTAATGGCCGCATCGCGCGCGCCATCGCCGATTGGGCGCTGGCGCGCTCTGAAAACAGTTCACGGCGTTGCTACAGTATGTCGGCGCAAATATGCCGGGATCGTAAAGAGTATTACGACATCTTGGAACGGACTCAGAAAGGATCGCTCGATATTACAGGTTGGATGCGGTGGTTTCTAACCTGCTTAGACCGAGCGCTCACTGGGACAGAAACTTTACTTGCTGCCGTTTTTGAAAAGGATCGCTTCTGGAAGACGCATGCCCAACTTGCGCTCAACGAGCGGCAGCGACTGATGTTGAACAAACTCTTGGATGGCGGTTTTGAAGGGAAGTTAACATCGTCTAAATGGGCGAAGTTGACTAAATGCTCTCAGGATACGGCGCAACGGGACATCCTTGAGCTCATAAAGTGCGGCATTCTTGCCAAAGACAGTTCCGGTGGGCGAAGCACGAACTATTCTTTAAGGCCGCGGGAACAAGATCCGCGGAGCTAAAATAGAAAATCGGGGGTCAATGCAACCGGAAGAAATAGATATCGCTTGTCTTGTTTAATTGAGTAGAATTACGGGGTTGGATGAGGCATCCCTTGGTTGCGCGGGGAGCTCACAATGTCCTCCGATTAAGAAGTGAATCCAAATATGAACAACGGTCTCGATAGTTTTTTTACCAGCAAGACGGCTATTGATCCTTTGGAATGGCTTTGCCTGGAAAAAGGGTCCAAAGAAATTTCTATGCGGGCGATCGATCTCGTCGCCCCTATCGGCAAGGGACAGCGGGGACTCATTGTCTCACCGCCTAAGGCCGGTAAAACCATTCTTTTAAAACACCTCGCGCATACCATTGCTATAGTCGCGCCGACAGCCAAAATCTACTGTTTTTTGCTTGATGAAAGGCCGGAGGAAGTTACAGATTTTAAGCGGGACACGCTGGCTACCGTCGTCGCCTCATCCAATGATCGTCCCAATGAAGAACATACGCGCTTGGCCCTGGATTTTATACAAAAGGTGACCCAGGAAGCCGCCGCGGGCGCTGACGTTGTTGTGCTTTTGGACTCTCTGACTCGCTTGGCTCGCGCCTTCAACAGGGGTGCGGGTAGCGGCCGCACGTTGACCGGCGGCTTGGATTCCAGAGCCATGGAATTGCCTCGGCGATTTTTTGGAGCGGCAAGAAACATTGAAAATGGCGGCTCACTCACGATCATAGCTACCATCTTGGTAGATACCGGTAGCCGCATGGATGAAATTATTTTTCAGGAATTTAAAGGCACGGGAAACATGGAACTTGTGCTTTCCCGAGCCGCCGCGGAGAATCGCTTGTTTCCGGCCATCAATATCAGGATGTCCGGAACCCGCAAAGAAGAAAAACTTTTGTCTGAAAAGGTCCTTGCCGACACATGGAAATTGCGCCGCGTTTTAACCGCGATGCCGGACTTAGAGGCCACCCGCAAACTGATTGAACTGCTTCAAGAACACAACTCCAACGAAAAACTTTTCCGTTCTCTTTTTAGTTGAATGGAATCCAAATCACGGAGCCGCATCCGGGTGTTTTTGTTGGCGGTGGTTTTGGGAGCTTGCGCGTCGCATAAGAAGGTTTCCGTAAAGGATACGCCGATCCCCGCCGCCTCAAATTCTTTCAGTCAAAGCGGTTCCACGCAAACCTATAGCGTTGGCAATATTGCCGGCTTGCAGGGTCCACCCGCTACTTGTTACACGCATCACGCCGCGCTTTCCGCTCGTTACATAGAAGCGCTGATTACGGATCCCGCGCTTGTTTTGGCCTACGAGGGGTACTATCCTAAACAAAATCAGCCTTTAAATAAAATTTGGGCGAATTTTAAGCACACCGCCGATTCCGTTACCCGTTTAGTCAGCGTTGTCCCTGCCGCGCAGATTGGTGTTGGGGCGTATCGCAGTCTCACGAAGGCGGAGAGTATGGTCAAAAAAGAGTTGTCCCAAGATGAAAAAGTTGCTTTTGAGGTAGAAGAGGATATTGCTTTAGCTACGGCCAAAGTAGCGCGAGAAGTTGGCGCGCGGCTAATTTTGGATGTTGAGGGAAGCAGTGTGGTCTATTTGGATCCTTCCCTGGACTGCACGGAACACATATTGGCGACTCTTCTTCAATTTAAGAAAGATCAGCTTGCGGTTCCTAAGAGTAATTCAAAGCCAGCTCTTCATTAAGCGCTTGATTTGAGTTTGGTAGGGAGTGCCGCTCAGCTGGGCTTTGGTTTTGAATGCCTCGAGCAGATTTTCGGGGACTTTAAGACTGATTAATCGGCTCTTAGACGTCGCGGGGGCGTGGAGTTTCTGAAAATCTTCCAAAAACTGAAGGATTTGCTCCGGTTTCATTTTCCGGCATTCTTTCAAGTAGTCATCTGAAAAATACTGAACGGCTTTCATGCGCTGCTCCCTCGTTGCAGGTTCTTAAGCGCTTCGATATCGGCTAAATCTTGCGGTCTCGCGCTTTGCTTTTTCATGGCTATTAAATCTTCAATGGATAAAATAGGCAGGATCCCTGCCGGTGTTTTAATTTGCTTGATTTTCATCTGTTTTAAGTCGTGGGTGACTATGATGTCGACTATTTCTACCGGATTTTGAATGTTTACGAAGCTCCATGCGATTAAATTGCGGTTTTGAATGTATTCTCGCCTGAATTGAAACACATTCTCGGCCGTAACCGGTAAGCGAGGGCTTAGGCCTTGCGCCTTCAGGGCCGCTTCCGCGCGCGTAAAGTTTTCTTTATCCAGGGCGATCACCAGATCTATATCCGCGGTACCTCGCACCGCGCCGTGCAGGGCTACCGCGTAGCCTCCCGCTATGGCAAAACGGACCTTATGCCTTTCAAGCGTTTGAATGAGCTTTTGAATAAACATGGTATATCCCGAATTTTGCAGTCGTAACGCGTTTTCCGCCTTAGCGGTTCGCGACTGCAAAATTCCCCGAAGGGCTCACGACGCTGGCGCTCTGCGACAGTGTTGTGAGGGGTAATCCAGGGCGAAGCCCTTCCCGCCTCTGGCGGGGCGAATTCCACAACTGGGGAATTCTGGTATATACTAGTATATACTACTAAAACAGTAGAGAATCCAGGGGGGCGGGTTTTTCGGATTCCCCTATTCTCTTTTCCATACGATAGCGGTCGCGTTGTCGAGGAGGCCTCGTTTCTCGGCCCATTCCATTAGCTCTTCGGCGGTTGCTCTTTTTTTGGCGAATTCAGCGACTTCCTTAAGTGGACCGCTTGAAGCGTCATGGCCGGGATCTATTAAACCATCCGTCGCAAGGAGTATCCACTGAGGGTGCTTGACGGTGTAGATATCCGGTTTGCGCGAAAGAATGGTCCCGAGGTCAGTGTCTCCTAATGCTCGGCTAAGCTGTAAGCCATGGGATAGATCGGCGGAAAAAATATATCCATCTTCGTAGGTGCCGCCGCGCCGTTTAGCGGCAGTTCTTTCCTTGAGATTGGAGCGGACATTGTGTTCCGGGCTGATGTGGAAGTTGTCTTTTGCGTCTAGCACCGTTACTACGGAATCACCCAAAACTCCCACAGAAACTTCGTCATGACTTTCAAGAACGCATACCACGGATATGGTAGAGCCTTCACGCATATTTACTGTTTTTGTGTTGAGTTCGACAAAGAGATTTTTGAGCGCTTGTTCTGTTTGATTTAGAGCGCAGAGAGTAAATAAATCTTCCAGGCTCCTTTGGCAAAATTCCGCGACCGCCGCTCCCCCGTGCCCATCCATTACGGCTAATAGCCAGCCATAGAAATTTGTGCCTTTAATGCGTTTGAAAAACGCACGATCTTCTTGGTAGGACCTTGGCCCTTGCCGCGAGGTGTGTGTTAGAGAAGTTGCCATATGTTACGTATGCTATGAATCGCGGGGGTTTCTAGGGGTTTTGGGACCACAGAAGGCGGGCGGGTTTTCCCATAGCGGTTTCTAACGCTACCACAGTGCCTGGCCTGATTTCCGGGGCCGGACCTTTGGTTAGAAATTCAACGAGATGGGAAAGCTGGGGTTGGTGGCCGACCAAGGCCGCTTCCGTGAAGTTTTTATCTTTTAGTTCCCAGTTTAGAGCTTCCCATAAATCTTCCACGTCAACGGCTCCGCTTAAGGCCGGTACCCTTTTTACGCCCAAAGCAGGGTGCAAGACAACAGCCAATTCTCTGGCGGTTTGGAAAGCGCGGCGCAGGGGGCTTGAGAAAATAATTTCAGGTTTGGCGTTCCGGCTCAATAAATATTGAGCCATTAGCGAGATGTCTTGCCTGCCCTCTTCGTTTAAGGGGCGCTCGGCGTCGGTGAGAACTTTAGCTTCTTCCGGGGAAGGTGATTTACCGTGCCTAACAATGTAAAGTTTCATCTAGTAATTTTTTTGCCGGCGGAGGGGGTCGAACCCACACGGTGCCAAAGCACCATAGGTTTTTGAGACCTACGCGTCTGCCAGTTCCGCCACGCCGGCCGGCTAGCTTCCAAAAATTCGTGCAGTTAAGTATAAGAAAGTATAATCCCTTTAACACGGGTTAGTTTGGGTAGTGGGAGGGTTAATGGTAAAAAATATATTGGTTGTGGTTTTAGTGGCCAGCTGCGTTTTCGCGCAAGCGGCAGGCAAAAAGGAGGTTAAGAAAACAGTGCATAAACAATATCAAGTTACATTAGAAACCAGTTTGGGGGACATCGTCTGTGATCTTTTCGCCGACAAAGCTCCCAAAACTGTCGCTAATTTTGTGGATCTGGCTCAGGGGAAAAAGGAATGGACAGATTCCAGAACCGGAAAAAAATCAAAGAGTCTTTTTTACGACGGACTCAGCTTCCACCGCGTAATTCCTAATTTTATGATTCAAGGCGGCGATCCCTTAGGCAATGGCACGGGTGGGCCGGGGTATCAGTTCGAAGATGAAATCGACGCGAGCCTAAAGTTCGATCGCCCGGGACTCTTGGCGATGGCGAACTCCGGTCCCGGAACCAATGGGAGTCAGTTTTTTATCACGGTTGCTAACACGCCGTGGCTGAGCGGCCATCACACTATTTTTGGCCAAACGAAGGACGCCAAAAGCTTGGAGCTTGTTACCAAAATTGCTAATGTGGCAAGAGACGAGCGCGATCTTCCGCTTACGCCGGTTGTGATCAAAAAGGTCACCGTTCGCGAGTTGAGCGCCGCCACAAAACAACCAACGAAGAGCAAATAGGAGGTACGGGGATGTTTGCTGAAGGCTATATAGGCATCGCGGGTATTATCGGGGTTGGAAAATCCACTTTAACTGTAGACCTGGCCAACGCGCTTGGCTTTGAACCAATTTTAGAAGAGGTTGTCGGCAATCCTTATCTTGAGGGCTTTTACAAGGATATGAAGTCTTGCGCGGCAATCATGCAAGTTTGGCTTTTGAATCACCGCTTTCGCCAACATCGGGAGTTTGTAGCCAGAATCAGTTTGGGGAAAATTCCCGGCGTCGTGCAGGATAGAACCATCTGGGAAGACACGATTTTCGCGCGGATGCTCAACCGCCATGGCGACAAATTAATTTCTGATTTAGATTACGCGACGTATCTTGATTTGTTCGATAACATGGTTCTGCATGAATTGGTCTATCCTCAGCTTTTAATTTATTTAGATTGTACTCCGGAGATGGCGCTTGAGCGCATTCGCTTAAGGGGCCGCTCCATGGAAACGCCAATCACTTTGGAATATCTCACCGCGCTTCGAGAAAACTATTTAGAGTTTTTAAACGAAATGGAGGATGCCGGAGTTAGAATTTTGCGTTTGGATTGGGCAAAGTTTCCGCCGATCAAAGACGTAGTGCGCATGGTACACGAGTTTTCGCTCAGGCCATCCACGTTTACGAAATGGGTGCGGCCATTGCGCGCTAGAGCACAGGTAAAGCCCGCGGCGTCACCGCAACCTCAGCTCGCGGGCTCTGTAAAATAATTGACGACTGGGACAAAGACTAGATTTGAAAATTGGAAGCTAGATTCTAGCGGTCTTTATCTCACCAGCCCCTCTCTCGATTTTTTCGATCCCCGCTTCCAGATATTTATTTCCACTAAAGCCGCGGGCTCCATGCAAGAGGAGCAAAACCGCGTTAATTTATTGCGACGTTTGGATTTTGATGCCGGTAAGCTTGCCGTAAGTTACCAGACGCATAGCACCCAGATTCACTGTGTTAAGAATATTGTGGATTGCCCCTCGATTCGAGTTTCCGGGGTTGATGGTTGGCTGGCTTCTGAGGTCGAGGGTTTGAATTTGGGCATTTTTACCGCCGATTGCATGGCTATTTTTTTGTTGCACCGCGACCGCTCTTTGGGGGCGGTCTTGCACGCGGGTTGGAAGGGGTGCGCTCGCGGTATTATTGAGGAAGCCTTCCGGTTATCTTGCGAAAATTTCTGCAAGGATTTCGGGGTGAAGGTGAAAGATTTTTTGGCCGTCATCGGTCCGCACATTGGGCCTTGTTGCTATGAGGTCAAAGCGGATGTCGCGGGTTTGTTTAGCTCGGACGTCATTGAAGTGCGTGAGGGGAAAACTTATTTAGATCTAGCGGCCGCCGCCGCGCGGCGTTTAGAAACTTTGGGCGTGCAAGATATTCTTGTTTCGCGGGATTGCACGCGTTGCCAAAAGGATTTATTCTTCTCTTATCGCCGTCCGGAGAAAGGCTCCATGCTTAATCTACTGCACTTCTCGTGAGCACTCACCTTCTTCAAAATCACCGCGTTTTGCTTTTGAGATCCGAGCTTGGCCTTGAAGCGAAGAGGCTGAAGACTTTGGGGGCAGAGGTTGTTCACTGTCCTTTGCTGGAATTAAATAAAAATTCAGAAGTTTGGTCGTCACCCCCGCGAAGGCGGGGGTCCAGGTTCCGCAGGGAACTAGATTCCCGCCTACGCGGGAATGACGGAGGGAATAGACGCTTAGCTCAATTTGATTGGATTGTTTTTACCAGTGTGACGGGAGTCAAATATTTTCACGAACGTTTTTTTCGGTTGCCTAAAAATTTAAACATTGCCTCAATCGGTCCTCAAACGGACCGCGCGGTGCGTAAATTTTTTAAACGGCGGTCTCGTTTTATTCCGCCAGCTTACACGACGGAATCTTTGGCGAAAAATCTTACCCTAACCCCGGCAAGCTCGATTTTGTTGATTCGCTCCAAGATTGCCGATTACCGAATGGATAAAATTTTAAAATCGCGCGGAGCACGGGTTAAGCGTTGGTCTATCTATGACGCCAAGCCAAAAAAACCTTCGGCCTCTGTCGCGCGGTCTTTGCTTGGCGGCAAGATTACGGACATATTTTTTGGTTCAGCCAGTCAGGTTAAAACTTTCGTCATGAATTTTACGGCTAAAGAAGTGCGGCAGATTTTTAGCGACCGCATGGCGCAGGCTTTTGCTATTGGGCCGGAAACCGCCAAAGCTCTTAAAGCCAGTGGCATTAGCGCTCGAGCGGCCAAGGAGCATACCTTTGACGGCCTCATTGAACTTTTATGCGCAACAGTAAAAACAAAGAACTTCAGCTAAGAGCCAAAGTTTTACGCAAGGCGGTAAAGCTCGCTGGGGATATCTTGTTGCGTTATTTTGGAAAAGTTGGATTGCGGCAAGCGCGTTTTAAGGGAGGGCGTTCCAATAATTTGGTGAGCATTGCTGATACCGAGGCTCAGGAAGCCATTGCTAAAACTATTGAGCGGTATTGTCCCGAAGATCTTTTGCTTGGCGAGGAAGGCGATTTAAACCGTTTGCGCCACAGCTTCGGAGATTTAAAAGAAAAATATTTGTGGGTTATTGATCCCTGTGATGGCACGGTTAATTTTTTACATGGTTTTCCCATGTTTTGCGTTTCGATCGCCGTTACATTGAATGGGGAACCTGTTTTAGCCGCTATTTTAGACCCTATACGTCAAGAACTTTTCTGGGCCGAACGTTCTCGAGGTGCCACACGCAATGGCAAGCGGATCTCGGTTTCACGGCCGTCACAGCTGAAAGACTCGCTCATGATTACCGGTTTTGCCTATGACCGGCGGGAAAAGGCGAATTTTTATCTTTCTTATTGCGAAGAGTTTTTAAAAATTTGCCACGATATTCGCCGAACGGGCAGCGCCTGCATTGACTTGGCTTGGCTGGCCGCCGGGCGCTCGGATGGATATTGGGAGCGGAAGCTTAATCCTTGGGATGTGGCCGCCGGAGCCTTATTGGTTCAAGAGGCCGGTGGGAAAATAACCCGTTTTAACGGCGATCCCTACGATATTTTTAATTGTGAGCAGACCTTAGCCACCAACGGTAAGATTCATGAAGAGTGTTTAGGAATTTTTGAAAACCTTACCAGCTCCAAGAAAAACCGAGTTTAGGGTAAAAACCCAAGTTTCCAAACGAGGCCATCGCTAAATCTAGCGTGAATCGGCTGAAGTAGATACCTAATCCAAAAGAGATTTTGTTCGTAATGGATTCAGTTTTGTTTTTATTGGTGATTCCAAAGCGCACGGCGGCTCCCGAGGAAGGGTCTTGATTCGCGGCGGCGCTGACAAAGGGGATTTTCCATTCAAAGCCGGTTCCGACGTAAGGTGCCTGATCCACGGGTAAAAATATATCCAAATTGAGCAGGGCTTCGCGGCTTAGGTGATAAGCCATTTCCGTTTGAAAGCGAAAGGGCAGGGGAAATGTGGCGTCCTTAATTTTAATAGGCGGGCCCAAATTGGCGATAGAAAAGGCCAGGCCTAAATTTTGGTCGGCGAAAAATCCGGGGGGAAAACCAAAGCCAAAATTTACGGCTGTGCTCCAGCCGGATAAATTGGGCCCGATTTTAGTGTTGATATAAACGAGATTGACCCCTAGGGGTATTCCTGATTCACTTTTGACGGCGTAACCGACGTGAAGGGCGGCGTCCCAGGGGCTAAAGTCTCCCGTTTTGTTGCCTAAGCTGTCATAGAGGGCAATGCTAGGCTCAACGAGTTCGTGCGTGGCGAAAATGAGTTTGCCGTTGCCCGCCGGCCGCCCGTAGGCGAAGCTTGCTTCAATGATTTGCTCCGGTAAAAAGGCGCTGGTGAAAGCCAGAGATTGTTTTTCGGCAATACCGGCAAAGGCTAGGGGGTTCGAGAAACCCGCCGTGAAATCGTGGTTTTGATCGGTTAAGGTATCCGCTAAAGCCGAGCTTCGCGCCGAAGGGTTCAGTTTTAGAAATGCCGCGGCAGTTGTTCCTCGAGCGCTGTCGGTGAATGGATTATTTGGGAAGAAACCAGGATAAATCGGTTGAGCCAAAAGGGCTATGAAAACTAAAAGAATAATGTTTTTTTCTGGCGTCACGCCTAGGATTCTATTAAAATGAGATCAATGAATCTTGACATCCGTAAAGCGATTCTCAGCATGGAGCGCTACAAGCCCGGCAAACCCATCGCTGAATTAAAACGTGAAA
>Ga0209515_10004491_pt1 | contig 18809 bp, 19 predicted proteins | sample Subgroupgradi54m_FD_187454 | JGI IMG/M metagenome (GOLD analysis project Ga0209515, IMG submission 187454) | Subsurface groundwater microbial communities from S. Glens Falls, New York, USA - GMW60B uncontaminated upgradient, 5.4 m (SPAdes)... ...
CGAGGTAAAAAAGCCTGGGTAGCTCAGTAGTAGAGCTCTCCCCTGAAGAGGGATAGGTCGGCAGTGCGATTCTGCCCCCAGGCACCCGTAAATTTTCTTAGAGCGATTTGACTTTGATATTATTTGTCTTATCTTTATCTACTTTCTGAAGTTTGATAGTGAGGAGTCCATGCTTCTCGGTCGCTTCGACTTCTTCTGGTTCTACTTCTTGGGGCAGTGTTAAGGTACGAGAAAATCTTCCCCAATATAATTCTTTGCTGAAATAGTTGTCTTCGTCTATCGTTCTCGATTCTTCGCGTTTGCCCTTGATAGTGATCATGTCGCGGGCAATTGACAGCTCTAAATCTTCTGGTTTTACACCAGCAACCATGGTTTGCACTATAATCTCAGTCGGAGTTTGGTAAACATCAATTGCTAACTCTGCTTCTTCATTTTCCTCCTCGATCCAGTTGTTTTCCTGCTTTTCCTTTTCCTGTCTTCTTTCTTTCGCGCTTCCTCTATGCGTTCCCATGGAAATCTTTTTTGGCTCTTCATATTCTTCTTCTACGCGAACATTTCCGGTCAATCTATCCCAAAAACTTCTTTTCTTTTCCATAATTTTAATTCATTCTTCTTACTTTTTCAAAAAGTAACATCATGATAATGGTGACGACCCACAAGAAACCAAATACTTTCAACACTTCCAAAAGATAATCTTCAGCGCCTCCCTGAATCCTTATTATAAAAAAATTAAAGACACTATGCAAGAGGATAGCGAGGATAAGTCCGATAATGAGGTACAATTTCCTTTTAAATGCATCCATGTGCAAGGAAATTGCGAGCGCAATGCCTAAAATTCCACTTGAAACAGTATGAAGCAGAGTAGAGCCCAAGAATCTAAACTCCCCAGTAAGTAGTCCTACGGTATTTTGACCCATTTGAAGTGGTTTAATCAAAAATAGCGTGTTTTCAAGGGCGGCAAAGCCCAACGCCGCGGTAATCAGATAAATTGGCCAGTCTATAGGTTCATCGATTTGACCTGTTCTAGATACAACAATCAACACAGCCAGATATTTAATTGCTTCTTCTGCGCTTGCCCACAGCACGAGCTGACTTTCCTTCGAGCCTATATGGGCTTGTATAAATTTTTGAATTGGCAAAACGAACACTACCGCTATCATCCCAACAATAAAGACTATCGCGAGGAGTCCTTTTGGCTCCGGCTTCTCTCTGTCTTCTTTGAGCCAGAACCATAGCCACGCCAGAGAGGGAACAATTCCGCCCAAAAACGCCAAACCTAAAATTTTAGGATCGCTAGTCATTGGGTTTACCCTGAGCGAAGTCGAAGGGCCATTTTTCAACCATTAAAGCCGACGCTTCGGTCGGCTCCCCGACCTTGCGTCGGGGCAATAAGATCTGCCATATCTCTTCAGTAACAAAAGGCATGAATGGGTGCAGAGCTCTCAAGAGTGTATTTAGGTGTCTATAAATAAGTGTTCTTGCTGAATCTGCATTTTTGTTTTCTAGAATTTTTTTCTTTGATCGCTCGATGATAATATCGGCAAAGGTATGCCAGAAATAATGATAGATTTTTTCAGCGACAATAGAAAATTTGAACTCATCCATTTCTTTTGAAATTTCAGCTAGTAATTTCTTTAATTCTGCGTCGCTTTGAGCGTCTTCTTCATCCAACTTTGGCAAATTATTTGTATCGAAATCTTTTATTTGTTCCAAGACAAATCTGGAAGCATTCCAAATTTTATTAGTAAATTTTCCATACCCGCGAATATCATTTTCGTTTAGCTTCAAATCATTTCCCGGAGTGTTGCCGACGATCATTGCCATGCGCAGTGCATCATTCCCATACTTGGCAATAATATCGAGTGGATCGATAGCCTTTTCTCCGAGCGACTTTGACATTTTTTTGCCATCAGCCGTGCGGACCATACCATGTAGGTAAACATTTTCAAAAGGCACCTCACCGAGTAGATATTGCGACATCAGAATCATGCGAGCAATCCAGAAGAAGAGGATGTCATGGCCTGTTTCTAGCACGGTAGTTGGGTGATAGGTTTCCATGTCTTTTGTTTTTTCCGGCCAGCCGAGAGTGGAAAAAGTCCAAAGTCCGGAAGAGAACCAAGTGTCTAAGGTGTCTTCGTCCTGAATCCAATCTTCACCTTTGGGTGCTTCGATGTTGCAGTAGATTTCATCGTCTTTGTACCACACAGGAATTCTGTGACCGTACCAAATCTGTCTAGAAATGCACCAATCGCGCAGATTTTCAATCCAATTGAAATAAACTTTCTCAAAATGCTCAGGCATTATTTTTATTTTGCCTTCGCGTACGGGCTCGAGCATTAGTTCTTTTAGCGACTTATTTTCTCGCGTATGAATTTTTTTATTTACATCCACGAACCATTGCAGCATGATTTGCGGTTCTATTATCCCGCCGGTTCGCTCCGCTGTAGCTACTCGGTTTACATAATTTTCATCGACAGAGACAAGAAGTCCTTTCGCTTTTAATTTTTCAACAATTTTTTCTCGAGCATCAGTAATTTTCATTCCGGCGAATTCTTGCGCAATCGGGAGTAATTTTCCAAATTTATCTATAATTTGCTCTTTTTCTAGTTTGTACTTTTCTGCAAGAAGAAAGTCTACATGAGAGTGCCATGGCGTAATAGTCATAACACCGGTTCCGAATTCCATGTCCATCATTTCGTCTTTAATAATTGTCGCTTCAACTGGTCCGTTTATCCATTCTACCGTTATTTTATCGCCCGGGTTCCATTTTTTGTATCTTTTGTCGTTCGGGTGCATCACGACATATTTATCCCCAAATTTTGTTTCTGGTCTAACTGTGTATATTTCGAAAGGACCATATTTAAGTGTGTAAATTTTTGTCTTTCTTTCTTCATAAACAATTTCATCGTCGGAAATGACCGTCTGTCCTTTTGGGTCCCAGTTTACGATTCTATGTCCGCGATAGATTAGCCCATCGTGGTACATATTTTTGAAAGCAGTTCGTACTGCTAAATTTCTTTTTTCATCCAGCGTAAAAGCTTCTCGTGACCAGTCAAGCGAAGCCCCCATTTTTTTACATTGGTTAACTATCGTGTCATGCGATTCTTTCGCGAACTTTTCCACGCGTTTAAGAAATTCCTCACGCCCTAAATCATTTTTGCGAATTCCTTCTTTTTCTAAAAGTTTTTCCACTTTTGCCTGAGTGGCAATAGCGGCATGATCTGTGCCAGGGAGCCAGAGAGTTTTTTTGCCTTGCATGCGCGCATAGCGAACCATGATATCCTGAATCACTAGCATCAGCGCATGTCCCGTGTGTAGATTTCCGGTAACGTTCGGCGGGGGAAGGACGATTGAAAAATGTTCCACATCAGCTTTTGTCACTCCTTTTTCTATGCAATTATCTGGACTAAAAAAACCGCTATCTTCCCATAGCTTGTAGATTCTTTCTTCGGTTTCTTTTGGGTTGTAAGGTCTTGTTAGTTTTTCTGGCAGTTTCTCATTCATGCCTGAATAATATCACATTATAGGCTTAAATTACCAGTTGCTTTTATGCTGTCCAATTTAGGAACTTTTTTCTTGTTTTTCAGATAATTCAAGTATCCAGCTATGCCTATCATTAAGGAATTATCCCCAGAGAGTTCTTGGGTGGGGAAGAGCAGTTTAACTTTTTTTCCTACAACTTTTTTCATTTCATTTCTTAAATATTTATTTGCCGCGACTCCGCCTGCCACAATCAAAGTTCTTGCTCCATATTTTTCTATTGCCTTTTTTGTTTTATACACAAGGCATTCAATCGCGGCATTTTCAAATTCTAGAGCTATTTTGCTTCTCATTTCTTCGTCTGGTTTTCCTATTTTTCTAATCAAATATAAAACAGCCGTTTTTAATCCAGAAAAAGAGAAATCTAAATTTTTACTGTGGAGCATGGGGCGGGGGAGTTGGATTTTAATTTTCCCTCTCCTTAACAAGGAGAGGGCAGGGTGAGGTTCTTGAATTAAGAACCCCCTTTCATTTTCCCCCTTGTTAAGGGGGAAAGGAACTCGCTTTCGCTCTATCTCCGCCAGTTTTGAAATCTGCGGCCCGCCGGGGTAGGGAAGTTCGAGCATTCTCGCGACTTTATCAAAAGCTTCGCCGACAGCGTCGTCTAAAGTTTTGCCGATAATGGAATAATCCATCCACCCGCCCGACTGAACAGTCGTTCGGGCGGGCTTTTTCATCAGTACAAGTTGAGTATGTCCCCCGGAAACTAGTAGGGAAATGGCAGGAGCTTTAATTTTAGGAATAGTGAATCCGCCTTTGTGTTTTCCAAAAACCGAAAGCACATGTCCCTCCATGTGGTTCACGGGTATCAAAGGCACCTTCCATTTTTCTGCCAATTCTTTTGCAAACGAAATTCCTTCCCAAAGGCACATTTCCAAGCCGGGGCCATAAGTCACGGCGATGGCATCAATACCTCTCCCCAGCCCTCTCCTCTCAGGAGAGGGAGAAAGGGTGAGGTTTGCTTGTTTCAAGCAAGTTTCTAAAATAATCGGCAAATTTTTTGCGTGTTCTCTTTTCGCCAACACCGGATAAACTCCACCGTAGGGGATGTGGATATTTATTTGCGAGTTGGAATTGTTCGCCAAAACTTTAAAAGAAGCATTTGTCGCGCCTCCTTTCACCTCCAATATGCTTATGCATGTGTCGTCGCAGGATGTTTCGATGGAAAGGATTTTCATAATTATATTTTTCTATAAACCACCCAATAGCGGGCGCTTTCCTTTCCAGGTTCATTATTAATTCTTTCTTCAGGTTCAACAACTATCTCAAATCCGTTTTCTGTTGCAAGCTTACGCAACTCATTTTCATCAAAGTAATGTTCAATAACTTCTATTTTATCTATGGAATCTATCGCGGTGATACCAACATCATCAGAAATCCGCTCTGAGTGAGATAGAGCGGGATCATTGATGGATCTACATTGGAAAATAAAAATTCCTCCTACAGGCAAAACCCTATTAGCCTCTCTAAATGATTGCTCTATTCCTGCCCAGTTATTATGATGAATTGAACCTTTAGCAAAAATAAAACCAAAACTTCCATCAGCAAAAACGCTTAGGTTTTTGCTTTCTCCTTCCATAAATTGAACATTTCCTCTTAAAGTATCTTTAGCTTTTTCTAAGTTTTTTTTGGCTCCTTCTATCATCTCATCCGATATATCAAGCCCCGTAACATCTAAGCCGTCTTGTAAAAATTTAATTAGAAACTTACCGGTACCACATCCTACATCTAAAACTTTCCTAAATTCCGTTTTATGTTTTTGGTAAAAATTTTCAAATGAAGCAGGTAATTCAATTATTTCTCCCAGCTTATATTCATAAAACCCTCGTGCTCTTCTATCCCAGTGGCGCTTTGTTGGATTTACTTGTATTTTTTCTGCTTGGTTTTGGTTCATATTAAATTAATTTATCTCGTTGTGCGCGTTGAGGGGATTGAACCCCCGGCCTACTTTACGTCAAAAAGTCGCTCTACCACTGAGCTAAACGCGCGTAGCTTATTTATAGCATTTTTTAATTATGTTTTTCAAGTTATTTCGAATTACTTTAAACTCTGCTATCGCAGATTTCCTAGTATTTATGATATACTTTGTCTATGAGCTTAGTTTATGAAATTTTAAAAGAACTTTGTAACACATCTTTAAGTTATAAAGGGGTGCGTGTTAACCTTTTTGGCATTCCAAAATTCAAGAATTATTCTCAAAATTCATTGAGCGGGACTTTGTCCAGTCTTCGCAAAGCTGGTTTCATAGAAGATATTGATGATGGATTGCAAGTGACTCCCAAGGGTCAAGAATATATAAAAAGAAAAATTGATTCTTTGAAACAATTTAATTGTAAGTTTGACAGAGATGCGCCTAAAAATCTGATAGTCATGTTTGATATTCCTGAGACCAAAAAAGCTGAAAGGGAATGGCTGCGCTGGCATTTAAAGAAGTTTAATTATTCAATGATTCAAAAAAGCGTTTGGGTCGGACCATCTCCTTTACCGAAAGAATTTTTGGATTATATAAAAAAGATAGAAATCAAAGATGGTTTAAAGACTTTCAAATTAGCAAAAGGCTATGATTTTAAAAAATAAAGAAAGCAAGTAACAAATTTACTAGACTTTCTGCTATAGCAGAGTTTCTAGTATTTTTTATATTTAATATCTGGCTATTTCATCTTATCTCGAATCCTCTCAAGCGCCAATATGAAAGCCCCCATACGCAGAGATGTTTTCGCTTCGCGAGCTTTTTCTGATACTTTTTTTGATGCATTTTCCATTCTTGATTTTAGTTTTTCAAAAACTCCCTTTTCACTCCAATGTTCCTTTTTTAAGTTTTGTTCCCATTCAAAATAGGATACGGTTACGCCGCCGGAATTTGCCAAAATGTCCGGTATAACAATAATATTTTTTTTAAATAAAATTTCATCAGCTTCCGGCGTGGTCGGACCGTTCGCAAGCTCCAAGACAGCTTTGGCTTGGACCTTATCGGCATTAGTTTCATTTAAGACATTCTCAAAAGCGGCCGGTATTAAAAGATCACATGGCAGTTTGAGTAACTCCGCGTTTGTAATATTCTTCGCTCCAGGGAAACCCTGAAATCTTCCAGTCTTTTTTTTATAAGCCTCGACTTTTTCAAACTCCAGTCCGTCTTTCTTGAATATTCCGCCACTCGAATCAGATACTGCCATCACAGTATGTCCATTTTCTTCAAAAATTCTTGCGGCGTTTCCACCGACGTTTCCAAAGCCCTGAATTACAACTTTACATTTTTCCGGCAATTCCAGTTCTTTCTTCAAAGCATCAAAAACATAAAATCCTCCGAGTCCAGTCGCGGGACCTCTGCCTTCTGAACCGCCTTTTTCTATGGGCTTACCGGTAAAAGCTGCCCCTGTTTTTTCGCCGGTTATTTTTCCAAATTCGTCTGCCATCCAAGCCATTATCTCGGGCGTGGTGTTCACATCCGGCGCTGGGACATCTTTTTGAGGTCCTAAAACTTCCACAAGACCCCGTACCCAGCCGCGCGAAAGCCTTTCCAGTTCTCCTTTGGATAAATCTTTTGGCAGGACGGTGATGCCGCCTTTGCCGCCGCCCATTGGAATCCCAGCCACGGCGCATTTGAGACTCATCCAGAAGGCGAGAGCTTTTATTTCGTTTATTTCGGTGTCTGGATGGTATCTAATTCCACCTTTATAGGGTCCGAGGCTATTACTATATTGAACCCTATATCCCTGAAATACCTTAAGCGATCCGTCGTCCATTTTTACTGGAATGGAAATTCTAATGTCGCGATTTGGTTCGCGCAGGCGGGCAAGCAGTTCATCAGAAATTTTTTTTACTTTGGCTACTTTGTCGAGCTGAGCCATGGCATTTTCAAATGGGTTTTTCATGCGCGTACCTATAATACCATTTTTTTTAATATATCCAATTCTTCCTTGGAGTTGGCGCCCAAGGCTTCGCGCGGATCTATCTTTATTGATTCTATCTTTATTTTTTCTTGCATGGCTATTTTTACCAGATCAGTCAGGTAATATTCTTTTTGCGCGTTGTCGGTTCGTAAATTTTTAAGATTTTTCCAAAGCCAGTTGGCTTCAAAACAAAAGTAGCAAGGATTTACTTCAGTCACTTTTTTCTCTTCCTCGTTCGCGTCTTTGAATTGAACATCCTTTATAATGTTTCCATTTTTATCACGAATTATTCGAGAAAAATTGCTATAAAATAAAACTCGCCAATCTTTAAAGTCCGGCAAATTGACCGTCGCCATTGTTATTTTTGCATTTGAGTTTGCCTGTTTTCCGGTTAATTTTTTTATAGTTTCGGGGCTGATAAAAGGATGGTCTCCATAAAGCACGATTACATGCTCTGCCTCATTTTCAAGCGCTTTTTGCGCAGCCATGACTGCATGTCCCGTGCCGAGCTGTTCTTCCTGAATGATGTATTTATAACCACTTCCTAATTTTTCCATAATCAACTCCCGCTGCTGTCCGACAACCACCAAAGGTGTGTCGCCGACTCCTGATTTTTTTACCGCATCTAAGACATGGGCCACAAGCGGTTTACCGCGTAGCGGTATCAAAACCTTCGGCAGTTTCGACTGCATGCGCTTGCCCTGACCGGCGGCCAGAATTATTACTTTAATTTTAGACTCTTTATCCATTCGGGGATTATACCCCGTAGTGAAACTTTGACAAAACCCTTAAATAAGGTAAACTGGGGGTGAACTAGCGTTGGTGGCCAGTCCCAAGGCTGTTTCTGGGAGAAGCATTGGGTCTCTCAGAAAAAAAGACTGGTGGTCGGAAAAAAAATCCAGTTATGGATAAAAAAAATAGCGGTAAAGACCGCATGGAGATTGCGGCTACGACAAAAGAGGTTAGATTTAAGGTCACTGTTCGCAGTGACCAAAAACCGCAGTTTTTCCGAAGGGAGTACGAACCGGGCCTCCGGTTTATGCGAGGGGGTGGCCGGAGCCGGCACTGGGGATATGCACGACCGTAGGTAGTTTTCGATTCGCGGGTCCGCCGGGGAAACTTAGCGGGCCTTTTTATTTTTGCAATTTAAGATAAAAATGTTATATTTTCCTTTGTGGTCTTTTTTTTGGCCCTGTCGTCTAACGGTTAGGACAACGGGTTTTCAATCCGTTAACCGGAGTCCGACTCTCCGCAGGGTCACCAATATTCGGAGATGTGGCTGAGTGGTTTAAAGCACCGGCTCGTCCCGTACCAAAGCGGAGGGTTGGCAGAATGGTAATGCACTGGTTTCGAAAACCAGCGGGAGCAATCCCTTACAGGTTCGAGCCCTGTACCCTCCGCTTTGTAACGGGATTGAGAAAAAACCGTCATGATAAAAAGTTTGCATTGACTTAAAAAATTACTGGCAGTATAATTTAGATATTATTATGACTTTTAACTTGGAAAAAAATTATGAATAGCAAATCTATGATTTTGGCAGTAGTTTGTGTTTTGGTAATCGGCGGCGGAATTTATTTTTTTAGCAACCAAGATTCTAGTTCTACGATAAATAAGCAAACATCAAATCCTGCGCCTAAGCCTGTTTCTACTAAAAAAGTTTCCACAGCAAAGGCTGTTCCTTCGCCAGTTATTCACAATGTCAGCATTGTTAATTTTGCCTTTAGTCCAACTTCGATAACGGTTAGAAAAGGGGAAACTATCGTTTGGACGAACAAGGATTCAACTCCGCACACAGTGACCGGAGGAACGAATGGAGACATAAACAGCTTGCCTTTGAGTCAAAATCAAACTTACAGCTTCGCCTTTGATAAGACTGGAACCTTTTCTTATCATTGCAAAATCCATCCCTCCATGAAAGGGACGATAACGGTTACAAACTAAGCAATCCTACTTCGCATGTATCGCCAAATAAATATCTTCTAGCGCTCGCACGGCGTCGCCGGCGGCGATGTTGTTTTGGTGGTACAAGACATCGGTGCAGTCGCCGGCAGCCCAGATGCCCACCGTTTCTGTTTTTTGGTTTAGGGGATTTATTTTTATTCTGCCATATTCATCAAGTGGCACAATACTTTTCGCAAAATCTGTGTTTGGAATTTGACCAATTTCGACAAATATACCGGAGACTTTTAATTCTGTTTCTTTGCCGGTAGCTTTGTCTTTATAGACTATACCTTCCACGAATTTATCGCCTTTGACTTCCAAAATGTCGACATTTTTTATAGCCTGCATTTTCGGATTTTTCAAAACTTTTTCCACGGTCACTTCGTCGGCGCGAAAAGTGTCGCTTCGGTGCAAGAGCATAACGGACTTACAATAGGCGAGGAGCTGAGAAGCGCTTTCAAAACCTGCATTGCCGCCGCCGATAACGACTACATCCATGTCAGCAAAAAGCGGTCCGTCGCAGGAAGCGCAGTAGGTCAGTCCCTTATGTTCCAGTTTGTCCGCATTTTTCGCTTCTAACTTTCGGCGTCCACTGCCAGTTGCAATTAAAATATTTTTAGTTAAAAATTCTCCGCCCGATTCAGTCTTTACTGAGAAAACAGCGCCTAAAGCGCTGTCTGACAGCGCTTTAGGCGCTGTTTCAATAGCAGTTACTTTCTCGCCTTCTTTTACTTCCAAGGTTTGTCCTGCGCCCGCGTTCGCCGTCACATGTTTTTTGAAATTTTGCGCAAGCTCATTGCCAGAGAGGGAAGCCGTCCCAATCCAGTTAAAAATTTGTTCAGAGACGACAGACTGCCCGCCCCATTCTGCCGTTATGAAAAGCGTCTGAAGTCTTTTGCGGGAAGCGTAAACAGCCGCGGCACTGCCCGCCGGTCCGCCGCCGATGATTATTAAATCGTAAGTCATATGTGCCATTGTACACTACGAGTCAAGCTTTTGGCTACTTTTTTCGTCTCAAGAATGCTGGAACAGCGCTCCAGTCGTCCGTGTTATCTTCTATCACGATATCTTTTATTTCTGCCTTTCTGCTATTATCTCCTTTTTTTATGAAATCATTATTACTCATGCTGTTATTTATGCTGTTGCTTATTTCTTTTTTAGCCAGCACCGCATTTTCTTCTTTGAGCAGTGTTTGGTTTACAGTCCCTGTACCGCCAAAAAGATTCTTGCGAGGCATGTCGGCAGGGAAGTTGGTGGCGATGACGGTGACTTTCAATTCTCCCTTTTTCAATTTCTCATCAAGAATCGTGCCGAAAATAACTTTCGCGTCTTTGTCAATTGACTCGGTGATTATTTTAGCCGCTTCCTGGATTTCATGAATTGTCAGATCGTCTCCGCCGGAAATTGCAAAGAGTACTCCCTTGGCGCCGTGAATTGAAATTTCCAGAAGCGGAGAGTTGATGGCTGCGATAGCTGCGTTTTCCGCGCGCTTGTCGCCGGAGGCGGTACCGATGCCCATCAAAGCGCTACCGGCATCCTTCATAATGGCTTTGATGTCCGCAAAGTCGACATTGATGATGCCGGGAGTGGTGATAAGGTCGGAAATGCCTTCTACCGCCTGACGCAGGACATTGTCGCAACTACTGAAAGCATCTTTAAAATTAGTGTTTTTATCAGCTAATTGCAAGAGCTTGTCATTTGGGATAACGATAATCGCGTCCACTTCCTTAGATAGTTCTTCAATTCCTTTTTCCGCGATTTTCATTCGGTGATTGCCTTCAAAGAAGAAAGGCTTGGTAGTCACGGCGACAGTCAGTATGCCTTGCTCTTTGGCTGCGCGAGCGACGATCGGCGCCGCGCCAGTGCCAGTGCCTCCGCCCATTCCGCAAGCAATAAAAATCATGTCTGCTCCCTTAATCACATCTTGAATTTCTGATTTAGTTTCTTCGGCAGCTTTCTTTCCCACATCCGGATCCATTCCCGCGCCGAGACCTTTAGTCAAATTCTTGCCAATGTGTATTTTCTTTTCCGCCAAAGAATGGTGTAAGTCCTGCGTGTCGGTATTCATGCAGATAAAGCTAACTCCCTTCACCTTGGAATTGATCATGTGATTAATAGCATTTTTCCCGGAACCACCGACTCCGATGACTACAATGCGAGCGAAACTTTCTATTGGTTGGTTTACTTTTGGCATATATTTAATGATTAATGGTTTTTAACTTGTATAAAAGCATACTAGCACTGAACTTAAAAAAAGCAAACTTTTCTAGTTTTCTAGCCCCTAGAACCTAGCCCCTAGAACCTAATTTGTTACGGCATCAGCTGTTTTATGCTTGATTTTATTGTGTTTTTTAGGTCTCTAAACAAATTTTTTAATGTACCTTCGGAGTAACCGCTATTTTCTCTCCCGGAAATAACCAAACCAAGAGTGGTAAACCAAGAAGTGTCCCTAAGCTTAGTTTTAAGATTGCCAAAAAAATCAGTTGTCCCTAGACTGGAAGGCAGTTTGAGGGCGGATTTTGAGAATTCTGCGAGATTCGGTATGTTTGAACCTCCGCCGATAAATATAATTCCCGCTGGCAAGAGCTCTGCTCTTTTTATTTTCTTTAAATAATTTTCGATTAGTTCAAAAATGTCCGAGAGGCGCGCTTCAATAATTTCGTCCAATTTTTTCTTTGAGTGGTCTTGAAGCACATTCCCAAGTTTTAAACTCTCTGCTTCTTCAAGCGGAATTTTTAGACCGAGAGCTATGTCATTCGTGATGTCGCATGAGCCGATCCCAAAAGTGTTCACGGACATCAAGACTCCATTTTCAAAAACAGAAAGTGATGTTGTTTGATGTCCAATATCAACTAAAGCCACTCCGACTATTTTTTGCTTTTCCGATAGCGCGATGTGGCTAGCGGCGAGGGGCGTTGGTATGACATCAATCGTTTCGACTCCTGCCTCAGCGATAGCTGCGAGCAAGTCTTCTAGATGCTGGATGGAATAAGTGACAAAAAGAGCTTTTATTTCAAGCTTTGTTCCGCGCATGCCTTCCAGCCTGCCCAAGACTTCTTTGCCGTCGAGCCTAAAAGAAATGGGAGAAATCTGGATAACTTTCTTATTGTTTAAATTCAAGTTTTCCTCAGCGTCGGCTTCCGCCTTGTTTACATCTAGGGTTGTAACTTCACCGTCTGCCTTAGAAATAATTGCCGAGCCGGAAATGTTTTCTCCGCGCAGAGTTACACCTCCAACTGCAACGAATGCCCGCTTTATTTTTACACCGGAAGATTTTTCCGCTACTCCGATAGCATTTTTAATTGATTTTGCTAGAGCAAAAGCATCTACCACATATCCTCTCCGCATTCCCCAACTGATGCTTTCTCCCGCGCCAATAATCTTAGGATTTTTTTCTCCTTTGATGAATTCTCCCACCACGACTCTGGTCGTGGAAGAGCCCACATCTATTCCGACTGTTATATTTCTTATCATACTTGGCTTCTAGTCTCTCCATTGTACTACTATGTCGCATACCTTTCAAATGAAGCATTCCGTGGATAACTAAAAAGACCAAAAATCTGCTAAAAGTTTTCCCAAAATTTTTAGCCTCTCTCTTTATCACCGCCTTGCATAGCACGAGCTCGCCTTCGCTTGGCCGCAAAGCAAAAGACAAAACATTGGTCGCTTTATCTTTGTTTCTATATTTTTTATTTATTTCTCGAGATTTCTTTTCGGAGACAAAAGCGATTGATAAAGAGTACTTTTTACCCAAAATTTTGTTTTTCAGGCTTTCTATTTTGCTTGCTCTTACCTCACTTGGCATACTCTTAATTATTTAGTGACCATTTTTCCTAGTTTCTTTAGGAGTTCTATTTCAACTCTCCGAGCCATCCTCTTTAGAGCGCTCTTTTTTGCTTTAAGCTTTGACTCTTTTCGCAGATTATAACGCGCGCCTTTGACTTTGCGGATGATGCCTGACTCTTGAATTTTTCGCGAGAAGCGCCGCAAAATGCTTGAATTGTTTTCGTTTGGGTTTTTTCTGACTTCGATGATTGTATTTGCCATATACCACAGGTTATCACATAAATATAATTTTGTAAAATTTGATTGACTTTCGACCCAAAAAAGACTAAATTTAAGGAATGGTTCAAGCAACAGATTATATAACTGAAGAAAAAAGGCGCGCGCTGGAAAACGAGCTACTGGATTTAAAGGGACCAAAAAGAAAAGAAATTTTGGCGAATTTAGAGTACGCAAAGTCGCTCGGCGATCTTTCTGAAAATGCAGAATATCACCAAACTCGCGAGGATCAAGGCAAACTCGAAGAGCGCATTACGAAAATTGAGCAAATTTTGCAGTCTTCCCAGACCTTCAAGAGGCATGGGGGAGATGTAGTTGATGTCGGCTCTAAAGTAGTTGTGCAAAAAGAAGGTCAAAAAGAAAATATAACCTATACCATAGTAGGTTCGGAAGAAGCGGATATGGTATCGGGTAAAATCTCGAATAAGTCTCCGTTTGGCGCGGCGCTTTTCGGCAAAAAGAAAGGCGGCGAGATTTCCTTAAAAACTCCAAGCGGAGTAGTCAATTACAAAATAATTAGTGTATCTTAATGTCTTCAATTGATGAAATTAGAGATGGGAGAATTAAAAAGCTTGAGCTTCTAAAAAAGAGAGGTATGAACCCGTATCCGGCAGAATCAAAAAAAGAGCTGACTCTTAAGGAAGCAGTTGAAAATTTTGAAGACTTAGAAAAAAAGAAAGAAGTAAAATGGATTGCGGGCAGAATCATGTCGATACGCGGACAGGGAGCGATTGTTTTTTTGACATTGAATGACGGGACGGCAACTTTTCAGGGATTGCTGAAAAAAGATATTTTCGGTGATGAAAAATTAAATTTTTTTAGCGAAGTTGCTGACATCGGAGACTTTATAGAAATAGAAGGTACATTCTTTGTGACCAAAAGAGGGGAAAAAACACTCGAAGCCACAGATTGGCGAATGCTTTCGAAAAGTCTGCGACCGCTGCCAGAAAAGTGGCATGGCTTGCAAGATGTGGAAGAAAGATTTCGGAAACGCTATCTGGATATTTTAATGAATCCGGAACTCAAAGAGCTTTTTGAAAAGAAAGCGAAATTTTGGGATGTGGCGCGGGAGTTTATGAAGAATAAAGGTTTTCTGGAAGTAGAGACCCCAACGCTTGAAACGACCACTGGCGGAGCTGAAGCGCAACCATTTAAGACTCATCACAATGATTTTGATCTAGATGTCTATTTAAGAATTTCAATAGGTGAATTATGGCAGAAGCGTTTGATGGCGGCAGGCTTTCCAAAAACTTTTGAAATTGGAAGAGCATACAGAAATGAAGGTTCAAGTCCGGAACATACCCAAGAATTTACCAATCTAGAATTTTATTGGTCATTTGCGAATTACAATGACGGAATGAAGCTTGTCCGAGAAATGTATATTGAAATAGCAAAAAAAGTTTTCGGGACAACAAAATTCACGAGTCACGGACACACTTTTGATCTGGGAGACGAGTGGGAGAAAATCGACTATGTTACAAAAGTAAAAGAAGTGACGGGGATAGATGTTCTAAATGCGGATATCAAAGATATGAAGAAAAAGCTCGATGAGCTTGATGTAAAATATGACGGTGATAACAGAGAACGCCTGACAGACTCGCTTTGGAAATATTGCAGAAAAAAAATATCCGGTCCGGCTTTTTTGATGAATCATCCGACTATAGTCGCTCCGCTTTCGAAAGTTAATCCTAAAAATGAAATGACGACAGAAAGATTTCAGCCGATTCTCGCTGGCAGTGAAGTGGGGAACGGGTATTCAGAATTGAATGACCCTGTTGACCAAAAAGAGCGTTTTGAAGCTCAGCAAAAACTCATAGATTCCGGAGATGCTGAGGCAATGATGCCCGACGATGAATTTGTGGAGATGCTTGAATACGGAATGCCTCCGACTTGCGGATTCGGTTTTGGAGAGCGGCTGTTTGCTTTTCTGGTAGACAAGCCTCTCCGCGAGACGCAGATGTTTCCGCTGATGAGACCCGAAGGGCAACTCAAAAAAGCGGGGAAGAAAGAAATAAAGAACTAAATTCAAACTGATAAGGGGAATTAAAGGGGTTGGGTAATTTAAAATAAAAATCCCGATTGGTTGAAGCCTATCGGGAAAAAGGAAATTTTTTTTATTAAGATACACCCATGAGTCGTAGTCTTAAGTGGGCAAAACAAGGGAAGGACAGGAGTAATACTTCCCTCACACTTGACTATTACCGACTCATGGGCGAAAAGAACAATCCAGAGACTTCCCCCCACCACTCAGCAGGGGGAAGCTCCACTGAACGCGGGCGTACTGCCTGCACTAAGGACTATAAAACTTTACTAAAAAAAGTCAAAAAAGTTATCCACATAAATAAAAAAGCCCCCGATTAGTTCAAAGACTTCTCGGAGGCATCAAAAAGTAAAGATCAAAAAGTTTTCCACAGTCAAATTAATGCTATAATAAAAACATGAAAGCAGAAAAATTAAATTTGCGTAAAATACACCCAGAATCGCAACCGAAAGATGGGTATGCGCATTTAAGAAAAATAAATTTAAAAAAGATGCTAGATGATTTGACGCTTCCAGAGATTAATAGGTTAAAGGACAAGCTTAGAGACGAAGGTTTTCTGGAAGATCACGAAAAATCTAAACTTACTAATTTGAACGATAAAAGGCTCCGAATTACCTTAGAGCTTGTAAAGAAGGAAATTGATCTTTTAGAAAAAAGCTCGCTTGATAATAAAGACCAGTCCAGGCTTGACGATTTAACTCAAGAGAGAAATAGAATTATTGCAGAATTGAGCAATCAGCCAAAAATAAAAGAAACAAAAATCTCGGGAACAAAAAAATTTAAATAGAGAAAAAACTCTCCAGAAATAGTGAAGCCTCAGAAACAATATGTTCCGAGGCGTCTTTTTGTATAAAACATTTGTTCTATACAGATATGCTCGACGAGTCGCCGAACAAAAGGTTGTAGCGGGAAGGAGGTGAGCCCAAGCGCCACAAACCTATTATTTCCAACGACTCGCGAGCAATTTAATTATACTATGGATAATCAATTTTAAAAAGCTGTTTACTTTGATTTTTTTGTGATAGAGTTCAAAACGGAAATGGAGGTGATGTAGGTATGCCAAATTTCCTTTTTCGAAGAGGAAGGAGGGTGGCAGTAAAATTCCATGGCAAGCTCAAAAAAGTGAGAATGTCGTGGAAGTTTACAAAGTGGGCTTTTCGCGCTAGAAGGCGCGAAATGACTCACTGAAATCAGGGGAAGCGAAAGCTTCCCCATTTTTTTTATTTTAAACTTGCTTAACAGAGTTATCCACAGTCTAGCTTCTTTTTGGCTTGTGCTATTTTGTGGGTGGAGTACAATATATATAAAGTGGGAAAAAGTGGGAAATGATAATTTTTAAATAAAATGTTAATCGGCGAATACATACACACCATAGATGAGAAAAGCAGAGTTTCGATGCCGGCAAAGTTTCGCAAGGAACTCGGCAAAAAAATTATTATTACACCGGGACTAGGGCAGTGTTTGTTTATCTTCACAAACAAAGAATGGGAAAAGGTGAGTAAAAGGCTTTCCAGTTCGGATTCAGATTTATCTTTTTTAAAGGCTGATCAGAGAAATTTCAACCGATACATGTTCGGACGAGCGGCGGAAGTAGAAATCGATTCAATTGGCAGGATATTAATTCCGGAATTTCTGAAAGAAAAAATCGGTTTGAAAAATTCGGCGGCGATTGTCGGAGTGAGGGACAGGGTTGAGGTTTGGAGCGAGAGCGCATGGTCGGAGCAAAAAGAAAGCGTGGAAAGGCAGGCGGAACAATTGGCGGAAAAGCTTGGAAACGCAGGAAATTAGATGCAGAGCGTTCATAAGACAGTTCTTTTAAAAGAAACAATAGATGGTTTAAATTTAGGTCCAAAATCTTTGGTCGTGGACGGCACATTTGGCGGCGGAGAGCATAGTTTGGAGGTTTGCAAAAGATTTCCTGATGTAAAAATAATTGCCCTTGATCAAGACAAAAGTGTGTTTACGAAAGAAGACAAATTCAAGGACTGCAGTATTTCTTTTATAAACGCAAACTTTAGGAATATAGATAAAGTTTTGGGAGCCGAGCTCCCACTTGGGAGCTCGGCTCCCAAAACAGTCGACGGAATTATTTTCGATTTAGGTTTGAGTTCTGACCAGTTAGAAAATTCCGGACGAGGATTTTCTTTTTTGAAGGATGAGCCCTTGCTCATGACCATGAAGGAAAATCCTTCTTCGGAAGATGTTACAGCGCAGGATGTTGTAAACACTTGGGGAGAAGAAAGCCTAGCCGATATTATTTACGGTTATGGCGAAGAAAAGCAGGCCCGTAGAATTGCTAAGCAAATAGTGGAGTTTAGGAAGAGACAGGAAATTAAAACCACTTTTGATTTAGTCAAAGTAATCGAGCAGGCGATTCCAGCAAAGTTTAGGAAAGGGAATAAGAGGAGGATACATTTTGCGACCAAAACTTTCCAGGCAATTAGAGTCGCGGTCAATGATGAATTAGGGGCGCTTGCGGAAGGCTTAGACAAGGGGTTTGCGGCGTTAAAGGTGGGGGGCAGAATGTCAGTTATTTCCTTTCATAGTTTGGAAGACAGGATAGTAAAGAGATTTTTTAAGAAACAAGTAGAAGAAAAAACAGGACTTTTAATAAATAAAAAACCGATTACGGCAACAAAAGAAGAAATTAAAAATAATCCGAGAGCTCGAAGCGCAAAGTTAAGAATTTTAGAAAAAATAAGATAAAAACAATGAGACAAATTAGCGCAAAATTAAATATGTATGTAAGGAGCGTCAGTATAGTAAACAATAACATTGAAAAACTTACTTTAAATTTTATTCTAGGGTCTTTTGGAGCGCTTACTCTTTTCTATATTTTATTTTTGGGCAACATGGTTATGAATATCGTCGAACGTCGAAGTATCGAAGTCAACGCGCGTTCACTTTCAAGCGAAGTGCGCAATTTAGAACTTACTTATTTGTCGCTGTCTAATAATGTTGATCTTTCCCTTTCATATTCTTTGGGTTTTAAAGACACGAAAGCGAATTTCGCGACTCGCAAAACTCTCGGCCTTCGTGTCACGGGCAAATCTTCCGGTGTTCCACAAATAACTCAAAATGAGATATAGTTTTCCTTCTCGGTCTAAAATTATCCTTTTGTTCATAGTAGTTTTCAGCTTGGTTCTAGGAGCAAAACTTTTTTTGGTGCAAGTTTTACATGGCAAAGCTTATTCAGAATTGGCTGATCGTCAGTATGTTACACCTTCAGAAAATATTTATGAACGCGGGACCATTTTTTTTCAGAGCAAGGCAAAAGACGGTCAGAGTGGTAAAGATGGACAGTTAATCGCCGCCGCTACTCAGACCACTGGATT